>Ga0208524_1000224_pt1 | contig 31097 bp, 32 predicted proteins | sample ETNtaG_28_FD_185779 | JGI IMG/M metagenome (GOLD analysis project Ga0208524, IMG submission 185779) | Marine microbial and viral communities from oxygen minimum zone, Eastern Pacific Ocean - ETNP201406SV61 (SPAdes) (version 2) | ecosystem: Environmental > Aquatic > Marine > Oceanic ... | reverse complement strand
GGTGTGGAGCGAGGAGGAGTTGCCGATGCTGATGGCCACCGCCGAGGCCTGGGGCCTCACCCCCGAGGAACTTCAGAAGTTCGGCGCCATCCTCCTGGCGTTCTTCGTCGGCCTCGCCTACGGGTAGGGGAAGTGTCCCGAGGGCGGGTCGGGTGACTGGTCAGGGGGCGAGCAGGAGGCGCAGGTCTAGCGCCAGGGTCACGACATCGGTTGCGGGCACCAGCCTGCGGCAGGACTGACCCCACTCGGTGAGGCGCCGGTCCAGCAGTGCGACTGCCTCGAGCGCCGCGACCACCGCCGGCGTGGGGGAGATGGTGGCAGGAGCGGTCGCGGGCAACTCGGTGGTCGGGGCCGGCTTCGGGTTCAACATCGAAGTGTGCCTTCGAGGCATGAGCGAGTCCTGCAACTTCGAAGACGTGGGGTAGCGGTCCGTCTTGCGCTTGACAGGCATGGCCGATGTGCGGATCTGCCGTACATGACTGCTGCCTGCCGGGCAGTCCCGGTGGTGTGGATCAGCCGCCGGTGAGGGGTGCGACGAAGTAGATGTCGGTGTCGGTGTCGACCTCGAGGTACTGGGGCTCGGCGTGGATCTCCCCGTTCACGCCGGCCGAAGCCCCATGGGTGAGGGCCTCACCGAGGCCCGGATAGCGCTGTTCGAGATCTGCGATCACCGCTCCGACGGTGGCACCCTCCGATTCGACGACCGCTTCGCCGTCGGTGAAACGGCGGTGGTCGGACATGAGGTGGACGCGAGGCATCTCGGGGCGCTCAGGGGGTGTCGAGGGCAGCCAGGATCTTTGGTGGTGACATCGGCAGCGAGGTCATGCGTGTCGAGGTGGCCCGGGCGACCGCATTGGCGATGGTGGCCAGCGGCGGGACGATTCCGGTTTCGCCGACCCCGCGCACGCCGTAGGGGTGGGCGGGGTTGGGGACCTCGACGATGATGGTGTCGATCATGGGCAGGTCCGATGCCACCGGGATCCGGTAGTCGAGGAAGCTGGCGTTCTCCAGGGAGCCATCGTCGTCGAAGACGTACTCCTCGTTGAGGGCCCATCCGATTCCCTGGACGGTGCCGCCCTGCAGCTGGCCCTCGACATAGCTGGGGTGGATCGCCGTGCCTGCGTCCTGGACAGCCGTGTATCGCAGGATGGCCACCTGGCCGGTTTCCTCGTCGACGGTGAGGTCGCAGCAGTGCACGGCGAATGAGGGGCCCGCGCCTGCGGCGTTGAGCGACGCGGTGACGGTGAGGGGACCACCGGTGCTCTTCGCCCTCGCGGCGATGGCCGAGAGGGGCAGCGGGTCCTGGCCGTCGGCGACTGCAGCACCGTCGACCCAGGTGACAGCGTCCTGTTCGACGCCGAGGATCGTGGCGGCCCTGGCCCTGAGCTCCTCGATGAGATCCCGGCAGGCGTTCACCACGGCCATGCCGGTCGAGAAGGTGGCCCGGCTGCCCTCGGTCACGTCGGTAAAGCCCACGGATTCGGTGTCGGCCACCATCGGGGTGATGCGGTAGACGTCGATTCCGAGTTCTTCGGCGGCCATCAGGGCCATCGAGGCCCGGCTGCCGCCGATGTCGGGGCTCCCTGTGATGACCGTCGCCGTGCCGTCCTCGTTGAGGTTGACCGTGGCGCTGGACTGCTCGCCGATGTTGAACCAGAAGCCGGTTCCGACACCCCGGGCCGCACCGTCGGGTACCGGCGACCGGTAGTGGTCGGAGTCGCGGAGTGCCTCGAGGCACTCGATGAACCCGATCCGGGGATGGGGCATCCCCATAGCGGTGGGGTCACCCTCCGCCACGGCGTTCCTGAGCCGCAGGCCGATGGGGTCCATGTCGAGTGCCTGGGCGAGTTCGTCGATGACCGACTCGATGGCGAATGCCGCCTGGGGGGCGGATGGTGCCCGGTAGGCGGCGGTCTTCGGCGTGTTGGTGAGCACGCCGACGGCCTCGAGCTTCAGGTTGGGGAACTTGTAGGACGCCACCGACATCGCCCCGACCAGCCCTGCGAAGTCGTTGGTGCACCCCACCGAGTAGCCGAACCAGCATTCGATGGCGGTGAGATCGCCGTCGTCGCTGGCAGCGATCTTGACCCTCGACTTCGATGCCGGCGCGGGACCGGTGGCCCGCAGCACCTCCTCGCGGGTCATGACGAGCTTGACCGGGCGTCCACTCATCTCCGACAGTCGGGCCGCCACGGGTTCGAGGTAGATCGTGGTCTTTCCGCCGAAGCCACCGCCGATCTCCGCTGGGGTCACCTTGATCCTGGAAGGCTCCCACCCGAGGGTCGCAGCGGTCAGCGACCTGACCATGAAGTGGCCCTGCGACGACGCCCAGACGTCGGCCTTTCCGTTGGGGCCGACATCGACTACGCACGCGTGGGGTTCGATGTAGCCCTGGTGGACGTGGGCGGTGTCGAACTCGCGCTCGACCACCAGGTCGGCCGTTGCGAACGCTGCATCGACATCGCCCCGTTCGAGGACGTTGACCGTCGCCAGGTTGGACGGGCCGTCGCTCTCGACGAACTTGGTGACGTTGTGCTCGTTCACCAGCGGGGCACCATCGGCCATCGACTCGTCGAGGGTCAGGACAACGGGCAGGAGTTCGTATTCGACCTGGATTGCTGCGGCGGCGGCAGCGGCTTCGGCCCGGGTCGTTGCAGCGACAGCGGCCAGTGCGTGACCGTTGTAGAGCACCGTGCCGCGGGCCATGACGTTGACCGAGACGTCGAAGTTGGGGTCAGTGGGGTCGAGGTCGGGAAAGTCGGCGCCGGTGACCACGGCCTTGACCCCGGGCATCCCTGCCGCCGTCGTGGTGTCGATCGAAACGATGCGGGCGTGGCCGTGGGGTGACCGCAGGTAGGCGGCATGGAGTTGTCCAGGCAGGTCGAGGTCCGCAGCGAAGCGGGCCTTGCCGATGACCTTTTCGTATCCGTCGTGGCGAATCGGACGTGTGCCGACCCACTTGTAGGCCGGAGGATCTGCGGCGACGGTCATCGTGCCGCTCCCTTCAGTCGAACAGCGGCTTCCTGGACGGACCGGATGATCTTGTCGTAGCCGGTGCAGCGGCAGAGGTTGCCGGCGAGGGCGTAACGGATCTCGGTCTCGGTCGGGTCCGGGTTTGCGTCGAGCAACGCCTTCGCGGCGATGAGGACGCCGGGGGTACAGATGCCACACTGCAGGGCTGCGCCCTCCAGGAAGGCCTGTTGGAGGGGATGGAGGTGGTCGTCGTCGGCGATTCCCTCGACGGTCACGATGTCGCTTCCCTCGGCCTCGGGGGCGAACACCAGGCACGAGCAGTTGAGGCGCCCGTCGATGAGCACCGAACAGGCACCGCAGTCACCGGTGCCGCAGCCCTCCTTCGCCCCGGTGAGGCCGAGTTCGCCACGCAGGGCGTTGAGCAGGGACGTGTCGTCGCTGGCCAGGAAGTCGACCGGGTCTCCGTTGACCGTGCAGGTGACATGAGTGCGTGACATGGGTCAAACTCCGTTCTGGGCGCGGCCGACAGCGATCGCTGCCGCCCGTCTGGCCATGACGCCGGCCACCTGGCGCCGGTATGCGACGGTCCCCCGCTTGTCGTCGATCGGGTCGCAGGCGGCGGATGCAGCGTCGGCCAGTGTGTCCATGGCCGAGCCGTCGATCGAGCCGGCATCGATGGCGGCGCCGACCAGGGCTGCCCCGGCCTCGGGCACCGTGACGGCGGTGGGTGCCACGGCGCCGAGGACCACGGTGGCATCGGTGACGATGTCTCCATCCACGGTGAGCCGCACGGCGGCGCCGACGATGGCGATGTCCATCTCGGTGCGTGGGATCATGCGTAGGTAGGCGTCGCCCGTGTTGGATGGGGGATCGGCCACGGTGAACTCGACGATGAACTCGCCGTCGGCCAGCGAGGTCTGGCCCGGGCCGGTGGCGATCTCGGCCACCGGCACGGTGCGGGTACCGTCGCCGGAGGCGATGACCGCCTGAACAGCGTTGGCGATCATCGCAGGAACCGAGTCCGCTGCAGGCGAGGCGTTGGCGAGGTTGCCGCCCAGGCTCGAGCGGTTCTGGATCTGGTCGGACCCGATCAGACCCATCGCTTCGGACAGCCCGGGAAACATGGCGGTGAAGTCGCGGTTTCGGGTGAGGTTCGAGGTCGGGGTCGCCGCACCGATCCTCCATTGCCCGTCCTCGTGGACGACCGTCATCAGTTGGTCGATCCGCTTGAGGTCGACCAGCACGGGTGGCGCCGGGCGGCCGGCCCGTATCTGTGGGATGAGGTCGGTGGCGCCGGCGAACACCCGGGATCCGGGGTGTTCGGCGAGCAACGATCGGGCCTCGTCCACCGTTGTCGGAGCGGCGTATCTCATCGAGCATCCCTCCTCTGCATGGACCACTTTCTAGCCGCACGTGGCTGGCAAGCGGAACCCGTGGACCGGCTTCTCCGACCTTCGACCGGACCGGTTCAGGCCACGGCCTCGAAAATGACGAACTCGTCTTCGGGCCGTGGAGGGCGGTCCTCCAGGGCCCCGGTCACCCGGATGTCGCCGAAACCGACTCCCTCGAGCATTGACTCGACCTCCGTTGTCGAATACCCGCAGATCACGATCGAATTGGTCTCGTTCCTGACCTCAGCGCCATCGACGAACTCTCGGGCGCAGATCTCACGAGTGATGGTCCGTTCGATCGGATCGGCCTCGAGGAGGCGTGTCCGCAATTCGAGCTCCACTCCGTTACTGGTTCGGCGCCGATCGCCTTGCTCCGGCCAACTGGGTGGCAGGTCCAGGCCCTCGGCCAGTGCCCAGCCATAGTCGGAGTCGCGATCCGCCAGGTGGTGGTCCATGAGAAGCGTTCCACCCGGTTGCAGGTGGGCGTGGATTCGACGCAACCCCTCAAGGTCGAGTGCACGGGTGCCGCCCAGGCCGAACGCTCCACAGACGATGACCGTGCGGTACCGGCGTGGCAATTCGAGTTCGTGCATGGCCTGCGTGTAGAGGTTCGCCGAGAGTCCCTCTGCCTCAGCCTTCGTGGCGCACCAGCCGAGCATGTCGCCGGACACGTCGCTGCCGTCGACGTCCATGCCCGAACGCAGGAAGGGGAGCAGCAGGCGTCCGGTGCCACAGCCGGCATCCAGCGCCGGCTCCCCGCACCGCTGGATGGCATCCCGGAAGAATCCGACGTCGTCTCCGCCGACGTTGAACTCCGCCCACCAGCGCGCGACAAGCCCGTAGTGCCAGGTGGTGACGCCTTGGCCCATCACAAGACTCTAGGGTTCGCGCATGGCGCGGGTCCTCATCACCGGCAGCAACAGTGGTTTCGGCAGATTGGCCGCCCTTTCCCTCTCCCGCGGGGGCCATCAGGTGATCGCCACGATGCGTACCCCCGCCAAGGGAGAAGAACTGCGCAGTACCGCCGAGGACGAAGGCCTGGGCATCGAGATTCGCCAACTCGATGTCTGTGATCCGGATTCGGTCGAAGCCTGCATTGCCGACCCCCTCGACATCGATGTGCTGGTCAACAACGCCGGGTTCGAGGTGCAGGGAGCGATCGAACAGATCGACGATGCACTCATGCAGCGCCAGTTCGAGACCAACGTCATGGGTCCCCTGCGCACGATGCGGGCGGTGCTCCCGATGTGGTGTGGGCGTGGAAGCGGAGTGATCGTAAATGTCAGCAGCATCGCCGGACGGGTGGCCCCGCCCTACGGCGGCGCCTACTCGGCATCGAAGCACGCTCTCGAAGCGATGAGCGAATCCCTGCACTTCGAGGTATCCCAACTCGGGATCCGGATCCATCTCATCGAGCCCGGACGGTTCGCCACGAACTTTCAGGACAACATCGTCCGTCCGGCGAGTTGGACGGGTTCTCCCCAGGAGGAGCGCGCCCTCGCATTCCGGGAATCCCTGACGAGCCTCGACGGTGGTGGTCCCCCCTCCGACCCCCAGGCCGTCGCTGATGCCATCGTGCGTGCCGCCACCGATCCCTCGATGCCGTTCCGGACGTTGGTGGGCGAGGATGCCGTGCTCATCGATGCCACCAAGGCGTCCATGAGTTTCGAAGACTTCGAATCCACCATGCGTACGGCACTCGACTGGCACGACTGAGATCGGGGACCGGGGCCCCGTCGATCCCACTGGTCGAATGGTCGGGGCCGGGCATCTTCCGGCCGGCCGGTCGGCTGGTCGCCGGCGTCGGAGGAGCATCCTGAGCCAACCCGGCAACGTTCATGTGCCGAACTCGAGCCACCGTCGCTCATCGAGGGTGAGGTCCATGGAAGCCGCTGCACAATTCGCAGCTGCCTCCTCGCCGCTGCGGGCGGCGCTCACGACATGTACCTGGAACGGAGCGGTCGCCACGAACGTGATTGCGACCTGTTCCGGGCTGCAGCCCCTGGAGTGGGCGAACTGTCGGGCTCGGTCCCGCCTTCCTCGATTCTCCGGCGAGTCATAGCAGCGGGTCGTCGCCTGGTCCTCGGTCGATCCGGGTTCGTGAGCGGTTGTCAGATAGCCACCGGCCAGGGGCGACCAGGCAAGGACGGCGATCCCGGTCTCAGCGAGCCACTCCCGTTCACCGGCACGTTCGGCGCCGGTGAGGGTGGCCACGTCCTGCCATGGTTCGGCCAACTGGTCGACGAGGGAGTACTGCGAACTGGTGGCAACCGGAGGTGAGGTGACAGCGATGCCGATGGCCTGGCGGAGTCGATCGGTCGACCAGTTCGACACCCCCCATGCCTCGATCGTCCCTGCCTCGACCTGTCTCTCGGCGGCATCGACCAGTTCCCCGACCGGGACTGACGGATCGTCCCGATGGAACAGCCAGAGGTCGAGGTGTTCGGTACCCATCCGGTCGAGGGTGGCGGCGACGTCGACGGCGACCGTTTCCGGGTGGACCCTGGAAGCGGACCAGTCGGGTGGGCCGGGATGGCACCCCTTCCCGATGAGGGTGACGGCGTCGCGCACGCCCCGATCGGCCACCCATCCGCCCAGGCGTCCATCACAGGTGCCGTCCGGGTCCGTATAGGCCAGTCCCGAATCGAAGGCGTCGACTCCCGAGCCGTGTACCTCGTCGAGGAGTCGCCGAGGTTCGGCAACCAGCGTCGCGCCGAACAACGGTGTCGCCCCCTGGATCACGGTCGAGCAGTGCAGTCCCTGCCCGGCGTCAGCGACCCCCCGCATCACTGGGGCCCGTCGTCGTCCGGGTAGACGACACCGATCCGCGCCCGGATCTCGTCCGTCAGTTCAGCCATCGCAAGGGACCAGGTCCACGGAACCACTGCGCTCTCGCTGCTGCCGGCCTCCAGGCATCGTGCCGCCTCCAGGATCTGGTATTCGAAACCGTTGACGCGGTGTGGCTCGAGAACTTCTTCCGCACGACCACCGTCCACGGGGTCGAACACCATGCGCTCTGCACACCAGAACTCCGGAATCTCCACGACGCCTGCAGAGCCGACGACCCGGGCGGTCGGAGAGAGGTCGGCGTTGAATGCCGACCTGAGATGTGCCGATCCGCCCCCGGTGAACTCGGCCTCCAGGCTCAGGCAGGAGTCGACGCCACTGGCCGACAACTCAGCCTCCGCCTCGAACGAGACCGGCGTGCCGTCGAACACCAACTCCGCCAGGGTCAGCGGGTAGATGCCGATGTCGAGCAGGCTGCCCCCGGCCAACTCGGGAGACCAGAGTCGGCTGGTCGGCTGGTACGGGGCGTTGAATCCGAACGCCGCCTCGACCGTTCGGATCTCGCCGAGCCGACCCTGGTCGATCCACTCCCGGAGTCGTCGCAGAACCGGAAGGTGCCGGGTCCACATCGCCTCCATCAGGAATGCCCCGGACCCCCGGGCTGCATCGAGCATCTGGCGGACCTGGGTGGCATTCACAGCCATCGGCTTTTCGCACAGCACCGGAACTCCGGCCGGCAGGAGGACCAGGGCAGCATCGCGATGTCCGCTGTGCGGCGTGGCAACGTAGACGGCGTCGACTTGGCCAACGAGGTCGGATGGATCGACGCCGGCTTGGCTGATTCCATGGTCTGTCGCAAATGCTGCGACCCTCGAGGGATCGCGGCCGACGACGGCGACCACCTCGTGGCCGACACCCCTGGCTGCATCCAGGAACTTCGGGACGATCCTCCCGTGCCCCACGACCCCCCAACGCATCAGACCGGTCCCACTCGGGATCAACAGTCCCCAGTCGGGGTGCCCTGGTGGAAGTCCATGAGCCAACTCGTGTCCGTCCACCCACGATCTCTTCGGGCCTCCGAACGCCACATTCCCTCTTCGAGGGACTGCAATTCCTCGAGGTCGGACCGGCTCAGCACCCGATCAGAATGGCACACCCGACTTCGAGGCGCGTCCTGCCCCCGCTCCGGCGTTCCTCTGGCTGGAGTAGCAGAGGGCAGCGTCTGGCCACGACCAGAACCCGTTCTGGTGGAGTGTTTGGAATCGACTCAAAGGAATCTGTCCGGGATGTCCACCTGGACCGCTCTTACCTTTGGAATCAAGGGTTCGCGTCCGGCGTGTGCACCTGAGTCCGTCCAAAGGTGTGCCATTTGTGACACAGGTTGTGACACGGCGTCGGGTCTTGGTGACCGGTTGCGGTCAGTCGATGGCGAGTGGAAGCGGTAGGTAGGCCAGGCGTCTGAACGCCACCAAGGCTGGGGCCTTCGGGGGGTGTTAGCCGAGGGGTGATTCGAGCAGATTCCTTCGACAGTGGTTGGTCACCTGCTCCACGAACTTCTGCTGCTCGAAGGAACTCAGGTCCTGGAAGAAGTCGACTTCGCTGTATTCCGCTTCCAGGTTTTCGATCTGGCAGCGACACGCATCATGGGCGCTAATTCCGACTTCTCGTAGGTGTCGCCCGACCTGGCTATCGTCCTCCATCTCTTCCTGCATGTCCGCGATGCATTCCTTGACAAAGATGTCTCTGGTGCTTTGAGACCATTGTTCGGTCGCACACCCCGCTGCCAGGAGGCCAAGAACTAGTAGCGCCGTAACCATCTTCATACCCTGACCTTATGAGTGGGGGCGCCTATGAGATACCAGGGGACTCGTAGATCACAGAAACCTGTCTGCCTCGTCCGTTGAAGCCATCGAGGCCCATTGTTTCGGGGGCCTGTGTCCGGGGAATCGGTTCGTGTCCGTCCTGTGACCTGCATTCTGTGCAACGGCGCGTGCAATTGGATCAATGGCTCGTCTGACGGCGAATTCGTGATCCTCTCGACGTCGTTCGGCCAAGGGTGTTCGGGTGGCCGACGCGGGAAGGTCCGGCATAGGGTCGGCCGGTGGAGAAGTTCCGCATCGTCCAGTGGTTCACGGGGGACATCGCCCAGCACCAGATCCGACTGGTCGATGCCCATCCATTGATGGAACTCGTCGGCGCCTTCGTCTTCCATGACGAGAAGGTCGGTAGGGACGCTGGAGAGATCGCCGGAATCGGCCCACTCGGAGTTCGGGCGACCAGGGACATGGACGAGATCCTCTCGCTCGAGGCCGACTGCGTCCTGTACAACCCCCCGACCGAGCGGTACGACGAGATCGTCCCGATCCTCGCAAGCGGCAAGAACGTCATCAGCATCATGTCTGGTTGGAACCCGCGGCGCTACGAGTGCTTCCCCGACATCGTCGATGCCTGTGCCGAAGGTGAATCGTCACTGTTCGGGACCGGGCTGAACCCCGGCCTGAGCTACGAGTTGGCGCTTATCGGTTCGTCCATCTGCCACGAGGTCGAGTCCGTCTACATCAGCACCTGCGAACGCCAGTCGACGTTGAGTCCGGTGTTCCTGGAGAAGTTCGGATTCGGTCGGACCGAGGAGGAACTTGCACGGACCGAGGGCGGTGCCAGGGCGATCTTCGACAACCTCCTGCAGATCACCGACCTCATCTGTCGGGAACTGGGCCTGGCCCACGACGGCAACGAACTCACCTACGAGTACGAACCGGCGACGAGGGACTACGACGAGAAGATCCTCATCCGCAAGGGGACGATGGCCGGACTGGTCGTAAAGGCCTCGTCGACCCACGGTGGCGTCCCCAAGGCGACCATCGAACTCAGGTTCCTGCTGGGCACCGACTACGTCAGCCAGGAGTTCCTGGCAGGGGCCCCGAAGCAGGGGTGGATCGAGGTTGACGTGCGCGGAACACCGGGCAGCAGGCTCACCCACGAGATCTATGCGGACGAAAAGGTCGTCAAGACGCGTTCGACCGGCACCAAGGCCGTCAATGCCATTCCGTTCGTCTGCGCTGCCGCGCCCGGTCTCGTCTCACCCCTGGACCTGCCGCTGCCCCGGATGCTCAAGCCCGAAGCCCGAAGCCCGAAGCCCGACGCCTGACCTGGCGGTGCCTCGTCGGGCGGCCTACCGCCGCTACCTCACCGGGGCGGTGGTGGGTTGGCGGCGGCCACGATCGCGGTCCACAAGGTGCGTGTGACGGGATCCAGGGCGATCGGGATCACCACGGCCAACGCGGCCGACGGAAGCAGCACCGCCGGCCATGTCGGCTCCGGCAGGGAAAGCAGCAGCAACCCGACGGCCGTCACCAGGCAGATGAACCCGCTGACGACCGAGTTCACTCCTACGGCGCCTATCCAGAAGCCCTCCGAACGGGTGAACCGGAATCGGCACGATGGACAGGTCGAACGCATGCGCCACCAGTGATGGAAGAGGCCCCTGGAGCCGCACGCCGCACAGGCCAGGGTGAGACCCCGCCACAGGATCGTGACCAGCCCTGCACCGTCCATTCCGGTCGCGGCGAGCCGTTCCGCTCGCATATTCGAATCCCGGTCGCTGATGGCTGGGATGATACGGGCGGCCCTCGAGGCCGGTGCAGGCTCCGTCAATGCCCAGGTACCCCGCAGCCGTTCTACGCGACAGGGGGGGTCTCACCTAATAAGAGTTCGAAGCTGCCGTGCCGGGGACGTGACCGCCGCCGACGGTCTCGACGGCTGAACCGAACGGTTCAGCGGCGGGTGACGGTGACGGGGAGGCTCGAGTAGCCACGGACGAAGGACGAAAAGACCCGTTCGGGTTCGTCCTGGACCTCGATGCGTTCGAAGCGTTGGAGGATTTCTTCCCACAGCACGCGGAGTTGGAGTTCGGCGATGCGGCTGCCCATGCAGAAGTGGATGCCGTAGCCGAACGAGAGATGGCGGTCCGCGTTGTGGCGCTCGATGTCGAGCACGTCGCCGTTGTCGAAGATGTCTTCGTCGTGGTTGGCGGAGATGTACCACATCAGCATCTGATCGTTCTTCTTGATCTGCTTGCCGTCGAGTTCCGTGTCCTTGGTGGCGGTGCGGCGCATGTACGGCAGCGGGGTCTGCCAGCGGATGACCTCGGGCACGAGGTTCGGGATGAGTCCGGGGTCCGCGAGGAGCTTGTCGTACTGCTCGGGGAACTTGTTGAGGCCGTAGATGCTGCCGGTCATGGTGTTGCGGGTGGTGTCGTTGCCGCCGACGATCAGCAGCAACAGGTTGCCGAGCTGGTTGAACACGGGAATGTCCCTGGTGGCTTCGCCGTTTGCCAGCATCGACACGAGATCGAAGCCGGGGTTCCCCCGTCGCTTCTCCCAGAGCCCTTCGAAGTAGTGGACGCACTCGAGGAGCTCGTCGATCTTCTGCTGCTGGGTCTCGACCACGCCGCCGGGGCTGGGGATCGCGAACACGATGTCGGACCAGCGGGTGAGTTTGCGACGATCCTCCATGGGGAAGTCGAAGAGAGTCGCCAGCATCAGGGTGGTGAGTTCGATCGACACGGTGTCGACCCAGTCGAAGGTCTCGCCCTCGGGAAGGGAGTCGAGCAGCTCTGCTGTGCGTTCGCGGATCATCGGCTCGATGTTGCGCAGGTTGCTCGGGGCGGACACGTCCCGCACCGTCTTGCGCTGGTCGGTGTGGGTGGGCGGATCCATCGCGATGAACGGCGCCAGCGACTGCGGCGGTATCTGCTCGGCGGTGGCGATCTCCTTGATCCCCAGGTTGATGCCCTTCGCCGAGGAATAGGTCTCCCAGTCGCCGTCGACGGCGCGGACAGCGTCGTATTTGGTGATCGACCAGTAGCGACCGGCCGTCTCGATCTCGTTGAGGTGCACCGGGTCTTCGGCGCGGAGACGGGCGAAGTGATCCTGCCAGCGATCTTCCTTGAACAGGTGCGGGTTCGCCGGGTTGATCTCGGCGAGGTCGAGATCGGCCGCAGACGGCACGCCTTCACCGCGTTCGGCCATCTCCATCTCGGGCGTGCGGATGTCCGGGTCGAAGAAGGCGCGCTCAGCAGCCGTATCGGTCGTGTCAGCGGTCTCGGTCATCGGGGTACTCCTCGTCCTGGTAGTGGGAGGCTCCACAGTCGTCAACTGCGAAGAGCCAACTGGAGAACTAGTTGGTCAAGAGTGGTCCGGCAATCAGCCAGATTGCAATCAACGTTCCACCGATGATGTTCATCAGGAAGATCTTTGGGTATTCGTCCCTCGTTCTCCACGCGAAGACCTTGCGAATCCAGACCTTCTGGGTGATCAGGCAATAGATCACATACATCGATATTACGAAGCCCACACCGAGCTTTAGGAGCGTCATCAGACTTGACTTTCTTTCGGGGTCGTGAACGTCCGTGCTGGATAGTGCCTGTGCGTCAAAAGTGTGTAGCACGTTTGCGTCAACCGAGGCTTGCCCCTCCGTCGAAAACCTGAAAAGGCAGCGCCAAAAGCGCTGCCTCCCAGGAACTGCGAACACGCCCTTGTGGCGTGTTCGCAGTTCTCGTTACCCCGTGTGACCACAGGGGTCCGATGGGACTCGTAGGGGAGGCTTCACCTGTTAAGTGGGGGAGGCTCCACAGTTTCGTAAATCTGTGAACACCCGTGTGTGCTACACCATGCTCTCTTGATGTCTGCGTCCGGGAAGACCTTCGATTCGATCGAGCGCCAGTGGTGCGCGGCGTCGTAGGCGCCCCGTCGGGTCGAACCACCAAACCCCAACAGCAAGGACCTCACCATGACTTCCCGTCCACTCGACGGCATCCGGATCGTCGATCTCACTCATGTTCTCGCCGGGCCGTACTGCTCGTACCAGCTCGGCCTGCTCGGCGCCGACGTGATCAAGGTCGAGCCTCTCTCCGGCGATCTTGTCCGCCCGTGGAGGGGTACTCGGGAGCAGGTTATGTCCGGCATGGGCACCGGGTTCATGGCCCAGAACGCCGGTAAACGTAGCCTGTCGGTCGACATCTCCCAGCCCGAGGGGAGCGACCTCGTCCTCGAACTGGCCGCTGGCGCCGACGTGTTTCTTGAGAATTACCGTCCCGGCTCGCTCGCCCGCCACGGCCTCGGCTACGACGACGTCGCTGCGGTGAACGACACGGTCGTGTACGCCTCGATCTCAGCGTTCGGCCAGACCGGACCGCACGGCCACCGCCCGGGGTTCGACGATGTCATCCAGGGGACATCCGGCTTCATGGCCACGAACAAGCGCGACCGGGGCCCGGTCCGTACCGGTGGCCCGGTACTCGACAATGCGACCGGCATGCACGCAACCTCCGCGATCCTGGCCGCGCTGATGCTGCGCAACCAGACCGGCGAGCGCCAGCGAGTGGACGTCGCGATGCAGGACGTCACCATGCTGCTCGTCAACTACGACACCGCTGCCGCCTCTCAACACGGCGGCGTCTCCGAACTGAACGAGGACATCGAAGCCCCCATGCTCGGGCGGTTCGCTACCGCCGACGGTTACGTGATGCTCGCGGGCTACCTACCCCGTCACTGGCAGGCCATCGCCGCCGCTATCGGTCTCGATGAACTCACCGACGTGGAGTTCGAAGACCTCTTCGCCCGCAGCGACGAAATTCAAGCCCTCGTCGAGGCCCGTCTCCTGGAGAGAACCACCGACGAATGGGACCGAATCTTCTCCGAAGCTGGTGCGGTCGGCGGCGGCGTCCGCGAGCTCACCGAAACCTTCGCCTCCGGCCAGCCCGACGCCCGCGGCATCACCGAACCGCTCCACACACCGGTCGGCGAAATCCACGTCACCACCAACGGCTACCGGATCAACGACCAGGCCTGGGGCCCTCGCTCCAGCGTGCCGATGCTCGGCGAACACTCCCGCGACCTGCTCGGCGAACTCGGCCATGACGACGCCGCCATCGACGCCCTCATCACCGACGGCGTGATCCGCCAGCACGATGCCTGAGCCCAAGATGCGCTGGTCCGAGAGGCTGCGGACTGACCTGGGTCGCCGCGCGGCCGTCATCAACACGGAGCGCGGTCACGTAGAGGTCGCCCGAGAAGGCTACGGAACTCCTGTGCTGGTGATTCACGGCGGCCCCGGCGGTTTCGATCAGGGGTTGATGTACAGCCGCCACCTCCGCGACAACGGGTGCGAGCTCGTCGCCCTGTCTCGTCCCGGCTATCTACGCACGCCGCTCTCGTCGGGTCGAACGCCGACCGAGCAGGCCGACCTGTACGCGGCCGTACTCGACGCCTTGAAGATCGACCGAATCACAGTGCTCGGCTACTCCGCAGGCGGCCCATCAGCGCTACATTTCGCGGCCCGCCACCCCAGTCGGGTCAGGTCGCTACTCCTCGATTCGGCGGTACTAGACCACTACGACTCATCAGAGAGCCTGGTCGAGCGGTTGTCGCTCTTCTCGACCTTTGGTGCGTGGTTCTGGCACACGGTGGGCCATCGCTGGCCGAAGGTTGCAACGTCCGTGCTCGTCGACAGCACCACTACAGGCCTCGACAAGGCCCAGAGGCGAGCAGCAGTGGAGTGGATCATGACTGACCAGGAGCGGGTCGAGTCTGTTCAGGAGATGTTGACCTCGTTCGCACCGTGGAAGCTACGGCGAGCAGGGTTCGACAACGACGTAGACAACGAAGACCCTCTGGCACCACTGCCGATCGCAGAAATCACGTGCCCGACCATGATCACCCACGGGATGAATGACGGTGCAGTCCCCGTGGAACTCGCCATACGGGCGAGCGAGTCCCTCAAGAGTGCAGAACTCGTACTGATCGATGAAGGTCATCACCTCCTGCCTGTCGCTCGGCACTTCGAGGCGGCAATGGAACGACGCCTCGAGTTCGTTCACTCCAACAACTGACTCAGGCCCATCGTCCACTTCCCCTAGTCATTGGCTGAAAACCCGAGAAGGCAGCGCCAAAAGCGCTGCCTTCTCGAAACTGCGAACACGTGCACGCAGAAACTGCGAACACGCCTAGGAGGGCGTGGGACAGACCGGACCGGGTTCTGGGTCAGGTGATCGGATACCCTGCCCCGCCTGGCCGAGACCACGACGAATGCGATTCCATGAGGATCCTCGTAACCAACGATGACGGCATCGACTCTCCGGGGCTGCATGCCCTCGCTGTGGCGGTGCTCGAGCAGGGCTGGACACCGGTCGTAGCCGCTCCAACCACCGACTGGAGCGGTGGCGCCGCTGCCTTGGGCCCTCTTGAGACCCCGGGTCGGGCAGATCTGAGGGCCGTCAGCCTGCCGGACCTGGCCGGGGTGTCGGCCCACGCTGTGAGCGCCCCACCGGCGTTCATCGTCAGCCTGGCCGCTCTGGGAGTTTTCGGGGACCGGATCGACCTGGTGCTTGCCGGGGTCAACCAGGGATCCAACACCGGGTCCTCCACCCTCTACTCTGCAACCATCGGTGCTGTGCTGACCGGAAGGCAGCGTGGCCTCTCGGGGCTGGCCCTCAGCCAACTCGACGGCCGAGACGAGGGAACCACACAACTCTGGTCCTCGGCAACCGACATCGCCCTTCCCATGGTCCGCTGGTTGGCGGACCAGAGCGGGATCATTTCGCTCAACGTGAACGTGCCGAACCTACCCATCGGCGAGATCCAGGGGGTTCGCCTGGCGACCCTGGCACCGAAGGGCTCCATCCAGACCCTGGTCACCGACCGGGATGACAACGGGATCTCCTTCGAACTTGCACCGACGACCGACCAGATGCCCGAGAACTCCGACACGGCGCTGCTGCGGGCGGGGCACGCCACGGTGTCGGCACTCAAGGGCCCAGCCGTCGTCGAGGGACTGACCCTTCCGATCGACGACTGGATGTAGCGACTGCACACTCAACTGGCACGATGAGTTGGGAGGAGTTGGGAGGCATGACTAGTGTGCAGACCAATCCACTGAACCCACCAAGGGGGGACCCGTGAGAGCAATGAAGATTCTGGCCGCACTGCTGGCCATCACAGTTGTGGCAACCGGTTGCAGTAGCAGCTCTGACGACCAGAAGGCCGATGCTGCCTGGCCCGACAAGATCACCTACGGACACGTTCCGAGCACCGAACAGGAGAACCTGCAGGACCAGATTCAGCCGTTCGTCGACATGTTGTCGACCTCACTCGGAATCGAGGTCGAGGGTGTCGTAACCACCGACTACACGGGCCTCGTCACAGCCATGGGAACCGGCAAGGCCGACCTTGGGGCGTTCGGACCGTTCGGCTACGTGCTGGCCAAGCAGCAGTTCGGCAACATGGAGCCGTTGGTGCAGGCGATCCGGTACGGCGCCGCCACCTACCACGGCCAGTGGATGACGAACGATCCCGGCCTCTGTGACTCCCCGGTCGAACCGGCAACGGCCCTGGAGAACACCGCCGACGGTGTTGTGCAGGTCGGAGCGCTCGACGCTGTCGCCCTGCAGGTTGGCGTCTACTTCGGCGATGCCGGCAAGGCACTCGGCGAGACCCGGGACAACGGCCCTGTGTCACCCGGTTCCGCCTGCGTGGCCGACCTCTCCAAGGTGAAGGGCAAGCGTGTCGCCTTTACCTCCGAGAGTTCCACCTCGGGTTACATCTTCCCGGCCCTGCAGCTCATCAACGCCGGAATCGACCCGGTCAACGACATCACGCCGATCTTCTCAGGCGGCCATGACGCTTCAGTTGCCGCCGTCTACAGCGGAGATGCCGACATCGGCCTCTCCTACGACGACGCACGCCGTGCGCTCCGCAAGGAGAACCTGGACGTCGGTGAGAAGGTGATCGTGTTCAACCTCACAGCGGAGGTTCCCAACGACGTGATCGCCGTGTCGAGCCTGCTCCCGGCATCGCTGAAGAAGGCAATCTACGATTCGATAGCCGTCTACCTCTCCACCGAGGAGGGTGTGGCCGTGATGGACGAGATCTCCGGCTGGACCGACATCCGACCGGCGCTGGAATCAGACTTCGATGTCGTCCGCGAGGCGGCCAGCGCCCTCGGAATCACCGAAGCAGGCTGATGAAGGCGAGCCGTATCCCGATCCCGACACCCCGGTGATTCGACTCGAAGACGTCTCAGTTACATACCCAGGGGGCGTTGAGGCCCTCCGGGGCATAGACCTGACGATCGGCGACGGCGAGTTCGTCGTCATCGTCGGGTTGTCGGGCGCCGGTAAGTCGACCCTGCTCCGGGTACTGAACGGTCTGGTGCCGGCCACCTCGGGTTCCGTCGTAGTCGACGGGACCGAGGTGGTCGGCGCATCCGCGGCCACCCTTCGCCAGGTCAGGTCACGGATCGGGATGATCTTCCAGACCTTCAACCTGGTCAACCGGACCAGCGTGTTGAACAACGTTCTCATGGGTCGCCTGTCGGTCGTGCCGGCGTGGCGCTCCACGCTGGGCCTCTGGCCGGCTGAAGACCGGGAGGCTGCGATGGCCGCCCTGGAGAGGGTGGGTATCGTCGACAAGGCCTACGTGAGGGCCTCGAACCTGTCGGGTGGCCAGCAGCAACGGGTCGGAATAGCACGCGCCCTTGCCCAGGAACCTGGCCTGATGCTGGCCGACGAGCCGGTCGCCGCCCTGGACCCGGTGACCAGCCGCCAGGTAATGGGCGACCTCCAGAAGATCAACCGGGAACTCGGCATCACCACACTGGTGAACCTGCACTTCCTGGACCTGGCAAAGGAGTATGGACGCCGCCTGATCGGGCTCCGGGACGGCGAGATGATCTTTGACGGAGATATCGCAGACGTCGACGACGACACCTTCCGTGATATCTACGGCCGCTCCATCACCGACGAGGACCTGCTGGCCATGGGCGATTCACCGACCGACGGCTCGGAGGGCGGGTGACGCCCACACCGGGGCAGTCGACCCGCCCGGAAAGGCCGCGGCTTCGTGCCCGGACCGTCGGCATCGCCGCTGCCCTCATGGCGTTCAGCGTCTTCGCCGCCAGAGAGGTCGGCTTTGACCCCTCCACCTTCTGGGAGGTCTGGTCCAACCCGCTCTGGGAGAAGTTCTGGCCCATTCCATGGGATTGGGTGTTCGACAGCGGCAACGTCCTACAGCCTTTCGTGGAGACGTTCCAGATAGCGACCATCTCCACGATCCTGGGATGCGGCCTGGCACTGCCGGTCAGTTTCGCAATGTCGTCGTTGACGACCCCGAACAGGCCTACCTACCTGGTGAGCCGGGCGGTCATGAACGTGGTCAGGGCCGTACCCGACCTCTTCTGGGCCAAGCTCATGGTCACCGCCATCGGCATCGGTGCGTTCGCCGGAGCATGGGCGCTCACCATCTTCTCCCTCGCTGTCATGGTCAAGTTGTTCTCTGAGACCGTCGACGGTGCCGACCCCGGACCCCTCGAGGCCGCTAGGGCGGCCGGGGGGCGCCACGCCCCCTCACTGCGCACCGGCATTCTTCCAACGGTGTTTCCCGACTACGTGGCTCATGCCCTCTACGTCTTCGAACTGAACGTCCGCGCATCGGTCGTCCTCGGCCTGGTCGGCGCCGGCGGCATCGGTCGTGTGCTGGAGGCACAGCGCCAGTTCTTCCGCTTCGACCGGGTACTGGGGATGCTCGTGATCATCTTCGTGGTGGTCTGGGTCATCGAGCAGGTGAGCGTGTCCCTCCGGAAGCGGCTGATCTGAGATGACAGCCGCTACACAGAGGCCAGCCCCACCCCGGTGGACGGGGGAGCGTCGCGGAGCCATCGGCGTCGTCCTGTTGGTTGCCATGGTCTGGTCGATATCGGGGTTGGATGTGACCCTCGACCGTCTGCTCGGCGCTCCGTCTGACGCATGGGCGATCCTTCGGCAGATGATTCCACCGGCGTTCGCAAGGGTGGCCGCACGCGGAGCGGTCGGCAAGGTCTTTGAGTCGGTGTACATCGCCTGGATCGGAACGGTCATAGGGGCACTCCTCTCCCTGCCCCTTGCATTCATGGCCGCCCACAACGTGGCACCCATCTGGATCAGGGTGCCCATCCGCCAACTCTTCAACGCAATCAGAGCTGTTCCCGAGTTGATCCTGGCGGTGATCCTGATCCCGATCACCGGCCTGGGCCCGTGGGCCGGAACCCTGGCAATCGGCATCCACTCGATAGGAACGCTCGGCAAGTGGGCAACCGAGTCGATCGAGAGCATCGACTCCGGTCCGATTGAGGCGGTCGAGTCAACCGGTGGTCGCTGGGTGAGCAGCATGCGCTGGGCCGTGTTCCCCCAGGTGATGTCGACCATCAGCTCCTACTGGTTGTTCAGGTTCGAGATCAACGTGCGTGCATCCGCTGTGCTCGGCATGATCGGGGCCGGTGGTGTCGGCTCCGAGCTGGTCTCCCACCTGGTCTTTCGTGACTTCCCTGCGGCAAGTGCCGTCCTGGCCCTGACCGTCGGCGTGGTCCTGACAATCGACACCGTGTCGGCGGCGGTTCGCCGACGGATCATCACCGGAGGCGTTGGCGGCGACGATTCCTCCCGGTCTGCAGAGGCCCTGTCCGACCTGACCGGCATCAACCACAGGTGATAGAACACGGTAGGAGGCACCGATGAGCGCATTCGTGATCGTGGACACGTCGATCCTGGACCATGACGCCTACGAGGGCTACAAGGCCCTGGCGGCGCCCCTTGTGGAGGCCTTCGGTGGCGTCTACCGGGCCCGCGGTGGCGAGTTGGACGTACGGGAGGACGACCTGTGGGCCCCGACCCGGCTGGTGATAGTCGAGTTCCCTGACATGGACGCCGCCAGGGCATTCCTTGATTCGGATGAGTACGCGCCGGTGGCCGCGATCCGCCACGCCAACGCCCGTTGCACCACCGTGATCGTGGACGGCGCGTAGTTCGCCTGACCCGCCGGGTCATCGGTCCGCAGAGTTGCCGTAGCCTGTGGCGCCATGATCGTTGGAATCGACGTGGGTGGCACCAATGCGAGGGCCCTGTTGCTGGACACCGTCGACCACCAGATCCTGGATCGTCGCCAGGTGTCGAGTTCCGGTACAGGGCCGGAGCTGGTCTCAGCCCTGGCCGAGATGGTGGAACTCCTGGCCACGGATTCAAGCCGTTCGGTTGATGCGATCGGCCTTGCCGTGGCGGGTCTCGCACACCGATCGGGTGTTGTCCGCTTCTCCCCCAACCTGCCCGACCTGGTCGAGTTCCCGATCGGCCCGGAGCTCGAGGCACTGGTTGGCAGGCCCGTCGTGCTCGGCAACGACGCCACTGCAGGTGCGTTGGCCGAACACCGCATGGGTGCGGGGCGGGGTACCGACAACTTCGGCTTCGTGACCCTGGGAACGGGCATAGGTACCGGCTTCGTCCTGGACGGGCAGTTGGTCCGGGGGGCCAGCGGGTTCGCCGGCGAGTCGGGCCACATGGTCGTGAACCTGGAAGGACCGGTTCACGTGACGGGCCGACAGGGGCCCTGGGAGTACTTCGGGTCGGGCAGTGCCCTTGGCCGGATGGGACGACAGGCTGCGGCCACTGGTGACTTTTCTGCGGGTGAGGCCATGGCTGGATCAGTCGAGGCCGTCACGGGACAGCACGTCTCCGATGCCCTGGTCGATGGAGACGGCGACGCTGTGCGCATCTTCGACGAGTTCTGCCACCTTGTCGGCCTCGGCGTGGCCAACCTGGTGATGATCCTGGACCTGGAGCGAATCGTCGTTGGTGGTGGCCTGGTTCGGATCGGTGAACCCCTGTCCTCTGGCATCCAGGCCCACCTGGACAAGATGGTCGTGGGATCAGAGCATCGACCCCCGGTCGAGGTGGTGCTCGCCGAGTTGGGGGCGGACGCGGGCGGTCTGGGTGCTGGCCTGATGGCCGCCGACCTGCTCTGATCCCTGCCTCAGAGGCTGCTGCGAAAGAGGTTCAGGGTGCGACCCCATGCCGTGGCTGCCGCTGTCTCATCGAGGGTGCCGAGCGGGTTCTCCTCATTGGCAAAGGCATGGCCGGTCCCCTCGTATACGTGGAAGGTGACGTCCTTTTCCAATCCCCTCAGGGTGGCCTCCAGGTCCACGACCGCGTCGGATGGGAAGAAGTCGTCGACCTCCGCGAAGTGGCCCTCGACCTTCGCCGTGAGGCCGGACCAGTCGGGGCCACCTTCACCAAGCGGGGCGCCGTAGAACGGAGCCGCGGCCGCCACCCGGCCCCCTTCGAGGGCGGCGATCATTAGCGTGAGCATGCCTCCCATGCAGAAGCCGGTCACGCCCACGGCGTCGCCGGTTGTCGCCGGGTGGGCCAGCAGGTGGTCGACTGCTGCGGACATGTCGCGTGCTGCCCGCTCGGGTGGCAGCGATGTCATCAGCTCGCCCGCCTTGTCCATCTCCACGTGCGACGCCATCTCTCCGTGGTAGAGGTCGGGTGCAAGGGCCACGAACCCCTCGTCGGCCAGGCGGTCGCACACACGCTTGATCTGCGGAACGAGGCCCCACCACTCCTGGATCACCATCACTGCCGGACCTGTGCCTTCTTCCGGAAGGGCCAGGTACCCGCCCGCCACCGTCCCGTTTGCCGGGAACTCGACCATCTCTCCGCTCATCACACATCTCCTCGTGTTGGATTCTGACCATATGCGCGATCCGAGCCTGCGATCCTGCTGGGTGACTCGTCGCGACGGCCCGCTGGGGCATGCACCTCTCGTAACATCGGGTGGCACGTGCCACACGGGTTCCGGCTCAATGAACGGAGTTGGCGACCCGAACGGGCTCGGGGAGGGGCCGCTAGCCTGAGCCGACCCAGCCCCTGTAGCTCAGCGGATAGAGCATCGGCTTCCGGAGCCGTGTGCACAGGTTCGAGTCCTGTCAGGGGCGCCAGTAGGCGCCGGGCAAGCGCCCAGTTCAGGGCGTTTTCCGCCCGGCCGGAGTCCCCCGGATTCCCACAGTTTCCTGCCGGTGCTCGCTGCGCTTGGACAGGACTTGGACAAGAATCGGGTCATGGGGTCTCCATTGTCGACTGGTCGGCGGGGTCGACTCGCACGTTGGCGATGGGTCCGGGCAGGTCGGTTGTGTTCATACCTGAGTATGTGTACAGATCGGCTGGTCGCACTTCTTTCGTCACTTCCTGAACAAGCTCGTGTGGACGATTGACCCATCAAGCGTGAGGGCCTGGCCGGTAACCCGACCCGTTCGAACGTGTAGTTCGACACCGAGGCCGATACCCGGTGAGTCGACCGACTCGGCTTCAGCGAAACGGCCGAGAAGCTTGAGTGCAGCAGTAGCCGAGGGCCTGTCACCAGCGGTCGGACGCTCGAGCAGGTGCGAGCGGACCAGTGCGTTCCAGTGCGGAGCCAATAGGTCTGGCGAACCGAACACCTCGGCACTGACGGCCCGGTGACCGTGAGTCACCACCACGCCGCACTGGCCTGGGAGTGGCCCTAGGCCGCAAAGCTCCTCGGCAGCTGCGGACCGATCCCAGTCTCGCTCGAAGGCTTGGTCGGCATCGGCCATGGCATGCGTGGGTGCATCGAGGTCCATGTTCCTGATCTCGTTCTCAATGGCACCCCAGACCGCTCCCTGGTCACTGCTTCGGGACCCGGCCATGGCCATGCTCATGGCCACTGAGTGCTGCTTGGCCCGCCGAACCCGCCGGTGGGAGAACGTGCGACCGTACTCGAAGTCCCGATAGGCACCCCAGCGGCCCTGCTCGAGGCACGAGACCGGGATCTCGACCTTGGCACCGGCAGGCACCAACACGCTGACGTTGGCGGTGCGGTTCTGAGCGCCGCCGACGAACTGCTCCCCCTCAACGACGAGGACGGGGATATCGGTGGGGTTGATGACGACAAGTTGGGGAACCTGTGCGGCGGGAAGTTCATCGATGATCAGGCCCGAATCGGGCCCGGTAGCCATTTTCGGCAGATGGTTGCCTGGGAGATAGACGGGGAACAGTGAGATGCCGAGCCGGGTAATGGGTCGGCCGACAGAAGCGTTAACGAGAGTGGGAATTGTCATGGCGTGCCTTTCGGGAGGAGGTGGTTGCTCGCTAGGTGGGACTACGTGGTCCACCCAGAGTAAGGAGGGGGTGTGACAGAGCTCCCTGGAAGCCTGAATTCAAGGGCCCACACCCCAGACCTATCAGCACTTGGACTTCAGCATTGACGGATTCCTCAGCCTGGAGGCCACTGAGGGTGTCAAGGACCGGTTCGCTCCGGGCCTGCAGATAGTCAAGACTGATAGGGGCTCCCACGTCAGGGTCCGGAGTTTTCGAGACGGCACTTGCCGGGCGCCGTCGGTACGGCTCCAATAGTGTCCGATCATGGGTTTGTTGATTCCCGAGGACATTCCGCTCGACAGGATGCCGGCGTCCGAGCGGCGGGTCGTGAGGGCCTTCCAGTCGACGCTGAGGGACAGTTGGCTGATCATCCCGCGTCTTGACCTGGTCAATGAGCGGCGCCCGTTCGAGGTCGACGTGCTGTTGATCAACGACCTTCAGGGAATTGTGGCTATCGAGGTGAAGGGAGGGCCGCTCGAAGTCCGTAAGGGAGAGTGGTACCGACAGGGCCAGATCGTCAACCCGCCCCCACCCAGGCAGGCCCAGGACGCTGCCTACGAACTCCGGAACCAACTACGCAGGTACTCCCAACTGCTGGAGCGCGTCCACGTTCAGCCTGCGGTTGCGCTACCGGACCTGCGTGACTTTGGGGACCTGGCCGACCTGCTCCCACCCGGGGTGATCGCAGCGCAACTCTTGTTCGCGGGCGACCTGACCGATGCGAACGGTCAGATGGAGGACCGCCTCTGGGAACTGATGGAGACCAACATCCACAACCGGCCACTTGCCGAAGACCAGGTTGAGGCCGTGGTCGGCTTCCTGAGGCCAGACCTGGAGTTTCGGTGGGACCCACAGGCTCGGGCACGATATGCACGCGTGGCCCTGCACCGGATTACCGCTGATCAGACGCGGGCGCTGGCGACGCTCGACCTCAACCACCGTGTGGTCGTGTCGGGCCCGGCAGGAAGCGGCAAGACGCGCCTGGCGACCGCCTGGTCCGAACGGGCTTTGAGCCGAGGCGAACGCACCCTGCTCACCTGTTTCAACGTGCCCATGGCCGAGGCGTTGCAGGGGGCCGTTCCCAAACACGACCTGTTGACGGTTGGGCCGGTTCAGCGAACCCTCATGGCCTTGGAGGGGCTACCAGATCTGGAAGTGCCCGATGGTGCTGGTAACGAATGGTGGAGCTCGGCGCCGTTCACCCACGTACTTGACAACATCGAGGACGTCGTAGTGAGGTTCGACACGATCGTCGTGGACGAGGCACAGGACTTCGCCCCACGGTGGCTCGAAGTACTTGAGTGCCTTCTAGACGACGAGGGCCCTGGTCGGATCCTGATGGTCACTGACCCTGACCAGGGCGTGTACAACCGGGGATACCAGCTTCCGAACGCCGGCTCGGATCTGGTCAGGGCGGAGCTAACCATGAATTGTCGCAACACCCACCAGATTGCCAACTTCCTTCGACAACTTGGGGGTGCGCCGGCCGCCTCGGGAGCACCCGAGGGCGAGCCGGTCAAACTGGCCCGGTGCTCCTCTTCAGATGATGCCGTCGACGAGGTGGGTCTGTTGTTGGAGGACCTGGTCGTCTCTTCTCAGATCGATCCCGCCAACATTCTCGTATTGACCGGTCACACGTCACTCAGGGACCGGATCCGTGACGAATCGCCCGGAGGGTTTGCCTGTGCAGCATGGGAGGACCGCCATGGCGGAGACATTGTCTGCGAGACCATCCACCGCATGAAGGGTCTGGAACGTGATGCCGTGATCCTGGTTACCGAGGATGACGACCTGGACGACCACCTGCTCTACGTTGGAATGAGCCGGGCAATCTCCAGGCTGGTCGTGGTGGGACCGCCTGCCCTCACAGCCCGCCTACAGGCACTGATGCCCCTGAACCCTGCCACCGAGCTCGACGCCGGGAACTTCCAACGCAAGGTAACCAGCGCAGATGGGTTCCTCTCAAGGCTTGAGAGCCCCCCTGTTCGCTCTGGCGACAAGGGTGGCAGGCCCGCATCACTGTGGAAGGCCGGGCCCGCCAAGAAGCTGAACCCCCCGATAACCAGGCCATCCAAGACGCAGTAAGCCGGCCATTGCCATCTAGATGGCAATGGCCACCAACTCATCGACCGTTGCCAGGAACGCGTTGGCGGCAAGCTCACCTGCCCAAACCCAGGCGATCGACCAGCAAGATGACCGCTACACCCACCAGCAGAATCCACCAGACCATCGAGAGTGCCGAGAGGCCGGGGCAGTAAAGGTGGTTGGCGACCCAGTCGTCGGACCGGAACTCGCCACCACAGGTGGGGTCTCTGCCGGGCCCGAAAAATCCGTAGAGAGCTCCGGCCACCATCACAGCGATGAGGCACATGCCGAGTCGGTCCTTAAAGCAAGTGAATGCCACACCCAGAGAATAGGGACGGGGTGTGACAGCGTTAACTAGACAGGTCGCGGCTGAAGATTGGCTTCACGATCAGATAATTGCCCTCGGTTCCCACGACAACTACCGGGCGTCGCTTGCCGACGCGATCCCTGTCCACCCGGTCGGCAGGCCGGCCGGCCACAGCGGATTACCGCGCAGAGGACGTCGCCGGGTTCGATCTGCTCATCCTCTGGCAGGTCGAGTGGCTCGCCGTTCAGGAGGATCGACGCCTCCTCAACCACGGGTTCGTCTGGTTGGCCAACCAGTTCGATGCGACCCATCTCGCGCCGAACCCGCATTTCGATGATGTCACCGCTTGTCCAGTCGGAGTCGACCAGCGGCGGGTCGATCGACTGGGCATCTTCCGATCCGCCCACCGGCCGCCAGTACCACTGCCCGTCTGGGCCGGGGCCGGACACGACCACCTTCTCAACCCGTGTGTCCATCAGGAGTACCTCTCCCCCATGGGATCAATCATGCACCAGATGAACGGCAGCGTGCCCGCGTGACTTAGCCCGTGAACAGGGTCTCCTGGGATGGTTCGGGTGGGGCCACGACCGGTTCGTCTGGTTCGGCCAGGATCTCATCAAACTGGTCGACGTTGTCGAATGGTGTTGCTCCACGCCTCACCAGGTGTGCGTTTCCGGAGCCCTCGCCTGGTCCGCGCCACACGGCGACACGACCGAATCCGCCGCGGAGTGCCTCGATTGCTCCGGCCCAGGTGCCGCCGGTCTCACGGTCTGAGGCGACTACCACGGTCAGGGTTGAGAGCGCGTAGATCACCTTGTTGCGACCCATTGCGGTGCCAACGCTGAACGGCGCCTCGGGCCCGTAAGGGGTTGCCAGCACTGTGTCGCCATTGAGTAGCGCCTTTCTGGCCCCAGCCCTGGCGATCTGGCGGGTGAGGGAGTCGGCCAGGATGCCTACGACCTTGCCACCTGCCTGGTGGGCGGTGTTCATGGCCAACTGGTCGACACCGCGTGCCCCGCCGGAAACCACTGACAACTCGAGCGATGTCGCCCACTCGGCGACGGCCGTGGCGACCTGCGCTCCGTCTTCGTCCACTCCCCTGCTTCCGACAACGCCGACGCCGGGTTCGCAGAGCAGGTTCACGTCGCCTGCCACGTGGAGCAGCGCCGGCGCCCTGTCACCCAGCCGCTCGCGCAGGCGTGCCGGGTAGCCGGCGTCGTGGACGGTCACCGTCGAGATGCCAGCCTGTTCGTAGCGGTCCAGTTCGAAGGCCAGGGCCACCGACCTGTCGAACAGGGCCACAATGCGATCGGACAGGGATTCATCGATGCCCATGCCAGCCATGTCATCTGTCGCCTTGCCGAGCAACTCACCGGGAGGGCACGGAAGAGACCAGTACTCGGAAGCCTTGAGGGTGTCATGGCCGTCGCCGGCGATACGGCTGACCAGCAGAGCCGTGGCGAGCGAGTTGTCGGTCCGGGTCACGTGGAGCGACCCGCGGCATCAGCCAGGGCGAACGGATACACGGGCCCTGAGCCGCCATGCCGGAGTGCCACTCCGACCAGGGTCATGGTCCAGCGTGAGTCGACGACATCATCGATGAGCAGGACCGGTCCCGGGTTGATGGCTCCGGTGGCGGTGAACACGCCCTCCACGTTCCGGTACTGCATCGCACTGTTGTTCATGGTCCTCTGGGGCTCCCTGTCGGCAACGCGCTCGATGGCCTCAACGAACCTTAGGCCGAGCCGTTCGGCCAGGCGGGCAGCGAACTCGGCAGTGACTCCCGGGAAGCGTGTGGACGGAACCACCGTCACCCACGTGGGGGACGGGTCGGGCTGCCAGCGGTCACGAATCAGTTCGACGGCGGCATCCAGGAGGTCATCGTCGAAGCAGCCCGCAACGCGGTTCTCGGCCACCCGGTCTCCCCAACCTCCATCACCCCAGCGGGAGAGGGCCCGACCGACCTCGCTGCGATGCTCGGTCGGAATCCATCCGCTGTCGGGCCACTTCTTGCGAGGCTCGATCGTCAGATAGCCCCTTCGGATGTGTTCGACAGCCTGGGCCACGAGGCGGGGATCCAGGTCGATCTCGAGGGACTCCCCGGTGCAGCGGTCACATATGCCACACGGCTCCTCGGTGGTGTCGTCCAAGAGGTTCCTCAGGTAGGCCATGCGGCATGTGGGGCTCTCGGCGTACCCCACCATCTCGCCCTGTTCGACACGACGCAGCGCTGTGACGGCCTCGGCCCGATCGCGGTCGTAGGCCCATGGGGTGAGGGTTCTGCGCCACCGGTAGCCATCGCGCTCGACGGCTCCCTCCACCTCGAGAGTCTTTAGGAGGTGTGCCAGCCGGGTCCGTCGGACGTTGAAATGCTCCTCGAGCCCGGTCGCGGTGAACGACTCGCCGGAAGCCTCGAGGAATGCGACCACCTCCTCGGCAAGGTCAGCCGGGGGAAAGGCGTTCTCGATGAAGTAGTCCTGAATGTCCTCGTCCTCGGCGCCCCTGAGGAGCACACCCCACGACTCATTGAGTTGACGCCCTGCGCGGCCGACCTGTTGGTAGTAGGTGATCGCAGACGACGGGGCCTGGTAGTGGATTACGAAACCTAGGTCGGGCTTGTCAAAGCCCATTCCTAGAGCCGATGTTGAGACGACGACGTCCACCTCGTTGGCCAGAAGTCGCTGTTCGACCACTAGCCTCTTCTCAGGTTCGAGAGCTCCGTGGTATGCGACAGCATCTAGGCCCTGGGATTTCAGCCACTCGGCGACACGGTTGGCGTCGGCGATGGTGAGCGTGTAGGCAATGCCGGATCCGCCCAGTTTCGGAATTGTCTCGGACAGCCACACGAGGCGTTCGGCGGGGTGGGCCATGTCTATTACGTGTTGACGCAGGCCTTCTCTCCCCAGGGGGCCACGAACAGTGGCGTCGGTCGCCAACTGCTCATCGACGTCGTTGATGACTCGGTCGTTGGCTGTGGCTGTGCAACCGATTACCGGCACGCCGGATGGCAGGAGGTCCAGTACACGGCGGATGCGTCGGTAGTCGGGGCGGAAGTCGTGGCCCCAGTCGGAAATGCAGTGGACCTCGTCGACCACGAGCAGGCCGCTACGGCGGCCCACCTCGGGAAGGACGTCCTTGCGGAAGTTCTGATTGGCGAGCCTCTCGGGTGAGATGAGCAACAGGTCGACATCGCCTGAGGTCACACCGGCGAACACCTTGTCCCAGTCGTCGCGGTTGGTGCTGTTCACCGTGACGGCCCGCACCCCCATCCGCTCGGCAGCCTCGATCTGGTTACGCATCAGGGCCAGCAGGGGCGACACCAGAAGGGTCGGCCCACCACCACGGTCACGCAGCATCCTGGTGGCGATGAAGTAGACGGCGCTCTTGCCCCAACCGGTGCGCTGCACGAGAAGGACCCGCTGTCTCTCTGCCACCAGTCGGTAGATCACCTCGAGTTGCTGGTCGCGAAAGTCAGACGTGGGGTCTCCGGTGAGGCGCCGCAGGTGCCCCAGCGCCTCCTTCCGGAACCCATCGTCAACCATGTAGCCCATGGAGACCTCCGATCGCTCCCGAGGAGTGTCGCGCAACCCTGTGACAGTCGGACGTCGCGCGGCCGAAACCACAGGTCAGGAGCCACCTGGTAGCGACTCGCAGGGTTCACCGTCACCGTTGCTGCCTAGACGGGCGACGTCGCCATAGTACGGGAAGTAGGTATCGAACCATGCCTTGGCTTCGGGACAACAAGGATGATTTCCTCGATCAGCAACCAGATCAGAACCTTCTCTGAAAAAATACACAAGAATCTTGTAATAATATTGAAAAGAGAACCCAGAAGTCTTGACTGAGAACAGGTTTCGATCCATAATAAGAGTGAGGGACGAGAGAGAGATATTCTTTGATTTAATGAACCTCTCTCCCAACCTTGACATTTCCTACAACCCGCACATAGGATTTGAGTGAGGGGAGAGTTATCTCTCCTAAAAGAGAAGAATTTCTCTCCCAACCTTGACATTTCCTACAACCCGCACATAGGATTTGAGTGAGGGGAGAGTTATCTCTCCAAAGTGAAAATAAGACAATAAGAGAGCTGCTTGGTCACCGGGTGTGGTGACCAACTTCATCAAGACGACCCGAGGGACAGGCCCTGTGACGGTCACCAACCGGCGTAGTAGTCGGTGGTAACGCCTGAGCGATGAGGAGATGAAATGGCAAAGCAATTTGTCGTCAATCCCAGCAGGTGCAAGAAGTTCCTGCCTGGGCATGGCACCCACTGGGGGCCGGTACTGAAAACGCATCCGAATACCCCTCGTGTACGGGTGCTCGTCTATGACCTCGACGAAGAGGGTTGGTTCACGATCTCGAGGGGTGACTGGTCCGAGAGATGGTGGCACCACGACATTGAGGTGCTGGAACGGTTCGGGTTCGAGCGGAGCGGAGCAATGCTCGTCAAGGGAACCAACTACATCCTCAAGCATGGCCAGCAACCAGAACTTGCTAACGGCGTCCGCTGGATTCACGCCGCAGCAGAGGCGACCACTTGTCTCTGATCGACGCCACCCGTCACCCAACAAACCCGATACCAGGGCCGACGAGTCGTACAACAATGAGCGCGATCTGACCTTCCGTTCCCGCAGCGCCGATGCGGTCAAGGTATTGGGTGGCTTGGACGGTCAAGTAGACAGTAGACCCACAGCAGTACTGTTAATGCCCAAACACGAGCGCTCTTTATGAGGCGCTCAACGGAAGGAACACGCATGAGCACAGTGCAGGATCCGAAGCAGCATCCAGGGCAGGAAGGCGGCAGACCAGAGGGCCCGCCCGATGTCATTGACCCCAGCAACGACGGCCTCAGGCAAGTGGTTGAAGGCTGGATGGACGACGACGACTGAAAGGGTCACTAGGGATCGAGGCCTGTCGGTCGAAGATCACTCCAGCAGCTGCCGGATCGAACCCATCTGGCCAGAAGGTGTCCTCGTTGGCTATCGCCCCGGTGAGGAAGACCCCTCTGAAGTTCTCCTCGGTGAGGTTCTACTGTGTCGACCGAGTACCCGACACCCTTGAAACGACACCGTTTTCGACTCCTGCTGGGACCACCAGAGACTCTGAGGTTTGGACCGGTCTGGAAGGCAATTTGGTTTGTGCTGGGCTGACGTGGGATGGTGTCCTCTGAGGAGGTAATGGGACATGTCGCAAGCCTGTGATATCGCCACATCACATCTTGAAACAATGATTGAGCGATTGACCAAGATGGATAAGGCGATTCCGGACAACGACGGCGACTACTTCCTCAGCACCCACGACGGCGGCTTTTTCGCCCGGATCGATGGTGCCGAAATCCCGATCTTGCGAATCTTCACCATCGTCTCCAAAGGCATCGACCGTTCACCAGATCTCCTGACCGAGTTGAATTCAATCAATTGTCGCCTCGTCCTTCCCCGGGTCTTCTGGATTCGGGACCAGGTGCTGATGGAAAGTAACGCCCTAGCGTTAAGTACCACCATCGTTGACTTCAATAGCATGTGTTCGGAAATTGCAGAAGCCTCAGACAAGTTCGGCCCAAAGCTTGTACGTGAGT
>Ga0208524_1000221_pt1 | contig 31282 bp, 29 predicted proteins | sample ETNtaG_28_FD_185779 | JGI IMG/M metagenome (GOLD analysis project Ga0208524, IMG submission 185779) | Marine microbial and viral communities from oxygen minimum zone, Eastern Pacific Ocean - ETNP201406SV61 (SPAdes) (version 2) | ecosystem: Environmental > Aquatic > Marine > Oceanic ... | reverse complement strand
GACCGCGCCAACTCGTGCGTGTGGTGAAGCTAAGCTTGCTACACCGGAATACAAAGTTGAGGTGATAGTTGTAGCAGCACGTGATTGAAAGTATTTTGGTTTACGGACTTAAGCAACTTTAGTGAAATAGGGGGGAATAGTTTGTGGAGCAATGAATTTTTGAAGTAGAAGAATCAGATCTTCAGGAGAAAGTGTCTGAAGATCATTTTAGAAAAAATATCACACAGTAATTTCCAGTGGATCAGGACAAAAACGTAAACCTTCATCCAGCCCATCCAATATTTGCATTTGCTCTTCATTCAAATTGAAATCAAAGACAATCGCGTTCTCTTTGATTCGTTCAGGACGTATAGACTTTGGGATAACAGTATGTCCACGCTGTAAAGCCCAGCGAATCATGACCTGAGCAGCAGACTTTTTTAATTCTTTTGCAAGCAGACAAAGTTTAGGGTCAGTAAAACGTTCACCTCTGGCCAGCGGACAGTAGCCTGTCAGATGAATGTTTTCTTCGCGGCAAAATGAGTAAATGGTTTTCTGCTGTAAATAAGGACTCAACTCTATCTGGTTTACTACCGGATGCTCACTGCCTTCGACTAGCAATTCTTTCAGGTGTCTTGGAGCAAAATTACTGACACCGATAGACCGGCTTCCTCCTTCTTTTTTGATTCTTTCTAAGGCCCTCCAAATTTTAAGCTGAGATCCTATTTCAGGCCAATGAATCAGGTAAAGATCCACATAATCCAGATTCATCTTTTGCAAGCTGACTTCAAATGCTTTCAAGGCATGATCATAGCCTAAACCACTATCCCACAGCTTAGTTGTAACAAAGACCTCATCTCTATTTAAACCCGAATCGTTAACGGCAGCACCAACATCTCTTTCATTTCCATACATTTCTGCAGTATCAATATGCCTGTAGCCAGTTTTTAAAGCAGATAAAACGGCATCATAAGTCTCTTTTCCTGACTGGGCTGCCCATACTCCAAGTCCAAACAATGGCATACTGTTGCCATCATGGAGTGTAATACGGCTGTTTATATTCAATGGTGGGAACACTTGGATAAACTTATTTTCGATTATACTGTTTGAGTGATAACTTGCTTCAAATTTAATTCATCTGCAAATATTTTCCAAATAATTTGAGTTATTGATCTACATTTAGTCAGTTCAAAGAAGTAATTTTTGTGCGAATCTTGACATTCAAATTTTGAAGTGTCAACAAATCAACAACCAGAATTTTGAGCTTTTTACAAGCTGTTATTCCAACACTGTTCCCACTATTTGTGCTTGTCCGCGTAAAAATGAATCTGCGTCCATTTCCTGTTTCCCTTCCGGTTTGAGGCGTAAGATTTTTAAACCTCCAGAAAGAGTCCCCACGATCAATTCCGGATAAATTTTTCCTGGTTCAAAATCCCCGTTTACAACCTCTACAATTGTAAACTGAAGTCTGCGCCTATTTGCGGAATTTTTCTCAAGGCAGTAAAAACCGAATATTCCCGGCCATGGCGAAAAAGCCCGCAATTTCCTTTCTATTTCAGCAGCACTTTCTTCATCCCAGCGAATGTGTCCTTCCTCTTTATTGATGATCCTGCAATATGTCGCATCCGCATCTTTCTGTTCAGTTTCAGTAAAATCACCCGAGAGCAATTTTGGTAAATTATCGTAAATTAATTTGCCGCCAATTTCCGCCATTCTACTGCCGAGCAACGGTGTTGTGTCATCCGGAAGAATCGTTTCTTGTTTGGAAGCAGCAATCAGCGGTCCCGCGTCAAGCCGCAAGACCATCTTTTGTAAAGAAACTCCGCTGGTTACAAATCCGGAGGTAATTGCGGCCTGTATCGGGGACGCACCACGCAATTTCGGTAAAAAGGAAAAATGCAGATTGAAACATCCGCCTTTCGGAATATCCAAAAACGGCTGTCCCAAAATTTGACCATAAGCGCAAACTAAAATAAGTTCAGGATTCAGAGAACTCACCAAATCCAGGGTTTCCGGGCTTCCCGCTTTTTCTGGAGTGTAAACGGTCAAATTTTGCTCTAAGGAATATTGTTTTATCGGCGAGGGCTTCAATTGACGTTTACGACCAAACGGACGATCTGGTTGAGTAAAAACCGCGCTGATTTCACATCCGCTGTCAATGACAGCTTTTAAAGAAGGAATCGACCACTCAGGTGTTCCCATGAATATTATACTCATTATTTTATTCAGTAGAATTGATGATTCTGTAAAAAGCTCTGAAATCGTGTTATGTCGAACAAAGCGACCCCGCACCTATAAACCTCCTGATTATTTTTGTTTCCGGATTGCTGATTTATGTGCAGGTGAAATTTAGACTTTTTTCGAAACAATCAGTGATGAAAATATATAATTTAACTGACTCACTATAGTTTAACTTGCTTTGCGAGCAATTTGGGATTAAAGTTCTTTTTATCTCATTTTTATTTGAATGTCTAATTTTACCGGAGTATTGCCCGTGGGAGAGCTGAGTCTAGAAAATCCATTTTCCCCTGAAAACGCTGAAGAAGATTCTGTTAAAGATAGTCCGGAACAGCTTTATGACCAGATGCTGGCACGTGGTGAAGAGTTGCTAAAAAAGCCTTTGCACGGCGGCGGTGAATCACGTGTTCGTGCACAGCACAGCAAGGGGCGGATGACAGTTTGGGAGCGCATCAAAGTTTTGACTTCCTCAGAACCGCACATAACTTTTCAAAACTGGGGTTCGGAACTTGACGGTGACGGTATTGTTACAGGAATCCTCAACATTGACGGACGTGATGTAGCCGTTTACGGTCATGATTTTACGGTACGTGCCGGTTCGATAGACTCTACAAACGGGAGCAAAATCGCACGCCAGATTTTAATGGCGGGGGAACACGGAATTCCGCTGATCGGAATGAACGATTCCGCAGGAGCTTATGTTCCTGCCGGAGTAGGAGGACTTGACGGATATTCCGAAGCTTTTGCGGCGATGCGGAAAATCAGCGGTGTTGTTCCGTCAATTATGATGATGTTCGGTTATAACGCTGGCGGAGGAGCATACCTTCCCCGGCAAGGTTCTTTTGTGATTCAGTCGGAGGATACGTTTTTTGGATTAACCGGACCGGATGTAGTTCGTGAAGCGCTGGGAGAAAACATTAGCGCTGATGATTTGGGTGGACCGAAAGTTCACAGTAAGAGTGGTGTGGTTGATCTGATTGCTCCAGATGAATTGGGAGCATTACGTTCGACTTTGCGGCTTTTACAATATCTTCCGGATAATAACCACTCTGCACCACCTGCCCTTTCCTCCTCCTCATCACTTGACAATTACGTTGAAGAGGAAGCAATTCTGCTCCACAAGACATTCACCAATCCTGTTACTGGTTTCAATACGCCTTTTGATATGCGTTTGTTTTTACAGCAGTTGGTGGATTATGGAGATTATTTTGAAATTCAACAGGTCAGGGCAAAACAGTTAACCACAGCATTTGGTCGAATGGGTGGAAATGTAGTGGGTTTTATTGCCAATAACAGTGCTTATGCGTCAGGAAATATTGATACAGAAGCTTCCAGAAAAGGGGCGAAATTTATTCGTTTCTGTAACCTGTACAATATTCCAGTTATCTTCCTTGAAGACGTCAGTGGTTATGCTCCGGGCTCTGAACAGGAACGCATGGGTGTCGTTCAGGCAGGGCGAGAATTGCTTGATGCAATTGTAGATTTGCGTGTGCCTCGGCTGACTTTGATTGTTCGAAATGCTTTTGGCGGAGCGTATTGTGCGTGGAACAGTTATCATGTTGGTGGTGATTTTGTTTTTGCTTTGCCTAGTGCCAGAATTGCTGTGATGGGTCCAGCAGGGAGGCAATTCGTCTACAAGGATGAATTCCGCGAAATTCTACAGAATTATCAGCAGGAGCTTGATTCCGGAACCGAAGAACCTAAAGCTGCGGTTGATCGTGATGAGGCAATGGCAAAATTGACCGCACGTTATGAAAGGGAATTACTCAATCCTGAAGAAGCCCTGCGGCTTGGTTCTGTTTCCAGGATTGTGATGCCAGGACACAGCAGGAAAGTTTTAGGCAATACCCTTTGTTATCTGTTACGTCATTATCAGCCAAGTGCCATGGACGGACCACAGAGGGAATAGCTGAAACAGCTTGAAAAATATACTAAAAAGTCTATCCTGAGTAGTCTATTCCCAGCCACTCAACGGCTGAAAATTCTCACAAAAATTTAAAATGCTTAAATTTCTAGGTCACCGCGGCCGAACACTTGTTATTCTTATTTTACTTGCCACTATGCTGGGGATAGTTTTGTTTTTAAACAAAATTCTCTTTCCCTTCCTGTTGGCCAGCTTTCTGGCTTATGTGCTTGCTCCAGTAATTGAAAATCTTCACCAGAGAAAAATTCGCTCGCATAGCATTTCACGGGGACTCGCAGTATTGCTAGTTTATTTCGTGATTCTGATCGTACTGATCGGCGGAGGCAGTTATGTTGTGCCAAATGTTTCTGCTGAAATGGGACATATGATTCAGGAACTTCCGAAAGCAGTTACGAAGGTTTCTAAGGAGTGGGGTCCTGTTTTTGATGAAAAAATACGGGACATTACTTCTCTGTTTCCTGAACCAGAAATTATGGAACCTTTGCCCGTAATTGAAAATAATGAACCGCAGTCTAAGACCACTGTGACACAAAAGGAAAACGGAGAATTACTGAAAATTCTGGACGGTTATACTTATGAAATACGCGGGCTGGATTCGGACAGGATCGAGGTTGTGCCTCATAGAAAGATCGGCAGAGAAAGTGGAATTGAAGAAAATGAGCAGGTTCCTCTTGATATAAACACGCAGATTTCCATCCTTGCGGAAGAGGGAATGAACCGCTTAAAAGCGGACATGGTTCGTTTTCTGGGATTTGGGCGTCAACTGATCACGAAAGTTGTCGGTTCTGTGTTTACTTTGTTTTTAACCTTTATGGTCGCAGCATTTATTCTGGTTGATACAGAAAGAATTTTATCTTTCTGGCGCTCACTTGTGCCGAAAAAATATCATTTGCGATATAACGATTTACTGAAAAGCCTGGATAAAGGTTTGAATGGGGTGGTGCGTGGCCAATTGATGATTTGTTTGATAAACGGGATTTTAACCTTTATCGGCTTGTTGATGATTGGCGTTCCCTTCGCCTTTACGCTTGGTCTGGTAGCCATGGTTTTTTCATTGATACCTATCTTTGGTACGATCCTTTCGAGCATACCAATCGTGATTATGGGACTGACTATTTCCTTGAGCACCGGACTGCTAGCGCTGGCTTGGATTTTATTGATTCACTTTATTGAAGGAAATTTCCTTAATCCAAAAATCATGGGAACTTCGGCACAAATCCATCCCGCCATAATTGTGTTTGTCCTTGTAACAGGAGAACATATGGCTGGAATTGCGGGTGCGCTGCTGGCGGTGCCAGTCTATTCCATTCTGCAAACTTTTTTCTTCTTCCTTAAATCTATGGTTGATGAACTGGAAAAAGATGCAACCTCAGTAGTGTAAAACACTTACAAAGATTATTATTCATTTTACTCAAAGCTAAAACTGATGTCAGAATTTGAGCAATTTTCCCACGAATTGGCAGATGCGTCTGGAAAAGTGATTCGAAAATATTTTCGTTCAAAAATGACGGTTGAGGACAAAGCGGATGAGAGTCCGGTCACGATTGCGGATCGGCAGACCGAAACTGTTATGCGGGAGATGATCTCAGTAAAATATCCGGATCATGATATTCTTGGAGAAGAACACGGATACGAGGCAACCGGAAGCAGATGGAAATGGGTGCTAGATCCGATTGATGGAACAAGGAGTTTTGTGGCCGGGATGCCAATTTTTGGAACACTGATTTCCCTGTTGGATAATGATGTTCCGCAATTTGGGATTATAGATATTCCAATTATGCGTGAACGCTGGTTAGGAATACGTAACCAGGAAAGTTTGTACTATCCGGATCAGCAAGGAGGAACACCGCAGCTCTGCAAAGTATCCGGTAAGAAAAAAATCGAGCAGTCAATTCTTTATAGTGCGGATCCCGCAATGTTCAACATTTCGCAAAAACCTCACTTTGACCGGATTGTCGCTCAAGTAAAAATGGTACGATACGGCGGAGATTGTTATAGCTATGGTCTGTTGGCTTCCGGACACATAGATTTGGTGGTTGAGGCTGATCTCAAAATTTATGATGTAATGGCACTTGTTCCTGTTGTTGAAAATGCAGGCGGCGTTATCACAGACTGGCTGGGCAATAACTCCTTTGATGACGATTGGGATGGATGTCTGCTAGCAGCCGCGTCCTCCGAACTCCACGCGCAAGCTCTTAGCCTGTTGCAGAATGATTAACTTATTATTCTATAAATATTATGCACCTCTCACGCTTCCCACGACTCCATTTTTCTCATCTGCCGACTCCACTGGAACCTCTTGAAAATTTAACTAAACTGCTTGGGGGACCAAAGATTTTTATCAAACGTGACGACTGTACTGGGCTTGCCACCGGAGGGAACAAAACCCGTAAACTTGAATTTCTGATGGGCGAGGCACAGCAGAAAAAGGCTGACACAATTATCACACAGGGTGCTACGCAATCGAATCATGTGCGGCAGACAGTTGCGATTTCGTCCAAGTTGGGATTACGCTGTGAGGTTTTGCTGGAACACCGTACAGGCAGCGAAGATCCGGATTATCTCGAAAATGGTAATGTTTTGCTGGACAGGCTGTTTGGTGCGAATATTCACTCAGTTCCCGCCGGAACTGACATGGATGCGGCAATGCAGGATATAGCCGATGATTTTCGCAAAAACGGTGCTAACCCATACATTATTCCAGGAGGAGGCTCCAATCCTACAGGTGCGCTGGGTTATGTGAATTGTGCCATGGAACTGGTGGGACAACTCAATGACCGCAGTTTGAAAATCGATCATCTGGTAACTGCAACCGGCAGTGCAGGGACGCAGTCCGGGCTTGTTGTTGGTCTGGAAGGAACTCGCAGCGGAATTCCCGTTTTGGGAATTTGTGTGAACGCGGATAAAGAAAAGCAGGAGGAAAAAGTATTTGTGCTGGCAGAAAAAACAACCGAATTTATCGGAATCCCAGGCATAGTCAAACGCGAGTCAGTTGTTGCCAACGGTGACTACGTAGGACCGGGTTATGGACTGCCGACAGACGGTATGATAGAGGCGATAGAACTACTGGCCAAAGAAGAAGGTATCCTGCTGGATCCTGTTTATTCCGGAAAAGGAATGGCTGGTTTGATAGACCTCATCCGCAAAGGTAAATTCGGAAAAGATCAAAACATCGTCTTTTTACACACCGGCGGTTCCGCGGGTTTGTTTGCCTATCGTAAAACTTTTACTGCTTGAAGAAGTTATTTTTACTTCATAAGATCGTATTGAGGGAGCGAAGAAATAAGCCTGATTGCTCTATATTGCAAGAGCGAATGTGGAGGTTTGAGGCAGGAGAATAACAGGAAGTGGATTCAAAGGGATTCGTGATCGAGGCGGTTCATTCCGTTAAAAGCTGCAACACGGTATGCTTCGTCGAGAGTCGGGGAGTTAAAAACTGTGTTCAAGAAATATTTGATAGTTCCGTCAAAAAACATCACTGAATGTCCTAGATGAATCAATTCTGAAGCACGCGGTCCAATGATGTGAATACCCAAAATTTTGAGTGTTTCCGGATCAAACAGAAGTTTGAGAATCCCTTCATCCTCGCCCATGATGTGCGCACGTGAAATTTCTTTAAAATGCGCAATGCCGATTTCGTATGGAATGCAGGCATCAGTCAATTCTTCTTCCGTTTTTCCAACCATCGAAACTGCCGGAATTGTCCAGATTCCAAGCGGTAAATCTTTTGGCATAGTTTCAGATTCCAATTCATTAAAGACGTGCAGAACCGCAATCCTCGCCTGCGACATTGATGTTGACGCCAATCCTGGAAAACCGATCACATCGCCAACCGCATAAATATTTGCTTGCGCAGTCTGGAAATTTTTATCAGTTTTAATCAAGCCGTTATTACCCAATTCCACACCAATTTCTTCCAGATTTAAGCCCGTCGAATTTGCACAACGTCCAGCCGCAACCATTACAGTTGAACAAGGCAGAACTTTCTGACTTTCCAGTTTTACGTGAATTTCATCGGAATTTATTTTTTCAATATCTTCAACATTTTCTCCCAGCCGCAGGGTAACGCGTTGGTTACGCATCTGGTACATCAAGTTTTCGGCAATTTGACGGTCAACAAAAGGCAGAACGTTGCGGTCACGAGCGATCAGATTTACACGGATTCCCATTTTTGAAAAAATAGAAGCATATTCGCAGCCGATCACACCGGCACCGATGATGGTTACTTTTTTGGGCAGATGTTTGATGTTCAGGATTGTGTCTGAATCAAATACGCATTCGTTGTCAAAAGGTGCCCAACTTGGTCTGCGTGGAGATGAACCTGTGGCGACTATAAAATAATCTGCAGTAATATCAAAAGCTTCTCCATCATCAGCAGGAGTGATTTCCAGCGTTGTGGCCGATTGGAAGCGAGGTGTTCCCTGTATGACTGTAATACCGTTTTTTTCAAAATTTCGACGCAGGGAATTTTCCTGATCCTGGATCACGATTTCTTTCCGGTACATCAACTCCTGGGTTGTCAGATTTTCTTTAAAGTTAAACTCTATTCCGTGAGTTTGCTGACGCAGGAGTGCCAGATGCATCACAGTTTCGCGCAGTGATTTGGAGGGAATTGTACCAGTGTGAAGTGAAGCACCGCCCAGACGCGGTGATTTTTCAATAAGCGCAACCTGTTTTTTGAGCTTGCTGGCCTGCATGGCAGCTTTTTCACCAGCAGGGCCCGAGCCGATTACAATAATGTCGTAATGATGTGTTTCCTGCATTAATATCCTTTTTATTCAGTTATCTAACAGCGTCGCGTCTTAACAGAAAAGTTGTTCGATGTGCGGAGTCGAGTTGTATTTGCTGTAAACTGAGAGATTGATAAACCATTTGCCAGTCACACTATTATTATAGCAATTTTAGAAATAATTTCAATTCTCTATAACTAGCAGTTGTGATAAATAAGGAGGGCGTTTGTGTAGCTTCAGCTTAGTGGTTCATTGAGTTCAATCACGTAGCCGTCAGGATCTTTGATGAAAGCCAGAATCCTCGTACCGTTTTTCATTGGTGAAGGTTCCTTGGTGAACTCTACTCCCTGCTCTTTCAAATAAGCACTGGCAGCATAAACATCGGTTACCTTGAGCGCAAGATGACCCCAGGCGTTACCTTTGTTGTATTCTTCAGGCTGATCCCAGTTGTAAGTCAGTTCGAGGTTGGTTCCTTCATCTTCACCGACATAACCAACGAAAGTGTTGGTGAATCGGCCTTCAGGATATTCAGTTTTACGGTGAACCTTCATTCCTAAAATTCTTGTGTAAAAATCCAGGCTGCGTTCCAAATCTTTGACGCGCAACATTGTATGATCCAGACGAAAATTCGGTAATTGTTTTGCTGTTTCAGTCATTGTGTTATCCCTGTAGTTTGATGTATTTGAAAATGGTTGTCATTCAGACTTTTTGCGGCACGATCATGTTCTAGATATTGATAAAGCTGGGCGCATGGAATCCGCAACCAATTCCTGAAATTTGCGTACACTAGATTCCCAGTGGGGTGATAAAATTCCGCCCAGTCCGCTTGCTCTTGAATAACGTCCCTCTTGAAGACGTTCGCAAATATCATGATCCTCCTGGTGTACACTGGTCCACAGTTTTCTTATTTTTTCAACCTCTTTTTCATTATGCTCCACATTTTTGTGCTGATAGATCACCCTTCTCTGGCGGGTGCTTCCTGCGGAAATAGGTTGATTGAGGTGAACACCAAGCTGATCCGGATAATAAACACCCTGTACGAAGTTGGGAAAAAGAGTCAAATACCTTGAACTGACGGATAACGTTCCTTCTTTTGCTTTGTTTTGTTGTTCGGATGTTAAGTCTACGGCACTGCCCAGACAGTGCCCATCCTCGACGACATAGTGATTAGCCAACGGTTGGCTTGTTGTGGTTTTGTGTACAAACTGAACATGATATGGTTCAATGAAATTTTCCATCAGGAATTTCCAGTTCGTTTTTATTTCGTTAAACTCTATGCTGGCGACAGCAACAAAATCTTCCAAATTAAAATCTACCAGTTGTTTCTTCAAAGGATCAATGAAAGACTCAAATGATGCAACGTCACCATTGAGATTAATAAATATCCAGTCATGAAAAAGTTGACACGGGACCTCCAGCAGACCGTTTTCTTCCAGTTTAAAGTCTTGTGGCAGTTCTGTTTTGTTTCCTCCAAAAAAAGGTGCTGCCCGCAATTTTCCGTTAAGGCTGTAAGACCACATGTGATATGGACATGTGATCAGACTTTTACAGTTGTGAGACTTGTCAACCAGTTTAAGGTTGCGGTGACTGCAGACATTGTGAAATGCTCTAATTTTATTTTTAGTACTTCGCACTATAAACAAAGGCTGACCGGCCACTTCTAGTGGGATTATGTCTCCTGCCCGGGCAAGATCGTGGGCGAAACCAACGAATGTCCAGGCATTTGCGAACAAATGCTTAGCTTCCTGCTCAAAAAAATAATTGTCAGTATAAGCAGCGGAAGGCAACCCGTGTTTGACAATACGGTTTTCATCAAATGCTGAAAAAAACTGTGACATCATTGATTGAGCTATAAAACGACAAGCTATTTTAGGAAAGATAGTACCGTTGTAAAATTTATATTGACAAATTTTACGGATATCGTAAAAATCTATCAAAATTTTTGATAATCTTCAATAATAAATTATTTTATTTTTGAAATCGTTATAACTGAGCATTTTGTGAGGACATAATTCAAATTGATTTCAATATCGAAACCCCGGTACTTGACTCACCACATGATGACCTGAACCGTAAAATCGTGCAAATGCTGCAAAACGATGGCCGCTTGCCCTATAAGGACATAGCCGAAGTTTTGAGTGTTTCTGAAGGAACGGTTCGGAATCGTGTGCAGAGAATGCGCGATGCAGGAATGTTGAATATTGTCGCCCTCATTGATCCAATGGCCATTAAATATCAGGCCGATGCAATGCTCGGCATCAAGGTGGCATCTCCTCACATTCCCAGTGAGGTTGCTGAACGTTTATCGGAATTTGATGAGGTTGTGTATGTCCTTTGGGTTTCCGGACGTTTTGATTTGATGGTGGAGGTCGTTTGTGACTCCACAAAAAGCTTCCAGAATTTTCTGGAACGCCACTGTTTTGGGTCTGATGACATCGATCAGTTTGAAATCATGGCTGGAATAGAAATGTTCAAAAATCAGTTTCTGTTAAAACGACAGGCTCTGTAATATAGAAATATTATTTTCATCACCTATAACTTAGGTAAATATTATGAGTATGAATTATCACGAAAATTTCTCGGAAGCCCTCCCTGATCCTAAACGGGTTACGGAAGAAAAAAAGAGACTTGAAGCTGCAGGCGTCAAGTACGTCTTTTCCTGCTGGATTGACCTGCTTGGGGTGCCCAAAACAAAACCAGTGCCGATCAGTGATTTTGAATTGCTCTGTCAAGGCAAGGGACCACAATTCGCGGTACATTCAATTTCCTTCGTGCCGGAACTCGGTCCTGCCGATTCCGACCAGATTCCGGTACCGGATCTGGACAGTCTTGTGATTTGCCCCTGGGATAAAACCTGTGCCTGGATGTTTGCGGATCTCTGGTGGGAAGGCCATCCTTACAACCTTTGCCCTCGCAGTGCCCTCAAGCGTATAGTGAAAAACACGGCGGATCAGGGCTATGCTGTTTTTGCCGGAATTGAGCCGGAGTTCATGGTGATGAAGTGGCAGGACGGCCAGCCCGTAAAAGCCTTTGACAATGATCCGAAACCCGGAGAAGGCTTGCGCCCGCGACGGCAGGCTTTCGGTTATGACGTGGAATACTCGATTGACTCGATGGGTTTTTTGGGGGAGATGATTGACATCATCGAAGGACTCGGTTGGAACCTGCACGATGTAGTCGCCGAGGGAGCATATTCCCAGTTTGAATTGGATTTCCATTACACCGACGTACTCCAAATGGCCGACCGTTTGGTCTTTCTGCGGGTGTTGCTCAAGGAAGTCGCCAAGAGTCATGGAATGTTTGTGACCTTTATGCCCAAAACCACGATTGGCGACTGGCGTTCCGGCGCGCACTTGAACACGTCCATGCAAACGATTGACAAGCTGGGAACGAATTGCTTTGAAAACGAGTCTGGCGGTTGGGCTGATGCCGCGTTTAACGCGGTGGGCGGATTGCTTCGTCATGGTGGAGCATTGACGGCGATTGCTTGTTCGACTGTAAACTCTTATAACGGCCTTGTTCCGCGAGTGGGAGGTTTTGAAGGTGGAACCGTGACTTGGGCGCCCACTCACATGACCTATGGTTACAACAACCGTTCTGCCATGCTACGCTTGCCGCAGAGTCGTTTCTGCATTGAGAATCGCGCAGCTGACATGTGCATGAATCCATACCTTTCGCTGGGTATGACTGCCGCCGCTATGACCGAAGGAATCATCAACAAATACTCCGCCGGAGAACCACTGAATCAGGATTTGTACTCGATGAGCGAAGACGCGATTAATAAATCCGGAGCTCAAAGGCTACCCCGTAATTTACTGGAAGCTATAGAAATCCTGCACTCCGACGAGCTTGCCAGAACCGTTCTTGGAGACGCGATGCTGGAGTCGTTTTTACACTATAAAACGGACGAATGGGAACGCTATCACCAGGCCGTCACCGATTGGGAAGTCGAAGAATATCTGCGACTTTATTGAAGTTGACTACATTAATATTAATCAATTAAGTCAAAAATCATACACCGGATGTGAACCCCGTTTGTCGGTTCAGCCGGATTTTGATAGCGACACTGTTCTGGCTTTGGATTTGGTTTTTGAAAACTTGGAACAGTATCTCAAAAGGCAGGAGTTGAAAATTGTGGTTAGTCCTGATTTAGGTTATTGAATGATGCAAAGTCATCTACAACATTTTCAACTTGGAAACGTCAAATTACTTTCCGGGGAAGAACTTCCTGATGCAGTTCTGGCTTACAGAACTTATGGAAAGTTGAGTCCTAACAAAGACAATGTAGTACTGTTGCCTACTTTTTATACAGGAAGCCACATTCGGAATGAAGGATTTTTCGGTGCCGGACGAGCCATTGATCCCGCAAAGCATTTTGTTGTTTCAGTCAATATGTTCGGTAATGGATTTTCGTCTTCACCGAGTAACGCCGCCGTTCCGGTGAATGGTCCGAACTTTCCGGAAATCACCCTCTACGATAATGTGTTTTGCCAACACCGTTTGTTGAGTGAAATATTTGGTATCGAACGCATCCAGTTGGTTGCGGGTTGGTCAATGGCGGGTTGTCAGGCTTATCAATGGGCCGCGCAGTTTCCGGAAATGGTGGAGGCGATTCTGCCGTTTTGCGCGTCGGCCAGAACGTCGCCCCACAATTTTGTCTTTTTGGAAGGAGTCAAAGCCGCTCTGACTGCTGATCAAAATTTTCGGAGTGGACATTATGATTCTCCTCCCGAATCGGGATTGAAAGCATTTGCGCGTGTTTATGCGGGATGGGCATTTTCACAAAGCTTTTACCGCGAAGGCCTTTTCCGAAATTTGGGTTTTGAAACTCCCGAAGATTTGCTAAAGGACTGGGAAGAGGATCATTTGAATTGGGATGCGAATAATCTGCTGGCAAAATTAAGAACCTGGCAAACCGCGGACATAAGTGCAAATCCGCTTTATGGAGGAGATTTTCAGCTTGCTCTGAGTGCGATTCAGGCCAAAACAATTGTGATTGCCTCCAGTTCAGACTTATATTTTCCTCCGGAAGATAACAAACTTGAGGTGAGACAGATGCAAAACGCAGAGTTGCGAATTTACGATTCGCCGTGGGGACACTGCGTAGCTTCACCGGGCAACGATCCGGAATTCACCAGTTTCCTTGATTCTGCTATTTCAGAGTTGGTGGAAACGGATATTTGCTGATGTTAATAAAAACATCAGCTCACTTTCTTAAACACTAAAAGGAGCAGACATGCCTAAACCTACTGTTTTTAAACGAGCCGATATTCAACATCGCAAAGATGGACTGGAAGACGGCGGAACCTTCATCAAGCCATTTGTAACAATACGCAATAGCGAAAGCATGGCGGGAGGAGTGAACTTCCTTAAAAAAGTTTCCATCCCCTGGGATTTAACATGTGACGAAATTATCTATTGTCACGAAGGAAACTTTCGTTTGATGTGTGATGGGGAAGCCTACAATCTTGGTCCCGGTGATATGATGTTCGTTCCAAAAGATAATCATATTGCCTACGAAACTGATGATGAGTGCAGCATCTTCTATGCGGCATATCCGGTTAACTGGAAGCAACTTGCCGGACTAACGGAGGTTCCAGGAATTGATCCAGACGATATGTAAAATTATGGAGTTTTTCTAAAGTCGAGCATGCTGAAAATCCAGAAAAGCTTGCAGCCCTCATACGGAATCAGGCAAAAATTCAGGCAGGGATCAAATCTGGGCGTTCTTTCAAAAATTTATCCAGTCCGGAAAGATCCTCACTGGCTGCTTTTAATCTCCGGACACCTTCTTCCAGCACTGCTTGATCCGCGGCTATTGAAAGGCGCAGAAAGTATTTTCCGTCTGCGCCGATTTGTCCGAAAGATTTGCGGTCCAGTACTGCGACTTGATGCTCATAAAGCGCGAACATCTGGAAAATGTAGTCCGGGGAACTTTGCTGCTCTTTGCTGAGACGCTGGTGCTTTTCGATGAGACCTAGATTTTCACAAACTCCGGAAATATTTGGAAATAAGTAAAACGCGCCTCCGGGTTTTTGGCAGGTGAATCCGGGGATTTCATTGATTTTCAGCCAAATCAAATTACGGCGGGCCTCAAAAGTTTCCACCATCTCTTTTACAGCAGCTTTGGAAAGCGGATTTTCAAGTGCTTCCTTCGCTGCTTCCTGATTGTAAGGTGGAACGCAGGAAAAATAATTGATGTTCAGAGTTTTAAAAACGTCTGCCTCTTTTACAGTCGGAAAAACCGCGTAACCGATTCTACCGCCTGTCCAGGCATAAGTTTTTGAAAAACCACCGGCAATAATTGTGCGTTCCTCCATTTCCGGAACAGAGGAAATTGAGCGGTGCTGTTGTGCGTCAAAAATTATGTTTTCATAGATTTCATCGGAATAAACGCGTACGTTTGGATGACAGCGTTCCAAAATAACTTTAGCAGTTGCTTCAAGCAGTACCTTTCCGGCAACCCCTCCAGTAGGATTGGATGGAAAGTTGAGGTAAATCAGCTTGGTTCTGGGCGTAATTAAATTTTCCAGTTGTTCCGGAGAAAACGTAAAATTTGCGGATTCCTCAAGATGTAGCGGTACCGGAATAGCACGGACATAACGAATGAAAGATTCATAAATTGGAAATCCGGGACTCGGATATATTACCTCGTCTCCCGGTTCACAGTAAACTTGCTGAGCCAAACCAATAGATGGTTTCCCTCCCGGAAAAACAACCACCTGTTCCGGATTAGTTTTTAAACCACGGGTTTCATTGATTTGGTAGCAGATTGCCTGACGCAGGGAAAGCAGGCCTTTGGGATCACAATAATGTGTGTTGTCCAGATCCAGTTGCCGTTTGATTTCCGCCTTAATATGTTGCGGTACCGAAAAGTCGGGCTCACCCAAATTTAATTTTATTACAGCACATTTTTGTTGTTCTACGCGAACAATGTGCGGTCCGACCTTGAATGCGTTTTCGGTTTCAATCCTGGAATTTCGTTCTGCGAATAAATTCATATTATTCTTGGTTCTTGAGTTGGTCTAAGCATTTTAATTTCTTCAGTAGTTCTTATTTTATTTTCCGTCCAAAACAAAAAACAGTTCCACTTACAAAAATGAAGTGCAGGCAAAAACCGATAAAAACCTGGTCGACCAGCAACAGCGGTTCTATGCGTTGAAAATTAGCAAAGGCGGGTGAAAAAACCGCCACTATAAATGAAAGTGAACCAAAGACTACAATCAGCTCTACCTTTTCCCGCAGAAAGACAAGAAATAAAGGCAGCAGAATAAGTGCATTGAGGAGGCCTTGCACCCACAGCAGGAGAATTTTTTCCTGCGCAGAAATAGGCGGTAAACTTAATAATTCCTCCAGGCGTCCCATCCAGAACGGTGCAGCAAAACTTTCATCAAAGATGCTTTGAAAAATCAGGAATAACAATGCGTAAAGCAAACCGCAACTGAACAATTTCAGCAATCCGGAAAGGTTTAATTCTTTTTTATATCTTCTCCAAAGCAAACCCGGACTGATGGTTTGCTGCTGTGCAGGAAGCAGGATGGTTGCCAAAATACTGACAACAAATGCCACGATAATTTCAGCAAACAGGAGCAGCCAAAAAGTGTCATCAAACGGGATGCCCCAAATTCTCTGTCGTAATATTTGTCCAACCGGTCCGAGGATCAGCAAAAACATTGAGAAAAACAGAATAGAGGTTGTTCTTTTCCAATATATCTGGTTTGTAACAGGCCGCAGCGCGAAGCCCAGAAGAATTCCGGCTAGAAACTGATAAGTGAAATCCTGAGCAATTGCCAACTCTGGATCCAGCATACGCAGTGAGAGCATTTTGGTGATTGCGTATCCTGCTCCGAGCGATGTCGGTGCTATATATTTCCCAAGTCCGGAAGATAACATCAGTATATCTTCAGTTTTTGAGTTGAGTATTTTGGCAAACTGGTTTTGTAATGGAGGAGCATTTTTTCTTTATTATATAATAATCCTTAAAAAGACCGATGTTTTCCGCACCGTTTGAACTACCCTCACGCACACTTCATTCAAGAGGAAAATCATTAAAACTTGATAGTCCACGCTTGATGGGGATTCTGAATACTACCCCGGATTCTTTTTCTGACGGCTCACTTTATTTCAAATTTGATGCCGCTATTACGCAGGCCCGGAAAATGATTGCAGACGGTGCAGACTGGCTCGACATAGGCGGTGAATCATCCGGTCCCGGAAGTACTGACGTATCGCTTGATGAAGAACTGCAGCGGGTGATTACTCTCATTCAAAAAATTCGCGCAGAAAGCGAAATTTGGATTTCAGTAGACACCTGGAAAGCAGAAGTTGCCCGTCAATCACTTGAAGCCGGAGCCGATGCCGTCAACGATGTAACTGCCATGCGCGGTGATACAGAAATGGCAAAAGTGATCGCGGAATATCAAGTGCCTGTGATTTTGATGTTTTCCAAAGACAGTTCAGCACGTACAAGCAGACAGGATTCAGATTACGTGGATGTGTTGGACACCCTCAAGAGATTTTTCCGTGAACGTCTGCAGTTTGCTGAATCAAACGGAATTGCTAAATCACAAATTGTGCTGGATCCAGGGATGGGTTTTTTCATCAGTGGAAAAGAAAAATACAGCTTTGAGGTCATCCGGAGAATTTCAGAACTGCATGAATTCGCTTTACCTTTGCTGCTCGGACCTTCCAGAAAATCTTTTCTGGCCGGAGTTTCTCAGGGACGCATCTTAAATATTACGGAACGTGACATCCCTGGCGCAGTAGTTTCCAGCATTGCTCTTTGGCAAGGTGTCTCGCTGCTCCGTTTTCATGAAGTTGAACAGGGACGTTTATTGATCGACACAATAGAGGCTATCAAAAGCGGTGCGAAAAATTAATTTATTTAAAAAGTAATATTATAAAGGAGAATTATGACCACAGTTGGTGACAGTGCTTTTAGGCGTGACAATTTATACGGACGCTCTAACGACATGGGATTTTCAGGTGCGATCAGTTTTTTACGTAGAAAATACACACGTGACATGGCTGGAGTTGATGTAGCAGTGACCGGGATACCTTTCGACAGTGCCACTAGCAATCGTCCCGGAGCCCGTTTTGGACCTCGCGGGATTCGTGCCGCTTCAACTGAGGTTGCATCACTTGACGGCTTTCCATTTAATTTCAATCCTTTTGATCATCTGGCTGTTGTGGATTATGGCGACGTTTGGTTGGATTACGGCTTTCCGCAAAATATTGTCGAGAAGGTCGAAAAACATGCTGACACAATACTAAAGCAGGGAACTTCTTTACTCAGTTTTGGCGGAGATCATTTTGTCACTTACCCTTTGTTGCGTTCACACCATAAAATACATGGACCTATTTCACTGATTCATTTCGATGCGCATTCTGACACCTGGGACGATGATGGAGAGCGGATTGATCACGGTTCCATGTTTTTACGGGCGGCGCGTGAAGGAATCATTGTTCCGGAAAAATCGGTGCAAATCGGAATTCGTACCCAAAATAATTGTACTCACGGATTCAACATTCTGCATGCGCCCTGGGTTCATACCCATGGTGTGCAGGAAGTAAATAAGTATATACACGAAATTGTTAATTCCAGTGATCCTGTTTACATCACTTTTGACATAGATTGCCTTGATCCCGCTTTCGCACCGGGAACAGGAACACCGGTTGTGGGTGGATTAAGTACCGTTCAAGCATTGGCTATTCTGCATTCGCTGGGAGATCTAAATTTAATTGGAATGGATATTGTGGAAGTTGCACCTGCTTACGACCATGCAGAAATTACTGCACTGGCGGCGGCAACCATCGGGCATGATTACCTTTGTTTGCTCGCACAAAAGAAAGGTGCGCAGGCACGTACGATCGGAACCATGCTTGATGAAAAACCTAGTGGGAACGCCAAAGTTTAATTAGAACCCGGCTTTTCGTATTGGAATTCTCCTAACAAACTAGAAAATCCGTTGATAAGAGATATTACCGCCGTCCCAGAAGTCATTGAAAAAATCATCTATGTTCCAACTGGTGGTTAACATCAAAGCAGACTGCCTGCTCAAATCCTGGAATTCCCAACTGACACGTAGCTTAAGCTCAGTTTTTCTGCGTGTTTTATCCTGTTGTTCTTTACTGAGGTAGTCCGTAACTTTGTCCGTATCTCCAGCATAAAATCCATATTCCCAAAATCTGTCTGTCTCGGTTTGGTGCCTTAAAATTCCGTAAAGCTGCGCGGTCCATAAATGGAAATCGTAATCGTCCAGGGCGAGATTGAGTTGACGAAAAATATTTTGAAAACGGTCTTCGCGCAGTCCCAGCGTGCCGTGAATTTTTTCACTTACAGGATGCAGCCAATATAAATCTATCGAACTATAAAGCAGTTGCTGGTCACGATTATCCGGTGATGCAGCCTCAGTCGTAATTGTTGTTTCACGACGTTTACGAATGTCAAAGCTGCGCCAGCTAAGCCCGGCCATACTCTGCTTTCCGTAGTGGTAATCCAGCACCGCACTGCTGTCCTGACCTTTGTAGGTGACAGTCAGCTCCTCTTTTGGAAAAACTTGTTTATACGGTTTATCCAGCAAATGACTGAAGCGTGTGCGCCATTTATTTATGCGAAACGCGCCTTCCAGATAATTTTCAATTGGATGAGGTGAATAGTAGGAATTGTCGTAAAAATTTTTTTCGTTGTAATACAGATCCTGAAACAATTTTTGGAAACGCAGGTAATTCCACGGACGTTTGCCCAGAGTGACACTAGCGCCCTGATCTGCTTTGCGTTTGTCATATTCAGGCATGCCAAGTAGTGAAAATGCCGCCAAATTATAAGGACGCCATTCTACTTCCACCTGATAACGGAAGGGTTTTATTTCGTAAAATTCCTGTTGTTTTGCAAGAAAAATAACTGTAGTTTCTTCAGAAATAGAGTGAGGTAAACGCACTTCAAGCTGCGAATAAAGCAGGTCCAAGCCCAGACTTCCTCCGGTAAGACGCCATCCTCCGCTACTTTCATACCACTCTTCTTCACGTAATTTGTTAAATTGATAGGACTTTATATCAAGAAAATTTTCCTGATTCAGGTAGGTGTGATTTATTTCTGCAGCATCGTCAAAGGCCAAAACCTTTAAAGGCAGTGTTCCAAAGATGAAACTGAAAAAAACTATGCAGGAAAGAGCGAATTTTGAAAGTTGATGCAATGTTGGATTCACCATCTTTTCATGTCCTTCAGTTCTGTCCGGATTGCTCCTGTTCCAGTTTGGCCCATGTGTCACGCAGGGTTACTGTCCGGTTAAAGACCAATGCATCCGGACGTGAATTTGTTGCATCAACACAAAAATAACCGACACGTTCAAATTGAAAAACATCTTCCGGGACTGTAGCACTTAATTCAGGCTCAGCTTTACAGTCATTAATAACCTCAACCGATTCCGGATTTAAGTCATTGAGAAAATTTCCTTCCGGATCATTACGTCCGGGATGAGGGGCTGCGAACAGCCGATCATACAAACGAATTTCCGTAGTTACTGCATGCTGTGCGGAAACCCAGTGGATAATACCTTTTACTTTGCGACCTTCTGCTTTTGCACCGGAACGTGTCGCCTGATCGTAAGTGCAGCGGAGTTCCACCACTTTAGAGTTTTCATAAATAACCTCATCGCAGCGGATGACGTATGCATAACGGAGTCTTACTTCTTTTCCCGGAGAAAGCCGAAAATATTTCGGTGGCGGATCTTCCCGAAAATCATCCTGGTCGATGTAAATTTCTCTTGAAAAAGGTACTTTGCGTGATCCCATTTCCGGATTTTTTGGATGCCGTGCCGGTTCAAATTCTTCGGTTTGATTTTCCGGATAATTTGTAATGACAACTTTTAAGGGTTTTAAAACCGCCATTGCGCGGGGTGCGGTTTTGTCGAGCTCTTCACGTGCGCAATCTTCGAGGACATTCATTTCAATGTTGTTATCGCTTTTGGAAATTCCTATACGTTCACAAAATAAACGTACTGCAGATGCAGGATAACCTCGTCGCCTCAATCCGGAAAGTGTTAACATGCGTGGATCATCCCAACCCTCAACGTGTCCTTCTTCAACAAGTTGAATCAGTCTTCGTTTACTCAAGACGCTGTAACGCAGGTTAAGCCGCGAAAATTCGATTTGCCTTGGTAGGCACGGTGCGCTCACTTCAGCCAGGATCCAGTTGTATAAAGGACGGTGATCCTCAAATTCGAGCGTGCAGAGTGAATGAGTTACGCCTTCCAGTGCGTCCGATAAACCGTGAGTAAAATCATAGAGCGGATAAATGCACCATTTGTCTCCGGTACGCTGGTGTGAAACTTTACGGATTCGGTAAAGCACTGGATCACGCAGATTAATATTCGGTGAAGACATGTCAATTTTGGCTCGTAAAACGAGGGAACCGTCTTCATATTCACCTTCACGCATTTTCCGGAAGAGAGCCAAATTTTCTTCAACACTGCGTTCACGGTATGGGCTGTCCTTTCCGGGTTCTGTCAATGTTCCACGTAAGTCTCGGATTTCTTTTGCATTAAGACTTTCAACATACGCGTTCCCTTTTTGGATCAGCTCTTCCGCAAACTCATACAACTGCTCAAAATAATCTGATGCGTAAGTCAGATTCTCTCCCCAGTCATACCCCAGCCAGCGTACGTCTTTCAGGATACCTTCTACATACTGCTCATCTTCTTTGACTGGATTTGTATCATCAAAACGCATGAAACATTTACCGGCAAATTCGTTGGCAACTCCGAAATTGAGGTGAATTGATTTTGCGTGTCCGATGTGTAAATGACCATTTGGCTCAGGCGGGAAACGGGTTACGATTTGTTGATGTTTCCCGGAGGCTAAATCTTCACGAATAATGTTACGGATAAAATCGGTTGCCGGAACCGGTGTAGTGTTATTGTCGGACATGTTTTGTTAATAAAGTTATTTTATGTTTTGAAGTGTTGGTAGAATTATTATCAAACTGAGTACCCCAAAGCCTTCCCCGCAAGACTATCATGCAGGCCAAGCATTTTATTACGCCATTCACAGATTGGATCTTCTGTCTGAAGCAGTGAAACTCCACGGCTGGCAATCTACAGCCAAATCCTTATGTGCCAGCGACATACGTATCCTCCAGCAATAAGGGCTGAATCGTCTGTTTTCATCTGTACCTGCTAAATCATACAATTTTATCAAAATGCCTCCTGAATTAATTCTGTAAAATATATATGATTGTCAGCTAAAAACTCATAAACCAAAAAATTGTCATTTCTGCCGAATAGGGAAATCTTTCTGGTATTAGATTGATAACATAAAATAGATCTCTCGCTTTGCTAGAAATGACACGACTAAGGGGCTTTCTGCTGGTTCATCATTTGTGGATATTTTCTAATTATCTTTCTCAGAAAGTGAAGCAATCAATGATGAAAAAGCCTTATTCCGGAAAAGAGCATCACCATTCCATATTCGTCTGTTGCAGCGATTACTTCTTCGTCACGATTGCTTCCTCCGGGTTGAACAACATAATGCACACCGCGTTTGGAGGCTTGGTCTATGTTGTCACGGAAAGGAAAAAATGCGTCTGAAGACAAACTGACACCCGCAAGTTTCGTCAGCCATTCTTCTTTTTCTATCACGGAAAGTGCTTCGGCGGGACCTTTGAAAAGACTTTCCCACGCACGCAGTTCAGGTGCAGTCATGCCGCCTTCTATGCAGAGGATACGTGCATTTGTGCGTTCAACACTGCCAACTTGTTCATGAAAAGGTAAATTCCGGGCTTTAGGATGCTGCCTTAAAAACCAGGCATCAGCCTTGCGTCCCGCCAGTTTGGTACAGTCAACACGGCTTTGTTGTCCTGCTCCGATGCCGATCATTTGTCCATCAAGCGCATAGGCCACAGAATTAGACTGAGTATATTTTAAGGTAATTGAGGCGAGCACTAAATCACGACTTGCGGCTTCCGGCAAAGTTGTGTTTTTGGTGACAACTTCAGTCAATAAGGATTTTTCATTGATTTTGATGGTGTTACGCAGTTGTGAAAAAACTACTCCACCAACTTCTCTGAACTCAAGTTCCGGAGATTCAAATTCCGGATCTGCTGATAAAATTATGTATTTACCACCTTTTTTCTCTTTTAACAGTTTGAGCGCATCTTCATCATAATCAGGTGCTATAATTCCATCTGAGACCATTTTCCTGATAATCTCTGCAGTCTGCACATCGACTTTCCTGCTGAGTGCGATAAAATCTCCAAATGAAGACAAAGGATCCGCACCGCGTGCTCTAATATATGCTGTTGCCAGCGGAGTAAGTTCCTGGTTTTTACATCCATAAACTTCACGCAGAGTTTCATCAAGAGGCACATTTACAGCAGCTCCCGCGGGGCTGACATGTTTAAAAGAGGTTGCCGCCGGAAGCCCCAACGCTTCGTCTAGCTCTGCTACTAACTGCCAAGCGTTAATTGCATCCAGTAAATTAATGTAGCCTGGTTGCCCATTCAGTACGGAAAAAGGGAAGTTTTCTTTGTCCAGGGAGTAAATCGCGGCAGGTTTTTGATGAGGATTGCTACCGTATTTCAGATCAAATTGATGCAGGTAGTTTTTCTGAACTGAAGCCATTGTTTCCGCTGTTCTTAAAGTTTGAAGGGGTGTGAGTGCTAAGGCTTTAATGGTAGCTCTTCAAATTCAAAGATTCAAGGAATCAATTGCAGGTACAGCATCAAGATCATACAGAGCTGGTCCTTTGCAAGTCGCGGGTTGAGCGGTGCCTAAACAGATAAATCAGCTGAAAGTTCCCTTCTACTCTGCACAGGGAACGTTTTTTCCTAACTGAATTAAGGTGACGATGTCATTGGGAAGCAGAGACAAGAAACAGGCACTAAATTGCTGCAGTGTATTTTTGGAAGATTTCTGTGATGTGCTTTATACTGAGTTAGTAAAGCAAGTGGCCATTCAAATGGTCACTCCCAGCCAGGAATAGTTAATTTGCCGGAACTCGATTGTTTTTTGAGCGTGGTATTATTATTTGTCAGGGAAGAGCTTTTTTTTAATTTTTTTGGTTTAGCTTCTGCTGCGTTAATTTTGGCGTCACGTTCTTGTTCTTTGCGCACTTCCACTAAACGTTCCTGGGCTTTTCTCAAGCTGAGCATATCCTGGTAACGATTGAAGTAAATGTCCGCCAAACGGCTGTTTGACATTTTATAGTGCGCCAGCGCGAGATTGTAATATGTGTCTGTTTGGCTCGGAACCATTGATTCTACACGTTTGAATGAATCAATTGACTCGCTGTAGTTACCTATTTCGTAGTAAGTTAAACCAAGATTATAATGAAAATTTGGGGATTCACTGTCTAAACTGATAGCTTTCTGGTAGTTCCAAATTGCGACCTGATAGTCCCGATGTTTCAAAGCCGCGTTACCTTCATCAAAATAACGTAGAGCCGATTTGTGAATTTGCACATCATCTGTACAGGCAGCAAAAAACAGCGGTAACAGGAGCAGCAGGAAAAATCGAGATTGAAGATTTACTGATTTAAGATACACTGAAAATTCAATAGAAATGGGGACATGCTGTAAATTTAGCTAAAAAGCAAAAACCTGAACTGCCGACTCAGCAAATGAGCTGGCTGACCAGGATCAATTTTGCTCAAGGATTGCATGATAATTTAACAGGGTTTTGCGTTTCCTTTGTTTCGCAAAGCAATAATGCATAATTCATACTCAAAAACACAGTGATGCAACGAATATTGTTTCTGTTTTTAATTCCGGCAATTTTTTTCTTCTGGGAGGCTGCGGACTTTTCTGTTCAACAAGTCCTGGCACAGAATTACGCGGAAGAAGATGAAAAAGCGCTCATTGCAGAAAAAGAGAGGCAAAAGTTTATTGCAGAAATGCAGACGCTGTTGGACGCAGCCTCTAAGTCCGGTTTTTCTGAAAAAGAAATTCGCGAGATAACTGTTACACGCAAAGGCAAGGTAGTTCATGTCTGGGATTTTCTGGAACAGGCAAAGCTACAGCAGAAAAAAGACGCGCTTGCTAAGAAAAGATCGAAACCATTAGATAGATATTTGACTGTAATGGATATTGCGGAAGAAATACAAAGTGGGGAAACTAGAGATTTAGACGCATTAAAAGATAAAAGTATCTTTGTCGGAGCAGAAGAAAAATGAAAATTTTTGCGGTAGCTGGCGGCTCCGGCTGCGGGAAAACGCTTTTTACCGCATTAATGGTTGAGCGTTTGCCAAAAACTGTGGTGTTGCCTTTGGACAGTTACTACTATGACCGGCCGGATCACATTCCTTCTGATCATTACGATTACGATGTATCACAAGCTTTCGATTTTGAACTTTACCAACAGCATTTAACTCAGTTGTCTGCCGGAGAATCAGTACTGAAACCTGATTTTGTTTATGAGACAGGAAAACGTGCGACTGAATTTACTGAAATTGTACCGGACAAATATCTGATTATTGAAGGTTTACATGTGTTGCTTCGTCCAAATATCCGCCAGTTGCTTTCATTTTCCTTTTATCTGGAATCACCTTTAGATGTTGCCGTCAGCCGCAGGTGTCTGAGAGATATCAAGGATTACGAAATAAGTGCTGAGTACAGTCTTAATCAATATCTGAAGTTTGTACGGCCAGTTTTTTTTGAGCAGATTCAACCCACAAAACAGTACGCGGATATAGTCGTTGAAAATAGTTACGAGACGCGCCTTGATTTGTTTATCGATAATTATTTAGCAGACAACGAACTATAATTCTGTTCATCCAAAGTGCTGTGAATTAACAAATTTGGAAAATCCTCTTCGACACTCTAAGTTAAATTTTTCCTATGGAACTTCTTAAACGTTACTCCATCTCTTTCGCAATTGCAGGTTTGCTGCTTTATTTTTTTACAATCTGGGTTGAGGAAAAACATGAAGGCAGTATGCCGCATAATTTGTCCACGAAAAAAGAGGAGATTGTGTCAATCACTTTGAAGCCGAAACGTTATCTTGAAAAGTGTATTGATCTTAGTCCTGTTCAACAACTGGAGTATGGGTTTAACGCGAACGGTGCTTTGTCGTTTAATCTCCATTATCATGAGGAAGGTGAACAGCACTATCCTGTCAAAGAAGATTCTGTTAGTGAACTGGAAAAAACATTTAAAGCAGAAAAGAGGGGTTATTATTGTTTGATGTGGGCTAATCCAGGAATTGAAGATGTTAAGCTGGACTATCATTTCAAAACCCTGAATGCCGCCGCAGTCAGTGAATAAATGATGCTAAATTATCGACATTGACGACTGAAAGTGTTAGCATAAAAGGATTGCGAGAGTGGTGGAATTGGTAGACACGCCAGATTTAGGATCTGGTGCCGAAAGGTGTGGGGGTTCGAGTCCCCCTTCTCGCACCAAATATCAGTGACTTACTTTCGAAAACGGTGCGAACAAATGCGGACAAATTGCGTACAAAATAAGGAGGAAATTGAGGATTTTATTTGTAGGGTGTCTGACTGTGAAGAATTAGTGGGGGTTTACTTCAACTGATCACGAATCAAATTCATTCTCTCTACTCCACCAGTTCGAAGAACACTCTCCTTAAATGTCTTGATGTCCCAGATTTCATTTTAATCCAAGTGGTTGAATCTGGTGAGGTTAAGATGGTCCCGGCGTTACCCACCATCACAAATTTACCATTCCCATAGGTGATTCCCCTGAGATGTTTTTTAGTTCCGGAATTACTTTTAGTCCAAGATTTTCCATCTGAAGAAGTGATGAAGTTTCCAGCATTCCCTACCGCAATCAAGGTACTATTTCCGTGGGAGGCTCCTAATAGTCCCATTCGTGTTCCAGATTTTATTTTTGACCATGATTTCCCACTTAACGAGCTAAGTATAACTCCTTTAAAACCAAACGCAAAGAAGGTGTCATCTGCGTAGATGACTTCATTGAACTCTACTGATGTATTAGATTTCCTTTTTGTCCATGTAGTTCCATCTGAGGAAGTGATGATAGTCCCTTTATAACCAACTGCCACGAATGTATTGTTCCCGTATGCTACTCCATAGAGAGATGTTTTTGTTCTAGATTTTCTTTTAGTCCATTTGGTTCCATCTGAGGAAGTGATGACGGATCCACTATTACCAACTGCCACGAATGTATCGTTTGCGTATGTGACATTGCCAAGATGTGCTTTAGTTCCTGATTTTCTTTTAGTCCATTTGGTTCCATCCGATGAGGTGAGGATGGTTCCGGAAAAACCAACCACTACCAAGGTGTCATTACCGTAGGCGACTGCTCTGAGTTTACCCTTTGATCCAGAAGTCCTTTTAGTCCATTTGGTTCCATTCGATGAGGTAAGGATAGTTCCTTTTCCACCAACAGAAACAAAAAGGGAACGGGAAGATGGTGTTTTTTCAGAAATAGTGGAATCTGTTGTTTGTTCGTCCTTTGCGTCAGTCTTTGCAGTTTCATCATACTTATTTCTAATGTCATCCATTGTACTATTTATTTCAGCACAGGAGATGATAGTAAAACTAAAACAGGAAATTAGTAAAATGTGTAAAATCTTTTTCATCTTTTCCTCTATGCCTAAAGTAAATACTGTCAGTTTATGATAATGAGAGTAATAGTACCATTTATTTTTTATTTGTCAAGAATGAAGATAAATGTTGTGGAGGAAATTTGCAACAGAATTGATTGTTGCAGAATTATTGAAAATATTTGTGTTTATTATCTGACTGTTAAGAATTAGTGGGGGCTATTCAAAGGAGATGATGGTAGACTTGGGACACAAATCTTCCCCAGTACGGCGCGATATTCGCACCTTAGTGGTGAAGAAACTCTTGAGACTGGGGCCGCCATATCCAAGAAGTTGTATGGATAAGCCAATCCGAATGCATACAAAAATGCATACAAATGAGGGCCGTGCTCCCCGAGCCTTGCAATTGCAGGATTTGTGAGAACGGGTAACCGGGTTCGAGTCCCCCTTCTCGCAACAAACATCAATGACTTAGCTCCAAAAATGTTGTGGACAATTTCGGACGAACCATATAGTTGAGGACAAAATGCGGATAAATAGAAATAGGAGACATGAAAAATTTGAAGGATTGGATTCTCATCCTACCAGGAAGAATATTTTAGAGGTTGATGGACTAATGAATGAAAAGGTAACAAATCATTTTGAAATGATTTCTCAGAAGATAAGTATCATTTTTTTTGTAGTGGTTGCCCTTTTTTTCTCCGAATTTTCTAGTTTGAAAGCTGAGGATGAAAAGATTTTCTCTTCCGGTGACCATTGTCTCGCCTACCGGACTCCCAAGAAGATGTTTTTTTTCACCGATGTGATCGTAATCGGAAAGAGTTGTCAGGTTAATGCTTGGACTGAAATGAAGGGAACCAAGAAGCGCTTCATCGTCACTGTTCCTGTGGAAAGTCTTGATTCAGACAACAGCAGAAGAGATGGGGTTGTCATGGAAATCCTTAAAGCGGAGGATCATCCATATTTACGTTTTGAAACCGATTGGTTTTCTGATTCCGTGATAAGAAATCTTTTGCAAACTGGAAATGGCAACGTTAAGGGTATTTTGAGCTTTGCTGGCCGCAGTTATCCGGTTTCATTCCAGATGAATTTTTTCAATGAAGGCGGCCATTACGGGATTGAAGGTCATTTGGTTACTAACTACACTGCCTTTGAGATGGAACCTCCGGTGGGTGGCCCCGGAGGTTTTATGGCAATAGTCAAAGATAAACTGGAGTTGTTGGCTCATCTGCAAAGCGATCAAATCACGGGGTTTTAAGAAACCATTCAATCAGGATCTTGATTGTCATACGTTTTTTTAGCATCTTAGTGCAGAAGAAACACTTAAGACTGGATCTGTAATTTCCAAGAGTGCATGGGTAAATGTGGACAACAGTGTGGATAAATTGGGAGTAATGCTCTAAAGACCTTGCAATTGCAGGGTTATCGAGAGAGTCTGTTGAGTTTCAAGTCCTTTTTCTCGCACGGAATATCAGTGACTGAACCCCATGGAGGGGAAATATAAACTGTTTTTTTATAAATTAAGGAAGAAAAAAAGATGTTTTGAAACCAGAATTTTTCTTCATTATTTTATCATACGAAAAACTTTAGTTTAAAGTGTTTTAATTAGGAGGCATCATGGATAAACACTCTCGTCTTGCAGTTATAATCTTACTCATATTTGTTGTAGCTGAAATAATTTATTGGTCTTCTATTGCATTTGAATGAGGTTCGTTGTTTTTTTATGGGCATATTCTAAAGTTCACTCCCAGGAAGGATGGAACCGTAACCTCAGCAAAAAATACCGATTCAACAGAAACCTTAATTTCGGAAATTATTGTCTGTTAAATTAAGGAAAAAATACCTCATGAAAAAGAATCTGTTTACTAGAATAAGTGACGAGTTTTTGTAATGCAAAAGATGGATCCAAAGACATTTAAGAAAATACATTTTTGATATTCATCTTAATTTCGTATTTCACCTTCCATATATTTATCATCTTTCCAAAAAAACATCTTTTATATATTACTGGAATTTTATAAATTGTTTTGAAAGCAAGTTATTAGAAGTTATCCTCAAAAAACTGTGAGACTGTAAACTTGATGGCATTTTGTAAAAATTTAAGTTTCAAAATGTATTTAAAGTATCGATCAATCTTTAAATTATTTTGTTTATTTTTTTGCATATCCTTGGGAATTTTCCTTGCAACTTGTAGCAGTTCCGAAAGCACTACAAAATATAATTATCCTACCGCGCAACAGCAAAGAGTTCTTGAACTCTGTGCCCTGGTTTTTACGGATCCGTATTATCAGTATATTTCACCTTCACGCCGAGTTAAACTCAAAAGATTTCGGACAACTTCCTGGGGATTCTGGGCAACCTTTGCAGATGGCCGTACCTACAAAGTTCCAATTTCTTCCGGACTTGCTGAGGGAGAAAATTATTATTGCAATTACCGTCCAGTTCCAACTGTCTGTGCCTCACGCAATGATTGGGATGAACGATGTGAATTTGATCAGTCAGCCCATCCAAGTCGCTTCCAATAGCTAATCTGTAGAGTTTGTTTCAAATTCAGAAACGTCCAGATCAGTAGCAATTACTGCAATCGTATCCCAGATTTTGACTTGAGCACGTCCGGCTCTGGTGACTAGTACCCCATCAATTTCCGCACGAACTTCCACTGCCGGATCTTCTATCTGGGTTAGACTGTGAATGCGTCCGATGGCCTGCCCCTTTGTGACGGTTTCTCCCAACTCAATCAAAGTTTCATATAGACCTTCTTGCGGAGCCATCAAATATCCTCCGAAATCAGGGGTTTGCATGAATCGTGTTTGCGGAACAAGTAATTCGTCTGGTGGTAGGATTTCGAGATGACGAAGCAGATTACGGATCCCGTTTTCCGCAATTGTGAGTGTCCGCGGACTTACAAAACCACCACCTCCAAGTTCTGTGGAAATGAAAATTTTCCCGGCGTTTTCAACAGCCGTATCTAGCATGCCTTTGTTGTCCAGTTCCCGTAGCACAAGACTTAATGGCGCACCAAAACTTTTTGCTGCAAGCACCGTTTTTCTCATTTGTTCGGAGTCTTCCAGTTTATGCAAAACAGTGCAAGGTTCAAAAATCATTGAGTTTCCGCCGGAGTGAAAATCGAACACCACGTCACTTCGCGAAACCAGTTCACGGTAAACAAAATCCGCAATTTTCTGAGTTATAGAACCATCCGGATCTCCTGGAAAGGAGCGGTTCATGTTTAGGCCATCTACCGGAGAAAGCCGCGTTCCTGCTAAAATTGCGGGAAAGTTGAGATAAGGTACAATGATAACTTGTCCCTGAATGTCTTCCGCTTTCAGTTCATTCCCCAATTTTCTTAACGCAATCGGACCTTCGTATTCATCACCATGATTGCCTCCGGTAAAAAGTACGGTTGGTCCATCACCATTCCGGATAATAATCACCGGCAGCAACAGTGAGCCCCAACCGGAAGTATTAGTCGAATGGGGAATTTTAAGCGCAGAAGTGAATTTTCCGTCTTGATTGAAAGTCTGATTTTCTGTGAGAGTTAAGGACATATTACCTGTAAAAATAAATTTAGAGAGTCGCAATTTCTTCCAGACGTGAAACATATTCCAGACTCAGGAGATGTTCACCTTCCAGCAGATAGTTCAGATATTCAACGGTGGGTCGTGATTCAGGTCCGGTATTGAGGGCAACATAGGCAACGGCCGACATCGGTCTTCCGGAAAGGTCAATGACTTCAATATCAAGACGCTTGTATTGTCGCTCGGAAACGCCTTCATAAGTGTCCATCGTCAAAAGGTCACCTTCTTTGACAAAATATAAAATGCCTTCAACCTCATCACCGGACGAAACTTGAATATTGGCCTTTCCACCATCGGCAGATTGTTTATTAA
>Ga0208524_1000220_pt1 | contig 31376 bp, 28 predicted proteins | sample ETNtaG_28_FD_185779 | JGI IMG/M metagenome (GOLD analysis project Ga0208524, IMG submission 185779) | Marine microbial and viral communities from oxygen minimum zone, Eastern Pacific Ocean - ETNP201406SV61 (SPAdes) (version 2) | ecosystem: Environmental > Aquatic > Marine > Oceanic ... | reverse complement strand
CAATGAGAATTATATCAATTAATGTTAACGGAATACGTGCAGCTGAAAGAAAAGGTTTTTTTCATTGGATGCAACAACAAAAAGCTGACGTGGTTTGTTTACAAGAAATAAAAGCCCAAGAAGACCAGTTAGACGAAAGGTTCTACCCCCAAGGTATGCATACATATTACAATCCTGCCCAGCGCAAAGGTTATAGCGGCACTGGAATATATTGCAAAGTTTCGCCCGATAGGGTCGTTCATAGCTCCTGGGAGGATTTTAATTTCGAGGGACGCTTTATTCAGGCTGACTTTGGTGACCTAAGTGTTATTTCTATATATATACCTTCTGGCTCATCTAAACAAGAAAGACAGGACTTTAAAATGGAGTTTATTAATGAACGCTTTCTGCCTTACCTAGAAAAACTTCAAAATGATGGTAGAAAATACATTATCTGTGGCGACATAAATATAGTACATAAGAGGATTGACATTAAAAACTTTAACAGCAATAAAAATCGCTCAGGATGCTTGCCAGAGGAAAGGGATTGGATGGACAATCTGTTTGATAAAGTTGGATTTATTGATGCATTCAGAGAAATCAATACCGAGCCTGAACAATACACTTGGTGGTCTAATAGGGGCCAGGCATGGTCAAATAATACAGGATGGAGAATCGACTATCAGATACTGAGCGGAAACCTAAAATCTTCTCCTATAAGGGTCGAAATTTATAAGAAAGAGAGGTTTTCTGACCATTCGCCACTTATAATTGACTACAATCTATGATTAGAGAACCTAAAAGACCAATTAAAACAATCCAAAGCTTTGTTCGACGTTCCAGTAAGCTGACACCAGGGCAAAGAAACGGAATCGATAAATTATGGTCACAGTATGGCATAGATATATCAAAAAATTCTATAATAGACCTAGATAAAAAATTTTCCAATAATCACCCCAAAGTACTAGAAATAGGCTTCGGCAATGGCGACAGTCTATTATCTATGGCCATAAAAACTCCTAATAAAAATTTTTTAGGGGTAGAAGTTTACGAGGCTGGCATAGGTAGACTGATTAATGAAGCACACAAATTAAGCATTAACAACCTTAGAGTTGTAAAGTTTGATGCTGTTGAATTGCTAAATAATCACATAGATGATGACAGCTTTGAAACTTTTCAGCTATTTTTCCCTGACCCATGGCATAAGAAAAAGCACCACAAAAGAAGAATTGTCGATTCTGACTTTTTAAATTTAATATCAAAAAAAGTAATAAAAAATGGCACAATCCATATGGCAACGGACTGGGAACACTATGCTCAACAAATGATGGATTCAATGGAAAACCATAAAAACTTTAAAAACCTCTATGGAGCCCATATATATTCACCGAGGCCTGAAATTCGTCCAATAACTAAATTTGAGAGAAGGGGCCAAAATCTTGGGCATAAGGTTTGGGATTTAATGTTTATTAATAATAAATAGGATAAAAAATGATATTTTCTTTATTTGTTGTAATGACTCTGGTTGAGATATATGTATTAGTGACTGTGGGAGAAGCTATAGGTGGATTTTCTACAGTCCTACTGGTTGTTGTGACAGCGCTAATTGGTTCAACACTTTTGAAACAGCAGGGCTGGTCTGTTATGGCTAAAGCTCAGCAATCTATAGATAACGATCAAACACCGGCATTTGAAATGCTAGAGGGTGTTGTAATACTAGTTTCTGGTGTGTTATTGTTGACTCCAGGTTTTATAACTGATGCTGTAGGTTTGTTGGGTCTAATGCCGTGGTCAAGGGGGTACTTTATTGACCAATTTTTGTCAAAGAATGCACAAAAAATATTTACCCAAAAAAATACCGTCTTTATTCACAGAAATAGACAGCAAAATAGTCACCAGAAAGAAACCAAAAAGGACACCATTGAAGGTGAATTTTGGGAGGATTAGCTAAATTTAATGACGACTCTCTTGCTGATTGGCTTAGCTGGCAGGAGTCATTACATTCACAAGTCATTGATCTTGAACTTAGTCGAGTTGACAATGTTTATCGTTCGCTGTTCCCTGATGGTGTTCCGTTTAAGGTTATAACTGTTGCTGGCACTAATGGCAAAGGCTCAACTATAGCTTTTATTGATAATATATATCAGCAGTCTGATTATGTCGTAGGAAAATTCACCTCACCACACATTACTAAATACAATGAACGCTTTGCAATTGATGGAATAAATGTCAGTGACCAAGATATATGTAAAGCCTTTTCTCATATCGAATCTCATAGAGGTTCAATATCTTTAACCTACTTTGAGTTTTCTACCCTAGCTGCATTAGTTATTTTTACTAATCATAATGTTGAAATAGCTTTATTAGAGGTTGGCTTAGGTGGTAGGCTTGACTCTGTAAATATAGTTAACCCTGATGTTAGTGTGATTACTAACATTTCAATAGATCATGTTGACTATCTAGGTGACACTAGGGAGCTTATAGGGTTTGAGAAGGCTGGAATTATGAGGCCAAACGTGACTTGTATCTGCGGTGATAGTAATCCTCCAGAGTCAATAGCAAAACACGCAAAAAGCATTGGTTCTCAAGTTATTTATGTAGATTCTCCTTATGTAGGAGAAATTAATATGCCTGGAGAACACCAAAGAATTAATGCCGCGGTAGCAATTAAAGCTATAGAACAACTTCAAAATAACAAACCAGTAACTAAGATACAGGTTTCTGAAGGGGTAAGAAATGCCTCACTAAATGGGAGATATCAACAGATAACGATAAATAATAAGAGTCTTATACTTGATGTAGCACATAACGAAGCCGCTATAGCTGTTCTAGCAGAAGAGCTAAGGAAAGAAAATACCCCAACAATTGCAATATTTTCTGCCCTAAAAGACAAAAATATTAGTGCCATGGTTAATCAAATTAGCAAGATTATTGGTAAATGGATACTAGTACCTCTTGATACCGATAGAGCAATACCTATAACAGAATTGGAAAACACTTTCAGTCCATCTGATAATGTAACTGTATCTAATAATATGGAATTAGCCATTAACCAGGCAATTAACTCAAATAGTTATAAGAGAATTGTAATTTTTGGATCATTTCATACTGTAACTGATGCGGCAAAGGTTCTTAATATATAGAACACCAGTATTCATTAGAGCATCCATTCAGCTAGAACAATACTATCGATAAAATCTTGTAAAATTGCTATTAATTACTAAATTTATGTGAAACGTATATGGGTGATTTTTTTGCTGGGATTGGAAGAGTATTTGGCATATTAAACTGGTCCGACTGGCTAACAATTGCAATACTTATAGGGTTCATGTTGTTGGGATATAAGCGTGGCCTAGCAAGAGAATTAATCAACTTCGCTTTTTTCATTGCTACTATCTTTATTTCGTGGCTACTCTACCAAGGCCTAGCCAATAGTACATTGATAACTTGGCTAGTTCTTTCACAGAAGTCGTACTTAACAATTTCATTTAGCACTATATTTATTGGTCTATTGATTATAAAAATGGGAATATATAAAATAATTGAAAAATCAACATCCATTACCAACCCTTGCTCTTTAAATATAATCTTTACCCGTGCCATGTTCTTTGCGTTGGCTTTGTTTTTTAGTTGGCAATATATAGGTGTAGTCTCCCAGGTTGATTCTGTAAAATATATCATTCCTAATGATTCGTTAAGGATGAACTTATCATTTGTTGTTATTTTTAGCTTAATTACTGGTACCTTTTTCTTGCTCGCAAAAGTTTTTAATATATCGGTCGATGACAGTAAACCGTGCTTACTGGCGCCGTTTTTCGAAAAAATATTGGGACTATTACATGGATCTGACAATATTCTTAATGCGCGCAATATAAACAGCATTCAGAACAAAGTCTTGGGTAGCCTTACTGGGCTTATTAAGGGGGCAATATTTGTACTGGTTCTGGTATTAATTTTGCAAAACGTGAGCTGGGTATCTCAGCAATATTTTTGGATTGAGACTGATGGAGCTTTAAGATTTTTCCAAGATATTGCTACATCAATTAAGCCAACACTGTCTCAGTACTTTTTGTTTATAGAAATAGAATAAGGAATTAATTTATGTGTGGAATTGTTGGGATATTATCTACTACCAATAAGAATACTGCGGTATATATTTACGACGCTTTAACGATACTTCAGCATCGTGGACAAGACGCTGCAGGAATTGTTACTTCACATAAGGGCCGTTTCTATATGCGTAAATCTAATGGCTTAGTAAGAAACGCATTCAGAACTAGACATATGGCTAGTCTGATTGGAGATATGGGTATAGGTCATGTCCGTTACCCAACCGCTGGGAGCTCTTCTGGAGCAGAGGCACAACCATTCTATGTGAACTCGCCATACGGTATAGCTTTTGCACATAATGGCAACTTAACAAATACTAAACAACTTGAAAAAGAATTATTTGAACAAGATCTTCGCCATATAAACACCAATTCAGACTCTGAAATATTGCTAAATGTATTTGCAAGTGAGTTGGCAAAAATACAAAAACAGCGGATCGACCATGAAGATATATTTAGTGCTGTCAACAAGGTACACAAACGCGTTCGCGGAGCATACGCCAATATCGGCATGATCCCTGGTTATGGCATATTCGGTTTCCGTGATCCGCACGGAATTAGGCCTCTAATTCTTGGCAAAAGAACTACCAAAGATGGAACTAAATATATGCTTGCATCCGAGAGTGTGGCTCTCACAGCTCTTGGCTATCAAGTTATTAGGGATGTTAGGCCAGGAGAAACTGTTGTAATTGATAGAAAGGGTAATTTACACTCAGGGCATTGCTCTGACAACAAAGAACACACTCCATGTATCTTTGAGTTTGTCTATTTTGCTAGGCCAGATTCAATAATTGACAGTATCTCTGTATATAAATCTAGATTAAGAATGGGCGAAAAGCTAGCGCTTAAAATCCAAAATATATTAAATAAAGAAAGAATAGATGTAGTTATCCCTATACCTGATACATCAAGAACTAGCGCTCTTCAGGTTGCATCTAAACTTAAAATTAAATATAGCGAGGGTTTTATAAAAAATCGCTATATAGCACGCACATTTATAATGCCAGGACAGAAACAAAGAAAGAAATCAGTACGACAAAAGCTTAGCGCTATCGAGTTAGAGTTTAAAGGCAAAAATGTATTGCTAGTTGATGACTCTATTGTTCGAGGTACGACAAGTGAACAGATAGTGCAAATGGCTAGGGGTGCTGGAGCTAACAAAGTATTTTTCGCATCAGCTGCACCCCCTGTAAGGTTTCCAAATGTCTACGGTATAGATATGGCCAGCAAAAAAGAGTTTATTGCTAATAACAAAACTACTAGTCAGATTTGCAAATCAATAGGTGCAGATAAGCTTATCTATCAAGATTTAGATGACTTAATCTGGTCAGTGCAGCAAGGTAACTCAGATATAAAGTCTTTTGACTGCTCTTGTTTTGACGGCAAATATATTACCAACGACGTAGACAAGCAATATCTTGAAGAAATAGAATCATTAAGGTCTGACTCAAACAAGGAAAAAAACAATATCAACGAAAGCTCTGAATTAATTTGTAATGATGTAGAATAGCGTCTATTATTGTTAATGTGATATTCCAAACATGAAGGATACAAAATTCAATACTAAAGCGATACGCGAGGGATATAGGAGCACCCAAGAGCAAGAACACTCGGAAGCTATATTCTTAACATCAAGCTTTGCATTTGAGTCTGCTGAACAGGCAGAAAGGCGTTTCTCTAATGAGGAGCCAGGTAACATTTATACAAGATTTACTAACCCTACTGTTGAAGCATTCGAAAAAAAGCTTGCGTCACTAGAGAATGCTGATGCATGTGTTGCTACTTCCAGTGGTATGGCGGCAATCTTTGCAACTATTATGTCATTGCTTAAGTCAGGTGACCATATAGTAGCATCTCGCAATATGTTTGGAACCTCCATTGTACTGCTTAACACTATTGTTTCAAAATTCAATATAGAAATTAGTTTTGTAGATCTTGGCAAGCTTGATGAATGGGAATCATCAATAAAAAACAACACTAAACTTTTTTTACTGGAGACCCCTTCTAACCCATTAGGGGAGGTGGTTGATTTAGAGTTGTTATGTAATATCGCTAAACCTAATAATATATTAGTTGCGGTTGATAATGCAATACTAACCCCGGCACTTCAAAATCCAATATCTTTGGGTGCAGATATAGTTATACATTCAGCAACAAAATACATTGATGGACAGGGTAGATGTTTAGCTGGAGCGGTAGTTGGAAGTAAAGACATTATCGAACAGGTTCATACATTTGTACGTGCTACTGGTCCTAGCTTGAGTGCATTTAATGCATGGCTAGTATATAAAGGTCTAGAGACCTTAAGTTTGAGAATGAAAGCGCACTGTGATAATGCTATGAAGCTGGCTAACTGGCTTGAACTACAAAAAAATATTGAAAAGGTATATTATTTAGGTCTAGAGTCGCATCCTAGTCATGAACTTGCTAGAAAACAGCAGTATGGTTTTGGCGCTATTGTGTCTTTCAAAGTTAATGGTGGCAAGAATGAAGCATTTAATATTATTAATAAAACAAAAATGCTTTCTATTACTGCAAATTTGGGCGACACAAAATCTACAATAACACATCCAGCATCAACAACTCATGGGCGTTTAAGTGATGATGAAAAAATACGCTCTGGGATTGAAGACAACTTAATTAGGATTTCTGTTGGGTTGGAATGTATAGATGACGTTATAGATGATATAAATAGGGGCCTTTAGGTATAATTTTTTTTATTGACAAATAACTGGAACAAAATCAATGCAGAACTCTTTTTCATATGAAGAACTTATAAGTTGTGGTGACGGCGAGCTGTTCGGCCCTGGAAATGCACAACTTCCTAAGCCCCCTATGCTAATGTTTGACCGCATAACACATATATCTAACGATGGCGGTGAATACGGAAAGGGTGAAATTATCGCTGAACTAGATATTAAGCCAGAGCAATGGTTCTTTGGATGTCACTTTAATAATGACCCTGTTATGCCTGGATGTTTAGGTGTGGACGCGATGTGGCAATTAATTGGTTTTTATTTGGGATGGCTTGGCGGTCCAGGGAGAGGCCGAGCTCTTGGTGCGGGCAACATAAAGTTCACCGGACAGGTACTTCCAGATGCAAAAAAGATTACCTATAGGGTAAACTTGTCACGAGTTATTGCGCGTAAACTATATATGGGTATTGGAGACGCAACCATGGAAGTAGATGGAAAAGTTATATATGAAGCTACCAACTTAAAGGTTGGCTTGTTTACTGACACGAGTAGCTTCTAATGAAAAGAGTTGTTGTTACAGGTATGGGAATTGTTTGTAGCTTGGGTAACAACAAAGAGGAGGTCTTGGAGTCTCTAAAAACTGCAAAATCAGGCATTAAGTTCGATCAGTCTTATGCCGACATGGGGCTAAGGTCACAAATTTCTGGAGCTATCTCTGAATTAGACACAAGCGACATTATTGATCGCAAAATGAAGCGCTTTATGGCTGATGCAGCCATCTATAATGCTATAGCGCTTGACGAAGCCATTAGACAGTCTGGGCTTGCCCAGGAGCAAGTATCTAACCAGCGCACTGGCCTAATAATGGGCTCTGGAGGTGCAAGTAACCAGAATGTTGTAGAGTCTGCCGATATTTTAAGAGAGAAAGGCATAAAACGTGTTGGCCCCTACAGAGTACCTCGCACTATGGGCTCAACCACTTCAGCGTGCTTATCTACTTTATATAAAATTAAAGGAATCAACTATTCAATCAGCTCTGCATGTTCAACAAGTGCGCACTGTATAGGTAATGCCATGGAACAAATTCAAATGGGCAAGCAGGATGTTGTATTTGCTGGAGGTGGAGAGGAGTTAGACTGGTCATTGACTATGCTTTTTGATGCTATGGGTGCATTATCTTCAAAGTTCAATGATAAGCCTGAAATAGCTTCTAGAGCATTCGATACTGATAGGGATGGATTTGTTATATCTGGAGGTGGCGGAGCTCTGGTACTTGAGTCACTCGAACATGCACAATCAAGAGGTGCAAACATAATTGCTGAATTAACTGGGTATGGTGCAACATCGGACGGCTATGATATGGTTGCGCCAAGCGGCGAAGGTGCAAAAAACTGTATGCTTATAGCAACATCTACGGTAGATGGCCCTATAGACTATATTAATGCTCATGGCACTTCAACTCCTGTTGGAGATGTCAAGGAACTTGCCGCTATCAAGTCAGTTTTTGGTGACAATATACCTTACGTAGGGTCAACCAAATCTCTATCTGGTCATGCTCTAGGAGCTGCTGGAGTTAACGAATCAATATATTCTTTATTGATGCTCCAAAACGACTTTTTAGCTGAATCTGTAAATATAGATAATCTTGACCCAGAGGCTGAAGGCATTCCTATAGTACAAACAACTACCATACAATCACTCAACAGGGTAATGTCCAATAGCTTTGGTTTTGGTGGAACCAATGCATGCCTAGTGTTTGAGAAATTTATTCAATAACAACAAATCAAGCCTTACCTTAAAAGATACATAGGCTCATTAGTGCGCTAGCTAAGGTCGAGAATCGATCTCTTTCTTTTCCTTCTCAGATGGAAGCATGTCCTCTTTAGTTATACCTAAAGCAAGTATCATTGAGCTAGCAACATATATAGAAGAGTAGGTACCAATGATTACCCCTATAAGCAATGCAAGGGCAAAACTATTAATGATTTCGCCTCCAAGCAAAAACAATGCTACAAGAACAAGTAAAGTTGTAACGGATGTCATAATAGTTCTTGAAAGTGTTTGGTTTAATGCACCATTAACAATTTTCTTTGGGTCATTATGCCTTGTAGCTAAAAAGTTTTCTCTTATCCTGTCAAAAACAACTATTGTATCGTTTAAGGAATAACCAATAACCGCTAAGATTGCAGCAAGAACTGTCAAATCGAATTCGATTTGAAATAAAGAAAACACACCAAGAGTTATAATTACGTCATGGATGAGTGCAGAAATAGAACCCAAGGCGAAACGATATTCGAACCTGAAAGCAACATAAATAAGTATCCCTATTAGGGCATATAGCATTGCTAAACCGCCATCATTGGTCAACTCTTCGCCTACCTTTGGACCAACAAACTCAACACGCCTAATGTCTGCTCCATCACCTAATAATCTGATAATTTTGCTGCTAATCTTTGCCGATGAAGCTCCTTGAGGTTCGAGACGAATTAAAATTTCATTTGTAGATCCGAAATATTGAACGTTAGCGCTATTGTATTTTTCTTTGGCTAGTGTTTCACGGACATCATCTAAATTAACAGGGCTACTATAACCAACCTCAATCAGAGTACCGCCAGTAAAATCAATACCAAACTTTAAACCCTGGGAGGCAAGTGAAAATATCGAGACCGCAACAATTATAGCTGAAAAAATAATCGCATAAGTACGCTTACCAATGAAATTAATTTCTGGAAGACTTAACAACTTCATATTGATAGCTCCTTAACTTTTCTTTCACCATATATTATATTAATAATACCTCTAGATACAACAATAGCGGTAAACATAGAAGTAACTATACCTATAGATAATGTTATAGCAAATCCCTTTATAGGTCCGGTACCAAAGCTAAAAAGCACCAATGACGCAATCAATGTTGTGATGTTTGCATCAGCTATAGTAAGTAATGCCTTATCGTAACCAGCAGAGATTGCTTTTTGAATGTTGGTGTTTGCTCTTAGCTCTTCCTTAACCCTTTCAAAGATAAGTACATTAGCATCAACAGCCATACCAACTGTAAGAACTATTCCTGCAATGCCAGGCAGTGTCAGTGTTGCTTGGATGATCGATAATACGGCAACAATCATAACTAAATTAAGTGTCAATGCAACATTGGCTACCAAACCAAATAATCTATAACGGATAGCCATAAAAATCAATACTAGCAAGAATCCAGAAATAACTGACAGTATTCCTTTCTCTATATTGTCTGCACCCAAGCTAGGCCCTATAGTTCTCTCTTCAATAATTTCAATCGGAGCTGACAGTGATCCGGCCCTTAATAGTAAAGCTAGATTGCGAGCCTCACGACTACTATCAATTCCAGTAATTTGAAAACGATTTGAGAAGGTTCCCTGTATTGTTGCTGCATTTATTATATCTTTTGTGGTTGTTCTCTTTTTAATCGTACTTCCATTTACAGAGATGGTTTCAATTTTATTTTCAATAAATACTACAGCCATACGGTGGTGCAAATACTTCTTCGTAGTTTCAAGCATAGCCCTACCTCCAGGGCTATCGAGAGTTATATTCACCATAGGAACATTATTCTCTTGGTCAATACCTGATGCCGCTCCAGTAATATTTTCTCCTGTTGCAATTACTCTAGTTTTTAGTAACAGCGGTCTACCATCTTTGAAATAAAATAATTTAGAGCCGATTGGTGTTTTGCCTGACTGTATAGCTGTTTGAGTGTCATTCTTCTCATCAACCAATCTAAATTCAAGTGTTGCTACAGCTCCAAGTATTTCTTTAGCTCTAGCTGTATCTTGAACTCCTGGCAATTGAACAACTATACGGTTTGACCCCTGCTGCTGAATAATTGGCTCCGCCACTCCAAGCTCATTTACTCTATTTCTTAGTGTAGTTATATTTTGTTTTAGGGCGCCCTTAGTTACTTCTCTTTGTGCACTTTCGCTTATTGCAAATGTAGATGTCAATTCATCCTCACCATCAATATCAACTATTACTAGGTCGCCAACTTCTGATTTAATAAGCGATAGGGCCTTTTCCTTTAGTGAAGAATGTTTAAAGCTTACAACAATTGTTTCGTTATCTTTCTTTATACTTTTGTATAGTCGATCTGCTCTTAACAATGCACGCAACTCATTATGGTACTTATCTATAGATCTTGATAATACAGCCTGCATATCTACTTCTAGTAGGAAATGAACACCACCCCTTAGGTCTAAACCAAGAGACATAGCCTTGCCACCAAAATCTGACAACCATATAGGTACAGAAGGTGCAAGATTAAGTGCTACAACGTAATTACGTCCAAGCTCATCCTTTAAAGATTCTTTTGCTGATAACTGTGAACTATTGTTATTAAATCGAACCAAAATACGTCGGTTTGATAATCCTGCAGACTTGTAATCAATATCTTGACTCTTAAGTATTCCTTCAATCTTGTTTAAGTCAGTTTGGCTAATTACATTATCGCCAGCACTTGAAACTTGTACAGCAAGGTCTGATCCAAAAATATTTGGTAAAGCGTATAGAGCTGATATTAAGAGAAAAAAAGCGATTAAGGCATTCTTCCATCCAGGATAATGGTTCATCTTTTATGAATCTCCGAGCAAAATTAATTAATTAGCACTGCCCTTTGGCATTTTTTGGTTTATACCTTGCTTTTGTACTTTGACAATAACACCTTTAGAGATTTCTAGATCAGCAAACGAATCATCGACCGAAATAATTTTACCAACTACGCCACCGTTTGTAACAATCTCGTCACCCTTCTTTAGTTCAGCTAGTAGGGATTTGTGGTCTTTGGCTCTCTTTTGTTGTGGCCTGATAAGCAAAAAATACATCAACACAAACATAACCAGTAAAAATGGTATTCCACCTAGAGAGCCGGCACCTGCTAGAGATCCTTCAGCTGCAAATGCTGGGGTAATAAATATATCTAATAAATTCATCTTAGTAACTCCTTATATAGTTAATTAATGAGCTCAATATCGCCCATATAGTTTTTAAGTGCAGATGGTATTTTAATACTACCGTCAGCATTTTGGTAATTTTCCAATATTGCCACCAAAGTTCTCCCTACAGCTAACCCAGAGCCGTTAAGAGTGTGCAAAAGTTCAGGTTTATCTGATTGTGACTTTCTCCACCTTAATTGCATTCGTCTAGCTTGAAAATCTTCAAAGCAAGAACATGAGGATATCTCTCGATAAGTATTTTGTGCAGGTAGCCAGACCTCTAGATCATAAGTTTTTGAAGATGAAAACCCTAAATCACCTCCACACAATATAACTTTGCGGTATGGCAGCTCTAGTGCCTGCAATATACCTTCAGCATGCGATGTTAGTTCTTCTAGAACCTTGTAAGAATCCTCTGGCTTAGTTATTTGTACAAGCTCAACCTTTTCAAATTGATGTTGTCTAATTAGGCCCCTAGTGTCTTTTCCGTATGCCCCTGCCTCAGACCTAAAACATGGAGTATGAGCAACAAACTTTAAGGGTAAGTCACTTTCATTGATAATCTTTCCACTCATAAGATTAGTGACTGGAACTTCAGCCGTAGGTATAAGATAAAGCGCCCTAGCTTCACCCTCTTCGCCATGCAGATGTGTCTTAAATAAATCTTCCTCAAACTTAGGCAGTTGTCCAGTCCCAGTTAGTGATTGAGCGTTGACCATGTATGGTACGTAGGCCTCTGTGTAACCATTATTTTCAATATGCCAATCAAGCATAAACTGTGTAAGGGCCCTATGTAGCTTAGCCATCTTTCCAGTCATAACAGAGAATCTTGCACTAGAAATTTTGGCGGCAGTCGCAAAATCTAAACCATGCTTCTCACCCAAATCTACATGGTCTTTGATTTCAAAATCAAACTTCATTGGCTCACCCCACTTCATAACCTCAATATTGTCATCTTCAGTGTCGCCCTCTGGGACAGACTCATGGGGAACGTTAGGTATGGACATAACGATATTGTTAATTTTATCTTGAATAACTTGAAGTTCAGACTTTGCTTTATCAAGTCTACCACCTAAATCAGCAACCTCTGCTAGTAGGGGTTCAATATTTTCTCCAGCTGCCTTTGCTTTACCTATAGATTTAGATTGTGTATTGCGTAAGTTTTGCAGATCTTGGGTTTCGATTTGGTTAACCTTTCTTTTCCCTTCTAACTCTTCTAACTCAACAGTATCAAAGGAAAAATTACGCTTCTTTAGCGCCAACACAACCCCTTCAAGGTCATTTTTTAGTTTCTTTTTACTTAACATTGCTATATAATTGTTTCCTAATATAGTTAGCTTTGCAATAATAATCGCAATCACTCGAAAAAATAATAAGGGAAATTATACTATGTTCGATTCATTTACAGGCATTGATGCTTGCAAACTATTGGCTGATGGAGCACAGCTAGTTGATGTTAGGTCAAGCCTAGAATTTTCAAAGGGCTCTCTACCTGATGCAATAAACTTACCTTTACAATCTATAATGTCTGCAGATAACTTTCTTGAGCGCTCTAAACCGGTTATCTTGTATTGCGTTTCTGGAGCAAGATCGGCCACTGCAAAAAACTATCTAGAACAGATAGGCTTTAAGGAGGTCTACGATCTAGGCTCATTTCAAAACTATTGCTGCCAGTAATACATTTTTTTGGTTTGTAATGTAAACTTACATATATGAGAGTAAAGAGTAGCTGGCACAAGTCTTCTGTAAAGACCATTGAGGATATTGGAAGTGCTATGGCTTTTAATTCATGGCGCATAACAAAAAATCAACTTGAGGATTTAATTAACGAGGGTTTTATTGTTGAAAAGGAACAACTTTTTGATGTTATATCAGAATATTTATGCTTTATTGTCCAGTGCATCGATCGTTTAGTTGCTGAAAAACTTGTAACTAAACAAAGAGAAAAACTTATAACAAAAATCGCAAAACAGTCAGCATTCTATTACCAAGAAAATAAAGCTGACCGTATTGGTGAGGGAAACCATTGGAAAGATTTTATTGATATATATAACTCTCGCTCAAAAGACTATTCGGACTATGGGTTCAATAATGGTGAGCCAGACTATAGCTTTTATAGATATTTCGCAGAAAAAATCCAAAAATCTATGACCGATACTGATAGCAAATGGATAGTCCAACAAATGATTGAGATTCAGGCTCCTAAGACTTACAAGGAGGTAGAAACAAGTGTAAATAATCTAATTTCTGTTAGCAAAATTATCAGTAAAGATCAAAAAGATAAACAGAAAATAAGCAAAGTGCCGCGCTCAAAGCGTCCATCAACCAGTAGAGATATTTAAAATAAAAAGCTAGTCATTCAAATAATTAAAACCACACTCTAGATCTTTAATAAGGTCATCTGGGTCTTCTAGGCCTATGTTAAGGCGAACTATATGCCTACCTTGATATTTAACTTTTCCTTCTCTTTTATATTTACCAACAGTAATTAAACTTTTAAAGCCGCCCCAGCTAAAACCAATACCAAAAATGTTTAACGCATTAACAAACAATGCCATATCGTCTTCAGAATAAACCTTTTTAAAGACAAACCCAAAAAGACCTGCGGATCCGCTGTAGTCTCTTTTCCATAAATGGTGCTGTGGGTGAGAATCTAGTGCTGGATGTAGTACTATGTCGACAACTGTTTTACTTTGCAGCCACCTAGCAACCTTTAACGCTGACTTCTCGTGAGTCCTAAGCCTCACATTCAGTGTCCTAAGACCTCTTAACGCCAAGTAACAATCCTGGGGGTTAGTGTACTTCTCCATAGAGTGATAAAAATCGTGGTATTGTTTGGAGTATTTTTCATTTACGGTTACACATCCCATCAACATATCAGAGTAGCCACAAATATATTTGGTTGCTGAATGAATGGAAATATCTATCCCTAAATCTAGTGGCCGCAGAAATATAGGTGTGGCCCATGTATTGTCGATAACAGTAGTAATATTTCTTTGTTGGGCAAATTTTGAGATTGCTCTAATGTCCTGCATTTCAAATGTATTAGATCCAGGAGACTCTAAAAAAATTAATTTTGTATCGCTACTTACATATTCAGAGATATTTGCGCCAACATTGGAAGGTATGTGTGTAGTTTTAATGTTGTATCTATCTAAAACACTATCGCAGAATCTCGCTGTAGGGCCGTACACGTTGTCACAAAGAAGAATTTCATCTCCACTCTTAGTAAGAGTCATTAGGGTATTTATAATCGCGCTCAAGCCAGATGAAAATGCAAAAGAAGAGTGCCCGTTCTCAAGTTTACATAGCGCAGACTCGAAATCTTTCTGGGTTGATAGTCCGCCAGTCCCGTAGGTTACTCCTGGGTATTTATCACTTCTTGCAAGAACTAAATCTTCATAACTTTCAAACAAAACAGTGGAACCACTCTGTATGCTTGGGTTAATAGTTTTTATTTGTTTCCCGCCATGAATTCTAGTGTATTCATCCCAAGAAACTATTTCACTATTTTTTTTCATTAATTATTGAATGATAGTTAATGATGCTTATGATAAACACAAAAAGAATCCATATCCAACAAAATTATTCAACTAAAAGATAACATACCCATTTGTATATAAGGGTATGGATACAAGTAATAACTGGTTAACTAGATAGCTAGGTACTGAGCCCTAAGCTCTTCGTTATCTAAAAGTTCTTGAGCTGTACCATCAAAAACAATCTCTCCATTATCAAGTATCAATGCCCTGTCAGCAAGCCTAAGTGCTGCAACAGCATTCTGCTCAACAATAATAGTTGTTATTCCGAGCTTCTTAATGTCAATAAGAATACTTTCAATTTCCTGAACAATGACAGGGGCGAGACCTTCATAGGGCTCATCAAGAAGCAATAACTTAATATCACGGGCTAGCGCTCTTGCTACCGCAAGCATTTGTTGTTCTCCGCCAGAGAGAGTGGCCCCGTCTTGGTCTCTCCTTTCTCCTAGCCTTGGAAAGTGTTCATATATTCGCTCAGTTGACCAACCAACTGGCTCCTCTATCTGGGCCAATTTTATGTTCTCTTCAACAGTAAGGCCTCCAATAATACATCTATCTTCTGGCACTAAGGCAACACCCCTTTGGGCGACCTCAAAGTCCTTCATTGTATGTAATGGTTCATGGTCAAGCCAAACTTCTCCGCCTCTAAGTTCTGGCTCAGTTGCACGGGCAATTGAGCGGAGAGTGCTTGTTTTCCCAGCACCATTTCTTCCGAGAAGCGCTACTATCTCGCCCTCACGGATATCAAAGTTAACACCCTGAACAATATAACTCTCGCCATAATATGAATGCAAATCCCAACAAGAAAAAAAAGCCGGGTCTGAGCCTGTAGTTTTGGTTGTTTGGAGTACAGGTGCTACCTCATTAGAAGTCATAATTCGGCACCCCCCAAATATGCCTCTCTAACCAATGGATTAGCCTTAATCTCATCTGGTGTACCTGTTGCAATAATTGCGCCTCTTGCTAATACAGAAATTTTATCTGCAACACTAAAAACCACATGCATATCATGCTCAATAATGATTTTTGTCATTCCACCTTCCTTAATTTGTTTCAGTAGTTCAATAGTCTGGTTTGTATCATGCCTAGCCATTCCAGCTGTAGGCTCATCCAACAATAATAGCTCTGGTTTCTGCACCAAACACATAGCTAACTCAAGCCTACGCTTATCGCCACGAGATAAGCTTGACGCTATAGTATCTTTTCTGTCTAGCATTCCTATAGTTTCTAGTGCACCGATTGCTTCATTTTCAATTTCCTCTTCATCAGAAAGACTCTTAAAAATTGACATCTTATATGATCCATCACGCTTAGAAAGCGCTGGCAACATAACGTTTTCAAGTAGGCTTAAGTCAGGAAATATTTCTGGAGTTTGAAAAACTCTTGTAAGTCCTATTTGGTTAATTTGATGGGGCTTTTTGCCAATAATCTTTTCTCCCCCATTAAAGGTAACTTCTCCAGTATCAGGAGCAAGTAGTCCGACACAAACATTAAGTAAAGTCGATTTTCCAGCGCCGTTAGGTCCAATTATTGCATGCACCTTACCTCTCTCAATCTCTAAATTAATGTCGTTAAGTGCAAGTAAACCTCCAAAAGATTTGTTTACATTTTCTATTCTTAATACGGTTTCAGCCATCACTTGACTCCTTTGCAGTAGCTTCACTTTCTTCTATATTTTTCTTATTCATTATGCTATCTTTAATTCTCTGCAACCCCTCCATTACTCCGCCTGGTAGGAATATAACAATGAGCATAAATAGCAATCCCAAAGTTAAATGCCATCCCTCGCCAACAAATGGCATTGTTAACGATGTTAGAAGGCTCTCTCCCCATTGTGGCATAAATGAGAAAAAATTATTTAGTACTGATTCGTTTATTGAAGAAAAAATATTCTCCAAATATTTGATTATTCCTACACCAAGTAGAGGCCCATATACTGTGCCAACTCCGCCAAGAATTGTCATTAATATGACCTCTCCAGAGGCTGTCCATTGCATCCTCTCCGCTCCAGCTAGTGGGTCAGTTACTGCCATTAAGGAGCCTGCCAAACCAGCAAACATGCCAGAAATGACAAATGCAGTAATAAGGTAAGGTCTTGTATCGCTTCCAATATATTTCATTCTCTTCTGGTTGGACTTTATTCCTTTAAGTTTCATACCAAAAGGTGACCTAAAAATTTTCAAATAAATGAAAAAAGCTAAAATAAGCATAACCGCACAAAAATAAAATCCTGAATAGCCATTCATTGAAATCCCGAAGAAATCTGTAGAGGGTAGTCCTTCAGGTACTTCTCTAGAGAATGCCACATCTATAACTCTTGGGTCATGCATTGTTAATTGCAATCCTGTCTCTCCATTAGTAATTGGCATCAGGACAGAGTATGCAAGGTTATAAAACATCTGGGCAAATGCAAGTGTCAGAATAGAGAAATAAATTCCTGACCTTCGTAAACTTACATAGCCTATCCCGGCAGCTATAATTCCAGCCATCAAGACAGAAAAAAACATCGCCGGAATGACATTCATAGTTAATAATTTAAAAGACCATACAGCAGTATATGAGCCAACCCCAAGAAAAACTGCATGCCCGAAAGATAGATACCCAGTCAAACCAAATAAAATATTATAGCCAATAGCAAAGATTCCAAAAATGGCAAATTTTTGTAAAAGGTCAGGATAATTTGCACCAATAGGGTCAAGCCATATTGGCATAGACAATACTGCTGCAGTAAATATTAACATTGTCGTTGCAATATTTTGTTTTTTAAATATGTTCATAATTATTCATCCATGACGCCTTTGCGTCCCATTAATCCTCTAGGCCTAGTTAATAGAACAATAACTGCAACTAAGTATATGATTATCTGTTCTATTCCAGGTAATATACTGCTTACTGCTGTCATTGCGGCCAAAGACTGAAGAACTCCGAGAAGGAATCCAGATGCTACAGCACCTCTAAGTGAGCCCATACCCCCAACAACTACTATCACAAATGAAATTACTAAAAAGTCCATTCCCATATGATAATCTGGAGGCAAAATAGGTGCATACATCGCTCCCGCAACACCTGCAACGATAGCTGCTAATGCAAAAATTATAGTAAACTTTCTTTGTATATTGATACCTAAAAATCCTACCATTTGTCTATCCGCCATACCAGCACGGACAACCATTCCAAAGGTTGTTAGGTTTAAAAAAGAAAAGACAGCCGTAATAATTCCAACAGAAGAGATAAGATAAATTATTCTCCACCAAGGATAAACTAAAGTATCTCCAAGGCCTATCCATAAACCAACTTGTGCCGAACCAGATACAATGTCTGGGGCTGGTGTTGGGATAGGGTTAGCTCCATAGAAATGACGAATAATTTCTTGCAACACAATTGCCAAACCAAAGGTGACTAAGATCTGTTCTGCGTGCGACCTTTTATAAAAAAACTGTATTAAGCCACGCTCCATTGCAAGTCCAACCAGTAGCATAATAGGCACCGCAAAGAATAATGATAGTGGAACGGCGTAGTCTATAATTGCTAGGCCCGTATCTCCCATCCATATCTCTAGATATGGTTGCTCTATATATGCATCAAAATATGTAATATTTGGGTCTAAGATCTTCTTCGAAATTGTGACCACTTTTTGAAAACTGACCGCACAAAATGCGCCGATCAAAAAAAGTGCTCCGTGAGCAAAATTTACTACACCGAGCGTACCAAATACAAGCGTCAAACCTAGCGCAATAAGGGCATATGCAGCACCCTTGTCTAGGCCGTTTAGTAATTGAATTAAAATTGCATCCATGATAAATATGTATTAACGAAATAACAATAACAAAAAATGCTGGTCGCGATTTCTCGGGACCAGCATAAAGTATATATCAAACTATACTTTGTATGGACCTAGTTCACCACCAAAGATAGATGCATCGTACTCAACATCGGCACGAGGAACTTCTTTAACAATGTCAAGCAAGTCGTAAGAACTTGTAGGGTTTTGGTTACCACGCACAACAAGAACATTCTTGAAGCACTGGTGGTCTTCAGCGCGATACTCTGTTGCACCGTTACCCATACCATCAAACTCAAACCCTTCAAGCTGTCTAATAACTTCAGGCGGATAGAAGGTTCCTGCATTTTCACATGCATTAGCGTAAAGTAAAGTTTGCACGTAACAAGTCTGAGCTGCCATTGAAGGTGGGAATCCGTATTCCTTACCAAAAGACCTAACGAAAGCCTTAGAGCCTTCATCCTGTAACTGCCAGTCCCAGTTTGCAGTACCAAGAATACCTTTCAGGTTATCTCCAGCACCTTGAGCCATCAAACGAGAGTATAGAGGTACGATGATCTCAAAATTCTTTCCTTCAACTTGCTTATCACGTAAACCAAACTGAACTGCCTGAGTTAGTGAGTTAATCATATCCTTACCGTAGTGGTTAAGAATAAGCGTATCCGCACCAGAATTCAATACAGGCGTAATGAATTGTGAAAAGTCTCCTGCACCAACCGGGGTTCTAACTTTTGCAGTTGTTGACCATCCTAAGCCTTCAGTAGTTTCTTGAATAGATTGCTCTTGAGTCCATCCCCATGTATAGTCAGCTGTTAAATGGTAAGCCTTGCGTTCAGTACCCATCTCATCCTTTAATACTGGACCTAAAGCAGAACCAGACATCTTAGCATTAAAGAAGTGACGGAAACCATAACGACGCTTATCTTTACCTGTAGTATCGTTAGAGTGTGTTAATCCAGCCATAAATACAACGCCAAGCTCTTGAGCTAAACCTTGAACAGCAATAGCTACACCAGATGAAGAGCCTCCAGAGAACATAATGACGCCATCTTTCTCAATCATACGTTTTGCCGATGCACGTGCTGCATCAGATTTGGTCTGTGTATCACCAGTTACGTAAGTAACCTTTTTACCTAGAATACCATTGCCACGAAGATTCATTGGCTTCATAGTATTCATCATGCCGCCATCACCCTCACCATTTAAATGCTTAACAGCCAATTTGAACGCTCTTAATTCATCAGCGCCCTCGTCAGCGTATGCGCCTGTCTGTGGGACATTAAATCCTAAAGTAACACTAGATTTGTAGCCAGGATCATTAGTGAAATTTGCAGCATATGCGCCCTTAGAGAAAACCATAGGTGCAACGGAAATAGCTGCTCCAGTCTTAATAGCTTGTCTACGGGTTATAATGTTTTTATTTGATTTATCCTTCATTGTTTTACTCTCCTTTATTAAAAGATTTGTTTACTAACTAAACGAAAAAAAACTCTTACTAGTTAATAGATACAATAACCTTACTAATGGTGAGTTTTTTAAGTTCGTGACATCAAATAATACAGTAATGAAAAAGAAATAGTTTCATATTATGATTTTGTTTCAAAATATGAATGTACGGTTCAGATTGAACCTAATTGATTATTCAAAGCAAAACTTCACTATTTGGAATTATGTGTGAAGTAAACTATTGATTTTTAAGAAAAAAAATATACTATAAAGAATGTAAATTAATAAAAATAAATACCTAATATTAGTAATAAAAGATAAATACTAATTGTCTTTACATTATAATTTTATCTCTTGATCTTGCTCAAAACTTCTCTCAAACCTTTCTTGTTGGCAAATATTTCTTCCCTACTTAGGCCTTCCATTTCGTGAGGGAAGATTAGCCAGTCATCGGTCTCATGTAGATAATAATCTGGAACAATTTTAGTTCTGTTTTTGTTTGGCTTGTACCATGGAACGGCAATACGAATATCATTGGGTGTGTTTTTTCTTGACTTTAACTTTAAGGTATCAATGATGGCCTGAACGCTCTTTCCAGAATCTAATACATCGTCAACCAATAACAACCTGTCTTCAGCATTAATGTTTCGAATAAGATAACTTAGGCCATGGATACGAACTGACTTTTTTTGTTTATTAAGGCCTTGATATGATGAAGTTCTAATGGAGATATGATCGGTATCATTGCCAAGATAAGACAATATCTCTTGAATTGCAATGCCTACAGGAGTCCCACCTCGCCAAACACCTACAATAAAGTCTGGCCTAAAGCCACTATTATGAATTTGAACTCCAAGCTTAAAAGAATCCGACAAAAGCTCATTTGCACTTATGTAAATTTTATCTATAGGCATAGCAAATTATACGAAAAGAAATAATTCGCTATTATACTAACAATATATGTGAACTTTTCAACATAGATATAACACAAATATAATCGATACCATAAAGTGAAATATCATTCTCACGGAATGAACAAAATAACAAATTGAATTGACGTGGCTTATAACAGGGTGTGTCTTATGTTCTATTGTTTGTAATAATCTTACTTTTAGATGATATTTACAAATAATTCCTAAAAGAACATTCGCATGGCTATATCTTGTCTTGTGATTGGATGGTTCTTTTATTTAATTAATACTAAAGGAGAATATTTATGGATCGTAGAAAATTTATTCAAGGTGCGGCAGCTGGTGGTGCAGTAGCAGCATCAACTCTATCTGCACCGGCTATTGCTGGTAGCAAAGATATATCTTTAGCTTTTTAAACCCTTAAATAAAGTTTTTTCAAACACTTAACTAAAGTATTTGACAATCTCTTCTAGAGGCTCTCTTGTTGTTCTGTAGCTGTTGACTTTGTGTGACTTGTCCTCATAACCAAGAGACATTCCGCAAACTAATACCTGTCCATCAGAATAACCTAGCTCACTTTTTACAATCTCAGGGTATTCTGCCAGTGCAGCCTGAGGGCATGTTGCAAGTCCTTCTGCAACAGCTGCTAGCATTATCGACTGAAGGAACATGCCATAATCTAGATAAGAACCTTTTTCCATAACATTGTCAATAAAAAATAGCAACATTACAGGTGCATCAAAGGCCCGGTAATTAGAGGCCCACTGATCTAACTGTCTCTGCTTGTCTTCTCTTTGTATCTCAAGTGTCGAGTACATGAGTAGACCGCAATCTTTCCTTCTTTGTTTGTATTTTTCTTCCCACTCTTTAGGGTAGTACTGATAGTCCATAGAGCCCTTGTTGCCAGACCTAAAAGTATCCTCCATCTTCTTTTCAATATTTTTTTTACTTTCTCCAGTAATAACAGCTACCTGCCATGGCTGGGTATTTACTCCTGATGGTGCAGTTTTAGCCTGTTCTAATATATTGTTAATAATCTCAACTGGAACTTCTTTATCCAAAAAGGCACGGGTTGATTTGCGACTTAATAAAGCTTTTTCTACGTTCATTATCTTTTTCCTATTTGTTCTTTTACTTCATCTAAAATTGCTGGATCATCTATAGTAGATGGCACAACATATTCCTCTCCATCGACAATCTGTCTCATGGTTTTTCTTAATATTTTTCCTGATCTAGTTTTTGGCAGCCTTTCTACAATTATTGTTTCCTTGTAACAAGCTAGAGGGCCAATCTTATCTCTGATTAATTTGACAAGGCTTTTTTGTGTATCGGCATTAGATTCTGTGACTCCTGATTTTAGTATTGCAAAGCCTAGTGGCACCTGACCCTTAAGATTGTCATTAATACCTACAACTGCACACTCAGCAATAGAATCATGTGATCCAATAATTTCCTCTATCTCTCCTGTTGATAGTCTATGTCCAGAAACATTGATTACATCATCGGTACGACCCATAACAAACAAATATCCATCATCATCAAAATATCCTCCATCACCGCTAACATAGTACCCCGGGAAGGTTTCTAGATACCCCGACTTAAACCTGTCTAGGTCTCCCCATATAGTTGCAAGACAGCTAGGAGGTAGTGGCAACTTAATGCTAATATTTCCTTGTTCATTTCTTCCTAGCTCTTTACCGTTATCATCAATAATGTGTATATCGAATCCAGGTGCAGGAACTGTTGCTGAACCCGGCTTGATAGGCATTCTTTCTATGCCTGTCATGTTTGATGCGATAGCCCATCCGGTTTCGGTTTGCCACCAATTATCTATAACAGGAATATTCAAATTGTTCGACAACCATTCATATGTTGGAGGGTCTAGCCTTTCACCAGCTGCAAATAAGTTTTTCAGTGAGCTCACGTCATAATTCTTTATTAGTTCTCCGTTAGGGTCTTCTTTTTTAATAGCCCTATATGCAGTTGGTGCTGTAAATATAGATTTAACTTTATACTCAGAAATAACTCTCCAAAAAGCGCCAGCGTCTGGAGTCATTATTGGCTTACCTTCAAACAATATAGTCGTACAGCCTTGGATAAGTGGTGCGTAAACGATGTAGGAATGACCAACAACCCACCCCACATCAGAAGCTGCCCAATATACATCTCCTGGGTTTGTATCATAAATTGCGCTCATACTGTACTTCATTGCTACTGCATGACCACCATTCTCTCTAACTATACCTTTTGGTTTGCCAGTTGTACCAGATGTGTAAAGTATATAAAGTGGGTCATCTCCTCTTACTTTGACGCAATCAGCTTCGCTTGCAATTTTACAAGCGCTTTCCCAGTCAATATCTCTGCCATCTATCATGCTAGATTGAGACTGCTCTCGTTGATAAATAATGCATTTATTGACTTTATGTTTGGCAAGCTCAATAGCACCATCTAGAAGTGGCTTATATTCAATAACCCTATTAATTTCAATTCCACAGGAAGCGCTAAGTATGAGTTTTGGCTTTGCATCATCAATTCTTACTGCTAATTCTGGAGAGGCGAAACCACCAAACACCACTGAATGGATTGCGCCTAGTCTGGCACACGCTAACATAGCAAAAACAGATTCAGGAATCATTGGCATATAAATTATTACCCTGTCCCCTTTTTCTACGCCCTGCGCCTTTATCATGCCGGCACATTTTGCAACCTCTTTCCTTAGCTCGCTGTATGTATAACTCTTTTTAGTATCTGTAACAGGTGAATCGTATATGATTGCAGTTTGCTCACCGCGGCCATTGTTTACATGGTAATCAACTGCCATGTGACAGGTATTCATTTTGCCATCTGAAAACCAATGATTGATTCCTTCTGAGTCCTGAGATAATATTTTTTGTGGAAAATCAAACCATTCAAGATCTTTGGCTTTTTCGCTCCAGAATAATGCTGGATGGTCTATAGACTGCTTATATTCGCTAATATATGACATAACTTATTTAAGAAAAAATTATCGAATTTAAATTCTACCATAAGTTTATTTTAACTCGTCGAATGAGAGCTATTATTTCACTATATGAAAATATATAATTAACAAAATAGAAAAAATTAATAGTGGTAGTTTAGCTCTATCCCGACCCTCTCATATCCATCTAAAATGCTAAATTCTCTGTCTGAACTTGCAATAATTTTGGTCCCATTAATTGACGAAGACCACTGATCACTAATATCCCAATCAATGCCAGTTGATAGTAATTTCATATCACCATTAGAGGTAGAGGATGCCAAAATATTCCACTTATAGTCACTGTTATCAAAAGTATCATTAACGCTCAAAGAGTAACTTAAGTTGTGCCGCCTTGTGCTAACATTTTGAGTCAGGGTTGGTGTTAAAAAATCTGAATAATAATCAACTAAATGTTTTGAGTTAATTGTAAATAGCCATTGCCTGTCTTCTTTTTGCCTATCTAGAGCAATACCCCAATCAATTCTATCAACACTTACAAGACTGCCTGAACGATTATGCTTTAGATTATTTTTATATGCAATGTCATATTTAATTAAGTAGCCTTCTACAGCCTGATTGGCACTATAACCCAGCAACTGATAAGGGTGCGCTTTACTATCGCCATTGGCGATATCTTTTAGTGCGCTGTTTGGCACTAACCTTGCTAAGTATATTGAGCTATCTCCAACATCATCTTTCAGGTCAAATCTCAGACCAAATTCTGAGTTAGACTTGTCATTCAAGTTAACGTTTGCAATCTTTGTGATGTTTGGACTTTGATTATAAAACAAACTCAGGTTTGAGTTGTTCCAATAACGAGTGGTGCTTATTAACCACTGCGATTCTGGTATTGGATCAGTCAAGCTAGCAATTGGATTTATAACATCTAGGGGTCCGCCCTCAATCTCGCCCCACCCGATTGTGTATTTTCCGAGTTTAGTGCTCCATTTTTCTGAGCTGAACTGTGTAAATGCACGCTCAACTTCAATGTCGCTAATTTCTGTAGCATAACTTGAATCATTTGGCCAATAGCGCTTAGCATTTATTTGTAGTTCGCCATAACCTGACCTTGGCAATAAGCCTTTAATATCCAGTGTCAGTTCAGTCCTTTGTTTTGTTGTTTCCCAGTTATCTGCAGGATTAACTGACAATTTATGTGACAACTTAACCCCTAGACCAGGATACTTATTATTGTTAGTCTCTTCAGCTTCAAAGACGTCGTCGCTATCACTATAACTATCTAGCTCCTGCTCAACAGAGTCAAAAGACAATTCATCTTTAAATAAAGATTCTTCTGCCATGACTGTTGGAGTACTAAAAAAGTAATATAAAAAAAATAAACTGGCAACACCACTAGCGCATACTTCACATTTTTTATACTTAAGTTGTGACATCGTGTTATTTCTAGTTCATGTAAAGCTTATTTGGTTTGCCCTCTAAGGTCGATTAAATATTTCTCACGAAATGCTTGGTCAGTTAAGGCTCTTTGGGTTAAAAAGGAAGGCTCAATGTTAATATTAAAGTTTATTGCTTCAATTTTCATGTTAGTTAATCTCTGAGTTACCAGGTTCATGAAAGTTAAACTACGCGACATCCATATATCGTTTATTTTTTCAACTTTACCTGCATCTAATTGCTTTATTGGTTTTTTGTTTTTGTCAAACATTTGCATCTTTAGAGTTATAAATCTATCAAGGTCAATCCATGACCTAGTTTTGCCGTAACGACTTTTGTTTAATCTATGTGGCTTCGGTGTTGACTCAATAATAGCAACACTACGACCTCTAAACTTGCCTTCACCTAAAATTTTATAACTATAGTCATCTAGTTTCCCGGTTTCCTGATCCTCTATAGTTATTTCAGTACCAAACAGGCTTGCTGATTCTGTTTCTTCATCATCATTACTGCTCGTACTCATACGTTTAACTTTGCCCAAAGCAGAAAGATAAATCCAAGTTTCATTATCTCTGTCACTATCATCATAAGTAAAAGAAAGCATGCCGATACCTCTCTCGTTTGCTGGCTCTAAAATAATTGCTATTGACTTAACATCTTTATTATTGAGCCCAGTATTTACTTGAGCACTTTCAACAACCTTTATTCTAGCTTTTTTTGCACATTTTAATTTACCGCTGCTGATTCCGTATTTACAGGTAGTTAGAATTATTTTAGTAAATGCTGAGTCGGTAGTTTTGCGACGTGATTCATCGGCAAGTTCAGCTATCTCGCGAGCACTTAAATTTGTTTTTGCATTAACATCTATACTAGTAATAATTAATACAAACACCAATAAAATTGGTGTCGCTAAACTATATATATATTTGCTTGATAAAGGACCCATTACTTAACCTCACTAAAGTTCAAATTTTCATCTATATTTTGTTGCCCAAATTTAGGCTTAAATATCATAATCAGCGCTGGAAAGAATAACAAGTCGCACAACAACGCCACAAAAATTGCCAGAGAGCCGAAGTTTCCAATTTTCGCTAATCCCAAATGGTCGCTAAAGCTTAGCATATAAAACCCACACCCCAAAATAAGCGTAGTAAAGGTGACAGCCTGGCCAACCTCTTTTATTGTATTGATTAGAGCTAGTCTCATATTGCTATTTACTGCCAGGGCCATCCTATAGTGAGTTATAAAGTGTATTGTATCGTCAACAGCTATACCTATAATTAGCGGTGCAATTAATAATGTATCTGTATCGAGCGGTATACTAAGTAGCCCCATCAGACCGAACGCTAAAGTTGCAGGTATAAGGTTTGGTATTATTGACAATAGTCCTGCCTGAACTGAACCCAAGGTCAAAACTAACAGTGAACTTATCACAACAACTGCAACAGCCAAACTCTTGAATTGATTGCGACTTAGGTTGTCAGCAAGTTTCATCATCAGGGCAAAAGTACCTGTAATTTCCACTTGCATATCTGGATAACGTGTTTTTAGAGCCAAGAAACCATTATCAATATCTTTTTTAATTCCCTCGAAGAAGTCTTTATATTCGTTTGAACCGGCATTCTTCAATGTAACACTTATATGTGTCTTAGAGTAATCATCACTAACCAAAGCTCTACGGTCTTCAGGGTTTGCACTATTAAATAGATATAACAATTGAGACACTGCAATTTGTGAGTCTGGAATGGTGCGGTATTGCTCGCTACCTCTCATAATTTTATGCGTATCTTTAACTAAATTTGCTAATGAATTTGTACGAATAATATAATCATATCTCATTTGTATGTTGTCCTGCAATTCACTGATTGCCTGCAAAACTTTTGGATCCATGACAGCATCTGACTCTCCCATATCAATCATAATAATCATGCCTCCAGTTCCCATCATATGTTCATCTACAATGTCATATGCTGCCCTTATAGGTACATCTTCAGAGAACAATTCTACAAGGTTGGAGTCTATTTTGACCTGTGTAGCGCCATACAAACATATCCCGAATACTCCTACAAATAAAGCCACTAGGCTGTATCTTCTCTTAAAAACCAGTGCTGGAATTTTATCTAATAGTGGCTGTAACCATGCCGCACTAAAAAGCCATGTGAGGCCTGATAAATTGGATATATATTTTATCGGCTGAAAAATAAAATTAATAATCCGTGAAGCCAATTTTTTGTATTTACTTAAAAGCCCAACATGACTGCTTGGTTCGGCCATAGGGTGCCAGTAGTCCAATAGAACTGGTAATAAATATATAGTGTAAATAAATGCTAGGCCTACCCCAGCAGCAGAAGATATGCCAAAAACAATGAACTGCTCCATCCCAGTAACAGACATAGAAGCCATCCCGGCCATTGTTGTTATTGTTGTTAATAATATAGGTACCCCAGTTTTTCTGTATGCATGACTGAGCGCCTGATTATGATCTTCCCCATCTCTTCGAAAGAAGATGTAGCTACTCATAACGTGTACGCAATCTGCAACGCCAACTGCTACAATGAGCATGACTGTTAGAGTTATAAGTGAAGATGACTCTATATCTAACCAGCTAAGAGTTCCAAGAACAAACATAATGCTCATCCCAATTGCTAACTGCGGCAAAACAACCGCACTAGCGGAACGAAACAGTGTCCAAAGCAGTAAGTTTATTATTACAACCATACCTATAAGTAAATAACCTGCATGTATCATTGTGTCCCACGCAAGCTCAATCATAGAGGCCCCGCCTATTGGATAAAAGTCAAAATTTTCTAATAGATGTGGTTGGCTATATATTGCAGATATTGCGGGCATAAATGTGAGATAAATAGCTGGATCCATCTCCTCAAACTCAATCTTATTTACGGTTGCGAAATCATCAACTGTAGACTCGAAACTGTCATAAGAGCTGTCCCACTCATCATCCAGGAATAGGTTGCCAGTCTCATCAACTGGGGAAATCTTTGGAATAGTTCCAAAATCAGTAGTAATTGATATGGCTCCAAATCTATAGTCTTTGGAAAACATAAATAGTGGTAAGTTGGTTTGTGAACTGGCTAGTGACTTTATCGTATTGAGTGTCTCTGTGTCACTTGGTATATCTTTGGGAACTAATAGTGGAGCACTCAATACATCGTCATTATTCTGCTGTATACGTATATTAGTTAACGATTGAACACGCTTGATGTGCTTTAGTTCATTGTATTCTTCAGGCTTTAGCCCAAACTTATCGACCCAAACTCTATCATCTATATCGTCAAGATTATTTAGAATATTAGTAATCTCAGCAACCAGCGACAATGAGTTGTGTGAAAACACGTCCCCGTCTTTTGCTTCATAAACTATGAACAGGCCATCGTCACTACCGAACTGTTCACGAAACTCGTCAAGAGACTCTAGAGCCTTATCTCCCTTCTGGAACCATGACTCTATAGAAAAATTAAAGCTAAATTGACTAGTGCCAATAGCCATAAAAACGGTTGACAGTAGGGCGAATAAAATAACTGTCTTACGGTACGATCGTAACTTATTTGGAACTTCACTAAAATATTGATTAAAGCCTAGTAATAAACTTTTCATAGGTATATAGAGTTAGCAACTTATGAGCAATTATAGTTTATATTGATACTTTGTTATAATTAACAAAGTTAGTGATGATTAAAAACCAAACTTAGATTTTAGACTAATATATTCAATATCTTTAATTCTCGGGCCAAACGCACTAACAACAATTGACGAAGCGTTATTTGCAAATTGTGCTGCCCAACTATACCCACGTCCATTAACAAGAGCATATAAAAAAGCTCCAGCAAACATATCGCCAGCGCCATTAGTATCAATAGCGTTTGTGTTTACCCCTTTATTGTAGCTTATATCCTGTCCATCATAGGTTAGAGAGCCGCCAGGACCACGAGTGATAACAAATGTTTTGGCATACTGCTTAAGAGATTGAGCTGCGGCTTCAATTGTATGTGTATTAGTAAATCTTCTTGCCTCGTCAGAGTTACAGAAAAGCAAATCAATCCCATCACCTATAACACTTTTTAAATTCTCCGAAAAAAGTTTAACAATCAAAGGGTCTGACAAACTGAGCGAAGTTTTTACATTATTCTGTTTCGCAAAATTCATAGCTTCTATTGCAACATCTGTTCTGTTCTGGTCAGAAACCAAATATCCTTCCATATATAACCATTCAGAATTGGCTAATGACTTTTTATCAATCTCTTGGGTAGTTAGATTAAGGCTGGCCCCAAGATATGTATTCATTGTTCTTTCAGCGTCAGGAGTAATCATTGCAAGACATTTTCCTGTTATGCCTTTTTCAGATTGAACATTATGAAAATCGACGCCGGTCGATTTTAGATCTTTTATAAAAAAATCTCCATCTTTGTCGTCTGCTACCTTAGCAGAGTAAAACGCTTTTAAGCCTAATTTACTAGTAGCTACTATAGTATTACAGGCAGACCCTCCACAACTTCTACTGACTGGGCTTGTTTGGGAAGTAATGGAATTCATTAATTCATCCTGACGTTCTTCGTCAACTAGAGTCATTACCCCTTTTTCTACATTATTATCTTTTAGAAATTTATCATTAACTACGACCTCTGTGTCTACTATTGCAGCACCGATTCCATAAATGTTGTATTTAGCCATTCTTTACCTATATATTTATAATGCTTTTTATATTTCAATGCGCATTATAATTTAAACGTCGTAGTTCGTTGTTATATTTATTTGAGTCAGTAATAACTATTATAGAAAAGATTTTAGCTAGACAAAAAAATACCCCGCAACGCTATTGGTTACAGGGTAATTTTGGAATTAAAAGCCTAGCAATGTCCTACTCTCACATGGGGAGACCCCACACTACCATCGGCGCTAAGTGGTTTCACTTCTGAGTTCGGGATGGGATCAGGTGGGTCACACTTGCTATTGTCGCTAAGCATACTGGTTGTCTGACAATGAAATATAATTCAAGCCAAACGAAATTAAAAGTTTTTATACCGCCACCTTTTGGTGGGACATAACAAAAAAATACACGAGCAAAGTTTGTAATCACATTTTAAAAGTTAAAAATGAATGTTGAAAAAACATCAAGTTAACTTATTTATTGGCATATTGCCATTTGACACAACAACATCTCCAAATAGTTTGGGTGTTATATGGTCAAGCCTCACGATCAATTAGTACATGTTAGCTTCATGCATCACTGCACTTCCACACCATGCCTATCAACCTCGTAGTCTTCGAGGGATCTTTAGGATATTTAAAATATCAGGGAGACCTTATCTTGGGAGGGGCTTCCCGCTTAGATGCTTTCAGCGGTTATCCTTTCCACACATAGCTACTCGGCAATGCGACTGGCGTCACAACCGAAACACCAGAGGTGTGTCCATTCCGGTCCTCTCGTACTAAGAACAGCTTCCCTCAAGTCTCCAACGCCCACGGTAGATAGGGACCGAACTGTCTCACGACGTTCTAAACCCAGCTCGCGTACCACTTTAAATGGCGAACAGCCATAC
>Ga0208524_1000203_pt1 | contig 32499 bp, 24 predicted proteins | sample ETNtaG_28_FD_185779 | JGI IMG/M metagenome (GOLD analysis project Ga0208524, IMG submission 185779) | Marine microbial and viral communities from oxygen minimum zone, Eastern Pacific Ocean - ETNP201406SV61 (SPAdes) (version 2) | ecosystem: Environmental > Aquatic > Marine > Oceanic ... | reverse complement strand
TGCGAGGAAACAAATTGATTCAAATGAGTTACAAGAAAAATTAGAAGCGGCGGGAATTCATGTTCGGGCGAAAACTCCGAATGTATTAGCCGAAGAAGCACCGGATGCCTACAAAGATGTAGATGAAGTGATTAGACTAACTAATGCAGCAAACCTTGCTAGACCTGTAGCCAGACTTCGTCCCTTTGCAGTCATCAAAGGATAATTACGTCATTATTTGGCCTGATATCGAATTTCTATTTGATCACCATCATGCATCATATAATTCTGATATTCATTGTTTTGTTGACCATTTACTTCCATAACAATCTCAAATTCTGAATTCGCTTGATTATCAAGAATTTGGTTCTGATTAAATGTTTGATTCCAGATTGCAAAAAATGCCCCTATTGTTCCATTTTCTTGGTCTGGAGTCTCTATATGCAATCTACCAGTCGAATCGTGAGTGTGAATTCCACGCATACCATCTTGACAGAATTCATCTTGAATTCCTGTATCTGCTGGAATCTCGACATCACTACCATCGATGATGATTGATAGTGTGGCGTGGTAGTGCTCAACAACCTCACTATGGCTGTCTAAGCAGACATCAAGTATCGGCCAATGAGGATCCTGTTCAAGTTCCTGTTGTGAATCTAACATCAGATAACCTGCAAATCCAACTGTAAAAATAAGTCCGACCATCAACAGCGCCTGAACTTCATCCACACCCTTCGGACTAACTGAGTAATAATGAATAATACGCAGGTTAGTTCTAGGTGATGTAACTAGTTGAAGTCAATTCGAAGCTATCACATACAGAAGCCGCGCTTGGGTTGATTTGGAATTTGAGGAGATGCACCTGATTGAACTCCGTCGGCTTCCTCCATAATAATTGTCAGAAGCGTGTGCACTAGGGTTCTCAAATCCTCTACTTCTCCTTTCAATTCCTCAACCGTAATGGCTTCGCCTTCTTTGTTCATACCCATCCCCCATCGTAAGGAACTACTCATTCCTCAGAGAACGTTTCTCCCTTCTAAAGTCTATAAACTCAGTTGGTTAATGACAAAGTCTTACGGTGATTATGCAACACCCTCACACAAAGCGGATAGTGGAATATACACTATCAATCTTCATCATAATAGTTGTCATCATCATCGTAATAATACTCTTCGTCATCAGAACGGCCTCGACTAAAGAAGAAGCCCGCAATTCCAACCCCAACAACAAGAATTACACCTATCATCATATAGGTTGTTGAAGAATCACTAGATGTATCATCTGTAGGAGCATCTTGGACGGAAATCCCAACTATAGGATTGATTGGATTATCGAAGTCATCATTCACAATCACGTATAGAATTGGAACTATCCCTGGATCTCCAGCAGTCCATTGAAAGGTAATACTTGTTGACGTGGATTTAGGATCTAATTGTAAATTTTTATCTGGAGATTCACGAACCCAAGAACCATCATCTTTCATTTCATATAGATTGACTGTTATTTCTCCATCCCTCATTCCATCATTGCTCCAAAATGTTGTGATGTTAATTACACTATCCTGATATGGGAAAGAGTCTGATATTGTATATCGGTCCATTACTGGATTAAATTCCATGATTCTGAGAGAGAATACTCTAGGGTCATTTTCACTTCCAGAACCAACCATTTCATTTCCAGCTCTATCAGTCGCAAGGACTGAGAACATTATCTTATCTCCCTCTTGAATCTCAAATCCTTCTAGACTTGGTCGGAAATCTAATTCATCTTGGAATACTTGCCCATTATCAGCAGAATGTGTGATTAGGAATGGAAGATTAGCGTACCCTTCAGTTCCAGAAACTAGTAACCCTCCCCTCAATATGTACCAATAAACATCTAGACCATCGGCCTCACTAATTCCGATTTCATCATCAATACATATTGCCACATCGACCCCAATAAGTCTATCAGAATCAAGAACAGATAATGATGAATCATATAGCCAGTCTACTCGAGGTGGATTACTGTCTACAACAATACTCAAATCTGTATTTTCCAAAGACTGACCTTCTCCGGGAATATTCAGGACGTCGATCGATATACCCATTGTGGGTGTTAGAGGCTGTCGCATTGGTAGCACCATAGTCGAATACCAAGAACCAACATCATCCACATCTGCTAATGAAGAAATCACTTGAGTTCCATAGGTAATCTGCATTTCCACTTGTAAATTTTCATTACTAGGTATGAATGATGCTCCTGAACCGGAGTATTCGATAGTTCCAGCAACGGAATATTCATCTCCTTGTCGCAAGTAAATCTCATCTCCTTGTGCCAAAACATGCGGAGGAGTAAGATCCTCTGTCGACAAAGGCACGGCAGTCAAAACATTATCCAAGTACCAAGTCATTCCTTGGATGTTATTACCAACATTGTATTCATCAGAAGCAGAGTAATCGTCAATCTTAACATATGGACTACAACTATCGCCAGAGACAAAAGGGAAATTCCAAGATATCTCAACCATAAAAGATAATTCAATAACATCGGTTGAAATTTGATTAATTGCAACTGAATGTGGCGTTACCATGGAATCATCTGTAGTCGATAATTCATCAAGAGTTGGACTATAGTGGAATCCCCCTAAGTTGCCATCCATGCGAAGTCCACAGAGCATTATTGTAACACTATCTAAAGTCTGAATTCCATTCGGCTCATAGATTTGCATCTTGAAATTATGCGTATTACCAGCCAAAAGATAACCTAACTGATGATCAATAGAGAAGGCATTTTCATTCTTCACAATTGTCGCCTCTATATCAGTTGCAATAACAAGAGTCCCCCACGAATTTTCTGCACCAGGACCGCCACCCCTCATTCCATCTTGGTAACTTAATCCAGCCCAGTCAGTACCCTCAATCCAGAAATGTACATCGGAGTTGAATTCAAGACTATTGACGTCAATACCATTGAAGATTACCTGCTGTTCGCCCGAGTAACCAGAATTCAGGTAGTAAGTCAAATTTTGATACTCTTCCGCATCAGCAATATTGTCACCATTATTGTCATCAAGTCCTTCCCTCCAGTAGTGTAGCGTCAGAGTTTCTCCTATTGCTTCGGAGTCAGAAACTGTAACATAAATGTCTAGAGGAATCGTGGGTCCCCAAACCTCACCATTAGCAGGAATCAATCCTGAGGAGGTTTGAATCTCTAGCGGCCCTAATCCTGGAGGGTTACTATCAATTTCATATGAGAATACCTCTGCATCACCCAGTGATTCCGCACCACTACTACCTGAAATTGGACCCACTCTTGTTATCTCAGCATTAATTAATCCATTAGTATCAGATGCACTAACTGGGACATGACCATAGAACTCTCCATTTGTCATTGACGTCAAAGGGTGGACAATACTGAATGCAGAATGAGTCACATTACCGCTAACATCGAAATCTATTGACTGGGGGAAAACGGGGGGTGTTGAACCTTCAAACGATACGACCCCGCTAACGTTCAATAAAGAACCAGGGCGAACCGGATATGGATATATAGGAGATGATGGATTAGAAATCACTCTGTCAAATTCATCCTTAATTAAAACAGATTCGAAAACCAAATCGTTCTCAACTGCTTTGCTTGCAATCCCACTCGCTGCATGAGCTAGTGACCAGAATTCGCCAGCAGAGTTTGTAGCATTAGAATACCAATCGATTGAATCGACATCATCCCAGTTCCATGAGGTGTCGAATGCCCATGTGACCTCTACATCCATCCTTCCATCACCACCATCAATAATATTGACATGACTAGATGAGGTGTCTAATGTGGAAAGTTCAGAACCTGATGATTGATAAAAATTCACTGGATCCGAACTGGAATCTTGTCCCCAAGCACCATCTGCGCCATTTTCAACAGAGAAGAGAATGGTATCACCCTCTGAAGAAATCGCTTCCAAAGTAATACTAACTAATTCCGAGTTATCATACAAATGGCGGTGTGTTGTAACAATCTCAGATTGGATACCGTCTGGATAAAATGTATTTGGAACAGTGAAATGTTTGTTGGTAATCATCAACTCGTGCAATACTCTTCCATCAATTAGAATTTGACCTTTTGCGGCAGTGATATTTGTTGGAATATATATGTCACTCAAGCTTGGATTTGCAATTACTGCAGAATCATGATATGCTGAAATTACAGGAGCTAGTCCTGAAACATTCTCAACAAGAGAATATGAAACCGCTATTCTTGATAATGTGATTGATTGATCAAGAGAAGATTCAAATTCAATATTTACTTCTTTCCAAATCCGATTGTTTGCTGAATCCGTCAAAGTATCTGGAGTTAAGGCAATCATCGATGCAACTTGATTTGCAGACAAATGCAGATATGACAGATACATGTCAGAACTTAATGTGGATTTTTGGTAACCATTTATGGTTACATCAATAGGTGCATCAAAACCATCCGAATCAGAAGTTAGAGCAATAATGCCAGAATTTACAACAGAAGATGCTGGAATTAGCATGAATACGGTTTCCGAGACTCCAGCATCTAGTTGCAAATCAATACTAGTCATAGGAGATGACGGTATAGAAGGTGACGATGGAGAGTATTGAAGAATATTTGTCTGCCAACCTAGGTGACCGAAACCACTAGAATATGGGAATGCCCAATCTGATTGAGTATCTTCTGCAACATCAATGACAATGTCTCTTGCTGGCTCAGCATAAATGTGATTAATTGTCATCCTGTTAATGTATGAACTAGGTAGTAAAGAAACACTCAACGAATAACCCATAATTGGTTCAGAGAATTGGACATAACCTCCTTGAGTTGTAGTTCCAATGGACACTCCATCAACGTCAAATACTTCAATCGCAACATTATTTGAAGCATTTCCTAAGAAATTCAACCTATTAATCGGACGAATAGAATCAATATAATCTGATGTGATTGTGCCTGAAACTGTTGTTGCATTCAATAATCCATCAACTACTTCAACCCCCGAAGACATAGTCCAGCCATTGAAATCATAAAGGTCGCCAGAAAGAATTCGACTATCGCCTATTACTATTCTATGGATAATTGGAGTTTGAAAGTCATCAAGAGTAGCGAAATTAAGTTTCAACTGGATTCCTGATGATTGAGAGGTGGAAAGACCTGCAAGATTAATTGGGAATTCTAAATCCTCAAATCCAATTATTGGTGTAGAATCGAATGAACTAATTAAGGTTCCAGTCAAGGAAGAATTACTACTAATTACGCCTTCAACTTCGATGATTCCTTTATTGAATTCGTCAAGTCCATCAACACTAAATGGTTGACTAGTCCAACTCCCTGAGGAAGAGAAATGGGCATTCCTAACGCCGACATTATCAACAAACCAACCAACATTACTAGCAGAGGAGTACGTATACTTTCCACCCATAGAGAATTTGAATCGGACATCGCTGCCGCCCCAGTTATCCAGTGGCAATTCATACGTCGTAAATTCATCATTGTTACAATCTTCATTAGTCCAGATTCCTAAGCCATCTACAACTGTTGAGATATAACTAGGTGTAGTTACCTGTGTCGCCATAGTTCCAGAATACCAATTCCCTGGATCAACATGCTGCCAATTCCCATTATCAACTTGAATAAACAGAGCTGAACCCCTATAGTTCCCATAACTACCTGTATAGTAAGCGCAAATCCACTGATCAAATGTGAAAAATACTACGCCAGCATTAGGAACTGAATAAGTTGGTGTAATCAAACTAATCTCGTCGAATTGAGGTACAACAGTACCTTCTGAACCAACGCTGTAGAGATAAGGGAATGATGCAGCCTGTTGGGGGCCAAAGTTATCAGACATAATTGCCGTTAGTTCCCATCTGCAATCTGAATTGGCACAATTTGCAATAGAGGTAGTTCTTGAGAACCCCACCCCATCATCTATCGATGGAGGTGATACTATTGTATCTTCAAAATCGTGAACGTCATGGAAGGCTCCACTAGAAATTTGTATTTGTTGCCAGTCGGTGCCAGTCGGAGATAGTGAAGATGGCAAATAATGACTTGACAAAGTAGAACCTGTTGAAGAAATAGTTCTGAATCCAAATACGGTTAACCCTTCGCGTTTATCGGGATCACTATTCCCAGACGTACCACCCCATTGGACCGAACTATCAGTTGTAACGACAAAACGAATTTCTGTTGAGGCAGTCTGATATGCTGTAGGGATTACAGGATCAATTGTCACCAAACCCCCGGAATCGTCACCGTGTGTCTGCCCATCCATATCAGAGTAGCCATTACCAGGAATAGGGCCAGTTCTAGAACGGCAAGCAGTAGTTGTACTACCGCCATTTCCATTAGATGTGATATCATACCAAGAGTTTCCTGCTGAACGAACCTCTATGCAAGCATTGTCCCAAATTGAGCCTTCTAAATCCCAATGAAGATCAAATTCAATATTAGATACACCGGTTAAATCAAAGGCCCCTGCATCTAGAACTCCGGTTGCGCTTGGGCTATAATAGCAACTATTTCCGTATAATTGGTAGTAAGTACCATTGACATCGCATCCATGATGCCAAACTGAAGATCCAGCACCTCCATTTCTGTAATTGATATCATCAATAAACCAACCAGGGAAACCTGTTGAAGTTGAGGATGTTGCTATTCGGAAGCGGAATTGAATATTAGTGTCAATACTAGATACTATGTTGCTCACATTGAACTCAGAATTTATCCAACCACTGGCAGTATTTCCTCCAAAAACAGGCATTGTAGATGAGATATCATAAGTACTATCATCAATTACATCACCAGTCACGGAATTTGGATACCCACCTTCGGGGGCGACCCAAGACCAATCAGACCAATCAAGAGTTGAATCATAGGTCCTATACTCAATCCATGCTGCATCCCCATTATCTATATGGTACCAATGATTGAAAGTAAAGTTGTAACTACTTTGAAGCGGCGAATCTGGGACCACCATGGAAGGTAAAACAAACCAGTGATCAATACTAGGATTGAGTGGTGCACCAGGTTTTGTTCCTATCACAAAAGCTCCATCATATGGAGACGAAGGGACAATCCCATGAGCCAATTGCTGTTGATCTCCAGAAATAATTACCCCGCCCAAATCTAGATCTGTTGGTTCCCATAATCCATCAGCATCAATGGGGTCACAGAAAAATAACTCCCCATCTTCCTCTGTTGCATTTAGAGAAGTATTATGATCATAGTACATGGAAAAATCATTACCATATACAATATTAGTACCACCAAGAGGGCATGATGAATGTCCAGAGGGAAGAGGAATTGTATAGTATGTGAATGTTCCATTCTGTAATGTACCATTATAGTCCTGACCACCACCTAGATTACCAGAGCCAGAACCATTCTGTATAATTTGATCAGTCTGACATAGATAGACTGTCTGGGTTACTTCTGAACTGTGAAGAATCCCATCGCCATCAGAGTCAATACCTGATGATAAGTTATATCCAATAAGAAGGTCAGTTCCAGTTAAATTGGTACATGACGGATGGTTGTGATATCCCAATAAGTCACCAGTGGACGGGTTGACATGTTCAAATTCAAACAAGTGAAAACCGGGTCCTTGAAAATAAATATTGTTTAATAAGAATGATGAATCTACATCAAAATTATCTATTTCAGTTAGAGTTTCATCATCAATTAAACTCAGAGAACCTGACATTAACGAAGTAGTGGTTCCATCAAAAGTGCCACTATCTAATCCTTGATCTTCAATAACAATATTACTATTCGGAGCATTCGCCATAGGTATACTATCAACATTAATCCAACCATCAGTAACAGTTTCATCACTGGGTACACTAAATCCTGAGATGGTGACTCCATCATCATCCGGATTAATCGGAACTGTCAAAGACCAGTCGGAATAACCGGCTGAAACTAAAGGTGTGCTTATAAAACAAATAATTACTAAAACTACTACTGACTTGTTCGGTGTACCGTGCATATAGCACTACCTGTGCACATCAATTTATGAATAATTTGGATGAAAGAGGTCAATATCCACTTTTGAATAGAATCCAAAATTATTTTCCGCAATAAATAAATGATTTTTCTAGATGGAGCCACTGGGGAGAATTGAACTCCCGACCTTCCCATTACCAATGGGATGCTATACCCCTAAGCCACAGTGGCGTCGAGCGAGCCACCTGAGGCCGCGATTTAATCACTACGGAGTATGAATGAAGATTTGAAGCAATGGAAATCGGTGAGAAAGTAATCAACAGACTGAAGACTAGTACTCGACTCGGCGGGATGCCTGCCGAGGTCGCATAGCCTGGTATTGCGCATGACTGGAAATCATGTGGGTTTTACCCTCGGGAGTTCAAATCTCCCTCTCGGCGCCATTACAATGTACCAAAGAAGGGCCGTTATTGAAATTTTGAAGAGAAATAGAGATTCTTGAGACAAAATCCAAGTTGAATTATTATGCCTGAATATACGCGCTGGTTCGAGAACGGAGTTGATGACCTGAGTTCACCGGAAGAAATACCAGTGCAGTCATCAATTCGACTGAGTGATGTAGAGGTGCCATTCAATCTTGCAAGTCGGGATGAACGTCTACAGTTTATTGACGATATTATGCAAGAATTTTTGTTTCAAATTTTGATGATGAGGAAGCGTTGGGGGTTGCACGAGGGTGGAGTGTTGATTCTTGGAATTACCGCTATAATCCTCGGAGCTTGGGATCTAGGAATCGGAGAGTTAGCAGGAGGAGGAGATTATAGGAGAGTTGGTTTATTTGGAGAGAATAGTGGCTTACTCCATGTCGCAGACTTCTCATTGATGTTAGCTCTCTTATCTCTAATCTCATGGATTGGAGTATTTGGAGGATTATGGATAAGGTACCCTATAATGAGAGAAAACATAGTCTACCTAACCGTAGCTAATCTGGGAGTTCAGTTTGGACACATTTATTCACACTCAAACTCTACAAAATTCCCATTCGGAGCAGAATTGGGAGATTGGGGCGGTGTTGCTGTAGGTAATCTAATCATGCTATTCCTTTCAATAATAGTAGTTCACAGGGCAGTAATTGAAACTAGAGATATCCATGTCCAAGAAAGACACAACCACCCTGATCCAAGAAAGGTTGCCCGAGAATGGCGGGATCATAGCCTCAGAGTCTGGAGTATCGGTTTGGGTTGTTGGATAATTTTGACTAATATTTCGGCTTGGTCGGGATCTCATTCGGTTGCACTAAGGCCACCGATAGAACAAGATATGACTCTCTTTGTTGCAATGCATGTAATTTCAGGAATTGCTGCTATCCTCTTATTAATACACATTCTTTGGTATCCGCAATTCATGTTGGGTTCGTCAGGAGACAGAATTCAATCAACGAGAGCTAGAGAAGTTGCGGGTGAATATATTCCAAGAACAACAAAAAATAGTCAAGGGATTTGCCCAATATGCAATGTTGAAACTCCGGCCTTGAAACTATTAGACGGGAGTTATGAAGTCCCCTGTGCAACGGAATCATGTCAAAATGTAGGAGTTCCCGGGACATCCTGTGTAGAATGCAACGCCATGATTCCATCAAGAATTACTTGTCAGAAATGCGGATCTAGTACGACTATAGTCAGTCACTTTTCTCGCTCTGAGGCATGGTAATCCCTAGGATTTCCTGGAGGAATTATATGCAACCAGATGAAGAAATTCAACAGGTCATTGATGCCTTCGATAATAATCTCGACAAGGCAGAGCTAGACTCTAACTTTAGTGATGCTTTTCCTTGGGTTGTAGGAATTGTTTCAGGCTTAGTCACATTTCTATCAATATTAATCCTAATCCTATGGATATGGTCTGAAGCGAACGGGGGTTTGATTGGAGGGCCGGCTCCTACACTTACAGGTTGGGAGGAATCATATCGTGACCTGACGGGGCTGGATGAAATTGAGGAATTAGACGGGACTGGAGTTGTTGTTTGTGTCGTAGATTCAGGAATTGAGTTAAATCATCCCGATTTACAACATATTGAATTATCAGGTTGGTTCGATGCAATAAACTCACATGAAACTCCCTACGATGATGAAGGGCATGGGACTGCTATGGCAGGATTATTAGTTGCTCAAAATGGCCTGCGAGGCGCGTCTCCAGGTGTTGAACTTCTTATTGCAAAAGCCATAGATGAATCAGGAAGTGGAACTGATTCAGGAATCGCTCAGGCAGTAAATTGGTGTGTAGAAAATCAAGCCGATATCATTAGTCTTAGTCTAGGAGGCGAAGGGGGAATTAGTTTTGCAGGAATTACCACTGATGAATTAGAGCAGGCTGTTCAAGATGCATTAGACGATGGAGTTTTTGTTATTGCAGCTGCAGGAAATGACGGTCAAGATGATGATGGAGATGTATCATCACCAGGTTCTGTAGAAGATGTGATTTGTGTAGGAGGTGTTACACGACTTGGTAATGTTTGGAGTGGCAGTTCAAAGGGAGACAATAATGGTCAATTGTGGCCACCTATTCTACCTAGGTCAGATCCAGATAAAAAACCCGAATTAATTGCTCCTGCTGCAGAAGTTCCTGTCCTGATGGCTGGTGGCTCGGGTGATGGCAGTTGGTGGGGGTGGGCAAGTGGAACTTCTGCATCAACCGCTTGGGTTTCAGGTGGTTTAGCACTATTATTGGAGGCTCATCCTGAATTACAACGAGAGGGAGCAAGTGGTGGACAGAATGCAATTGAGATGGTAAAACAGAGATTAAGTGAAAACTCTCAAATGGATAATAATCAGAACGAGCATGACGACTACTTTGGATACGGAATATTCAGGATTGATCTTCTAATCAATAGTATGGGAAACGAATCAGAGACGGTTTTTGAAGACAGAACCTCTGAAAAAAATACAATTGTTATTCCTGTTCTTGATTCTTATCAGGCTGAACGACGGAAAACTGCTAGTGTGCCTCCGGTCAGTTCTACTAAGGCGGCAGAATGATTCAAATTCACATTTTGAACAAACTCCATCCATTGATTAAATGAAGCAACTAAGACTTGCGCAGGAGTTGGTTCTTGACCCGACATTGGTTCACCGACGTCTCCGGTTGGAACTTGAGGTTCTAGAGTAATCAATACTCCACCAGGTGAAAGCAAAGGGAACGCCTTGATTGCCGCTTCAACTCTGCTTGATTCAGGCAAATCAATAATGATGAGATCAATTGGTTGAGGAAGAAGTGTTGACCTAGCAGATTGTGGTAAAGTTGCACCGGCCGCGTTCCATGACTGATTTTCGGCAAAGACCTCAAACCAGGTATTTGTAATCACTTGTGCCCACGAAGAAGCATCATATCGACGAAGTAATCTATCTATTATTACACCAAATTTGCCACCTTCTTCGATTATTCGTAATGTTTCAGGATGATCCGGCGTATCATCGGGTGGATTCGCAGGATCGCCGCACCACAAATCCATGAGCCAAGAAGTTAGATGACCAATTCCTGCACCTACAATAATGACATTTTTTGCAGGGATTCGGCCGACTATATCTCTAATCCTTGCTCTAACTGAACGTGGAAGTTGCTGCAAATCCATAATCAACATCTGTTCACCAATAGCTGAAGCAATTTGCGACTCCTCATTTCCTCTTTTAGAGTCCTCAGAAAGAAGTTTCTCAAACATTTCTCGTTCAGACATTTGAGGGAGTTCGAACTCGTCCCCAAGACCACTCATGAACTGCGCTTATGTGACCCTCTCTTGAATCATACCTTCTTAGGATGGCTTCAATAAAGCCAGCCCAGCCGGCGGGCTTGTGGAAGAACATCTTGATGAGGAGGAATCTGTAGATGTGGCAGAGTGCGCTAGCTGTGCCAACTTTACAGAACATCAAGTTCTACGTCGAGTAATGAAAGGAGATGGAGAGGACGTTCTAGCAAGATGTCAAGTTTGCAATACAGTTCAAACTCTGCATCTTCGTCCGAGCCGTCCCATAATGATAAATTCAATTCTCTCAGATGGGGCGGACAGTTTCAATTCGAAGATTGAGGCTGATGAAGATGAAGAAATTCACTTGGGAGATGTCTTTGAACATGAAGAAATTCTCTACAAAGTAACAAGACTTGACGATTCTGATTCAAGATCTGCAAAAAAACGAATTGCCGCTGAAATAAGTACATTATGGGCAGTTAGATGTGATAAGACAGTCGTCAGATTAACTATGACGGATGGAGAAGAAAGTCATTCAAGCACCCTTGAGTGTGCCCCTGATAGAGTATTTACATGTGGAACCATAATGGAAATTGAAGGATTAAGATGGAGAATTAGAGCTCTACACACAGGAAAAGGTCGGACATTAAGAGGAAAAAGATCTGCAATAGATATTAGAAGAATATACCTTCATCCGCCTAGATACCGAGGCAGAGATAATAATTCACGTTGATTAACGCCGATTTGTCCAAGGCATTATCATACTCTTGGCAATGTGCCAAGCCACATCTGGATTTTCTCTTAATCGACGAATACTGTATTCGTACCACCTCTTTCCATATGGGATATAGACGCGAGTTCGATGACCCTGTTTAGCCAAATTCCTTCTAACATTACCACGAACTCCTAACAACATCTGGAATTCGTATCCCTCACCCTTTCCTGGACCCCAAGATGAGACCCCCTCTCTTGGGTCTTCAATCCCCGGACCCATTCCTCGAATAGCGATTGCATTCAGAGAATGCTTGATGATTGGCATATCGTGAGTTGCGATAGCAGTGTATGAACTAGTTTCTAACAACCTATCAATTGCCGAATTTGTAGCATCAACAATGTCTTGATATCCTCGATGAGCAATATTGGCGGGTTCAAGATAAATTCCTTTGCAGATTCTAACATCCGAAACTCCTCTAAGGGATGAAGACAAATCATCGACATCCTGATTTGTCCGGAATAAGCGGCCTTGTAATACTGTTCCAACATTTGTCAAACCTCGATTATGCATTGCTTTCACAACGTCAATGGTTGACTGTGTGACACGATGATCTTCCATGTCCAAACGAACAAAAATCTGCCCTTCTGCAGCCTTACGGGAGATTTTTTCTATATTTTCTAGAGCGATGTCATAATCAATCAAAAGTCCGAAAGCAGTGGGTTTAAGAGAAATATTAGCATCTAGATTATTCTTCACAATAGCATCGATAAGATTTGAATACTCGTTGATAAAATAATCTGCCTCTTCAATTTTGGATATCTCTTCGCCTAGAACATCAACAGTAAAACAAGCCTCTTCTAAGCTCATTTTTTTCATTACTTCAACAGCGTCGGATAAATCTGAGCCAGCAACATAACGATTAGCAACCCATCTAATGAAAAATTTTGGAGTGATTGGCATCAGGTGCAAGATTACTCTTCCAAGGATGCCCATGCGAGGAACGGGGGTGCAGACACACTTTCACAATTGCTCAACGGAACATGTCCTTGCCTCGGCGAACTTCAACACCAATTTCTTCTAATAATTGGATTATTGCTGTACGTTGCCAACCCTTGAATGACTTACGATCTAGATGTGCGAACAACACCCCTCCTGGAAAACCCAATCGAGTTGATCTTACTGCTTCTTCTACTGCATGTTTCCATGGTCCAGATGGCGACTCATCATCCTTTAACTCATCAAATATTAGTGCATAATTGGCTAGAATATGCCCCATCCAAAAACCTCCTTGATTGATTACTGCAGTGTGCCTTGGAGCATAATGACCACCACCAAAACCCACCATAACCTCTCCATGACCTGGCCATTCACCCATCAAAGGCTTCCCATTCAAACCAAGAACGTCTGAAATCACCCTAGCCCAAAGATGAGAAACATCTTGACGCTCCCATTCCCTTTCCGTAGACCCAATTTCCAAGTATAATGTAGGTCGAGTAAATATTGGCCCATGGTGAGTAGTTTCAAGAATGACTTCAAACTCATCTGCCAGAGAGGATTTTGAAACCTCGTGTTGTAATTGTTTGAAAATCGCTGAAAACCTAGGTGAAGGGGGGACTGCTAAGCCTTTCATGCCTCCTGCAAAAGCAGTCTCTCCGTGAGGTATTTCTCCTGGAACTCCTATTGCATGTACGGAAAGAGAAGGGCGTCCACTTTTTGCCGAGTGTCGAGATAAAACAAGTACTTCTTCAACAATAACATTGCAAACCTTTTCGTGTATTTCATCTAATCCATCTGCATGGATATGGAGCTCTTCGATTAGTAGAATATGAATCGGATATTCCCTATGCACATTCACTATACCATGTTCGCACTCCTCTGAATCTGACCAAACCCCTAAAGAAAGCACTGCTTGATGGAGATTCATCGAGGCAGAGTCTTTCCTTGATGCAAACAGAAGGGTGACCATGAGCCGTGGATTCAATAGAACAACTTGAAGTCATCCTACCACAGGTTCAAACGCAAGTTGAATCTGAAGACAACTGTGGACACCACACTTCCCTTCACACCTCTACGAATAGATTCTGGAGAACATTCAAGCGTCATTATTGGAACTCTAGGAGAAATTTGTAAACTTCGAGATAACACAAAGGTAGAAGATTTTGTCAAACCATTTCCGGCTCAAATCACTTCAGGAGTAGTTTTGGAGAATCGCTGGGTGGGAACGTGGGTTGATCATGAACTCAAACATGCTCGAATGGCTGCATTGGCACTTGATGGCGAATGGCAAAATGGAATTGGAAGAGAAGCAATTCGGAAAGGAATTAAACAATCTTTAGATTATGACCCGAATGGAGCGATTTGGTCTCAATCCCTTGATTCCGAACCCATGGCATTAAACAAAGTGAACTCTGGATTCTGCTTTTCCATCTTGGGACGTGGAATTTACCACATGGATGCTGATTCGAATGAAATATGGCGAGTACCAATTCCTGATGAATTGACATTCAACCGATTAATTTCAATCAATGAATCGGATGGTCAATTGTATTTATTCTATGAAAATGGCAGCGTCATTATTCTTGACAAAGAAGATGGTGGTTTTATCGAAAATCACAAAATCCGGATTAATAATAAAATTGAGAAAGTATTCCATCACCAAAATAAATTTCTAATTGCGATGGCTACAGGAGGATTTTCTATTCTTGAAGAATTCAATTCAACACCATCCACATACAGAACACCGGGCCCGATTTTCGATGCAAAATTTCGCGACTCCGGCTGGATTTGGACAGGATGGAGGCACGATGGGCAAGAAAATAATGGGAAAATTAAGACATCTCGGCGAAGAGATATTGGTGTTGCAATATTAAATGAGAGAATTCTCAGTAATGATGGCAAGTGGTCTGACTTCTTAGAGTGAATTACTCATTTGAGGCAGTGAATCCACATTTCCCACAGGTCTTTCGATTAGAATGAACACCTAAGAAAACGCCAGGTCCACAAGTTGGACAACTATCCGCTCGGACAAGTTCGTCACCCTCAATCTTGTACTTTGACCACTTCGCATTTGCGTTAGGACTATCTGACATTATTCGTCACCCCCCTCGGAATCTTCTTCTGAGGTTTCTTCAACAGACTCTTTGGAAGGAGCTTCGACCTTCTCTGTCTTTTTTGAACCATGTAAGGATTCATGACGGGAATGAACATAATCCGGCTCTAGTGTAGCAGATTCAGAGTCAGCATAAATTAAGGCAAGGCCAGTAGTTTGAGGCCTTCCGAAGCGCGTATTTACGTCCTTAACGAAAGTCAATTCTCTCTTTGAACCGGGCTCCGCCTTGGCTGCTGCTGCAACCATATCGGACAAACTTGGAGTTGCTCCACTAGTATGCTCCCAGCGGAACTGAAGTTCTACTCTATTCAGTAATGGATTTTCTTTTCGACTAATAATTTCCATAATAATTCCTCAATTAACGGATGTTTACCTTCAAAGCATATGAACCGGGGTCAGTGATATTCAATCGCTGAGCGACCTCAGATCTCTCCGGTTGTAGAATAACAACATATCCGGACCAATCAGTAGTGACTGGAGCAGAAGGACAATGATGACATTGTACTGGATCATTCTTACTGGGTGGATCAGGAAGAATACGATTACATTCGCCACATGCAAATGGGACTTTTGCCATTTCATGCACCTCGAGTCAACCAATCGTGAGCACCTAGACCAGACATCTTACAATTCAATCCAATCTTACTAGATCGGGGGTCATTCTGATTTATTGCCTTTGAAACAATTCGAGATCGTACATAAGAACCCTCTTCGATATGCTTTCCTGTTTGTGAACCTTCTATTCTTCGAATCCCCATGTTTACTTGGATTGGTTCATCAAGAATTTGAGATTTGTGTAGTAAAGCCTCGATTGGGCCAATGCGAATGAAGGCCCCATATTCAGATACCTCTGAGACAGCCCCATCTACGACTTCATTGGCTTCCATCGTGAAATGTAACGCCTTGAATCGAACACGCTGGTAAATTGCACCATCACCATGGATAATTTTTCCACGACCAACAGTCTCATGCCCAAAAGTAAGCAATGTATAATGCTCGTCTTCGTCAAATCTTCCTTCAAAGGCTGCATGTGCCAATTCGTCAATATGATCTTCCAATTTTCTATCTTTACGGATGTATTCAGCAGGTATGCGAATAGTATCCTCCATCGTTATGAGGCTGTACATCTTTTTTCCTCCAATCGCCGGACCGCTCCGAGTTCAGTCGGAGGAAAGGCAGTTTAACCCTCCCGTCCCTCATCGGCTGTGCCTCCAGAGGAGAGGTCCGTGCGACTCGGCGACATGCGTCTCCCGTATAAGCACAACGGAAATTATTCCTGTCCGAAAAATCGATGGCGAAATGCAAATACTCATCAGACCTACGGTCTGAATGATAGTCTATCCCGAATGTTCAAGTGGGCTGCAAAGCGGAAGTAACTTCCTGATGACCATGCGGAGCGGACCTTCATTAGTCCATAATCAACGTTCCACTATAGTTGTGGTTTCAATTATGATTATTCTTAGTCTGTCTCCTTTGATGATTAATAATCAAGAAAAAACGAATTTATCAACTTCGATGAAATATACTGAAGAATCACGGACAGCAGGTGTAGAACCTTGGAATGGAACCGATCAGCCTTGGCCCCAATCTGGTAAGAATCCAGAAAGAATGTCAGTAGCTCCACCTCATTCACCAAGCGGAGGGGCAGGAATGGCATCCCCCTCGGATGCCTCCGAATTATACTCAATTGTTGACCCGACTGTAAATTGGGTTTATGGGTCATATTCGTTATCTACTGACTCTTTATCAACGCCTATTGCCGATTTATCTAATCAGATTACTACAGAACCGGATGCCGAAGAAAGATGTGGTGGGAGTTCTCTATTTGCCATAATAGTCCAGACTGTAGTTGTAGGAGGTTCAGACCATAGCATCCTGAGAATCATTGAAGGAGAGGATGCAGACCTAGCCTGGGAAGTGGACTTAGGTTCCACAGAGATGGTTAAAGCATCTCCTCTTGTTGTTGATATGAACGATGACGGAGTACAAGAAATACTAGTTGTTTACGACGCAGCAGGGACCTTACATGTAGATGCGTGGTCACCTCAACTTCAGTGCTCAGTAACCGGTTGGTCGGCCTCAGGTTCACATTCTTCGGAATTGCTTTGGACTTTCACAGATGAAACTTTGAGAATTAGTATTAATGGACCCTATACTGCAATTGATGGACATAAACCAACCGCTCAACCATTGCTAGCAGATCTCGATTTAGATGGTGATGCAGAATTGGTAATTGCTGCAATACATGAAGTAAGTGAGGACATTGTCGTCATCGCTCTTCCTCTCGGAGTAAATGGAGAGCCTACTCCAATATGGCAGTCTACCTTGCAAGATGGAACACACCCCTCTGACCCAGCCTTTGCAATAGTTGATGAAAATACTGGATATGTTGTTCTGACTACTACTGAGGCATCTAATGGCGCCATGTGGGTTTGGAAATTAGATTCAGATAATGGCGACCAGAAATGGGATGGCCTTCTACTACCTAATAATTTAGGTGGAACCGATTCAGATGTACCTCACATTCGATTGCCAGGACCTATTGTTGCAGAATTAGACAGCAGCACATCAGGTCCAGAAATTGTAGTCACAATTCCCGCCGACCCTGATGGTTCAAGTGATGTCTTAGGGGCTCAATTTCGAGGACTGAATCTAGATGATGGAAATGAACTTTGGTCATTTGAAGCAGTAAATGGCTATGCAGATGCGCCACCAGTATTGATTGATTCAGATAATGATGGTACTCAGGATAGAGCATGCTGGGTCACTTGGCACCAAACAACATTCGATCGACATGGCCAAGCCGGCTGTCATGACTTATCTACAACCACACCTCAACTAGAATGGTACCACGACTTAGAACGAACCAGTGGTAATCTAAACGATGAGATTGCTGTTTCTCAACCAATCTGGATGAATATTGATGGAGATGGAATTCCAGAACTTCTAGTTGCCTATGGACGTACATTGTGGGCATGGGATGGAGATTCAGGCACTCAAGTAGCAATCAACAGCGAGTGGGCTGCAGAGTTGGAGTTGAATCATAGAGTCTGGTCCTCTCCTGCAATGGCCGATATAGATGGAGATGCCACTCTTGACATTATTATCGGAGATACAGTAGTTTCAACAAAACTAGCTGACCTAAGGCCCCTGATTGATGGAAGAAGCATCGAATTCAATCCAAGTTCACCGAATCCGAATGAGGAAGTGACAATTACTGCCTTCTTTGAGAATGCAGGCACCGCTGAGATAGATAGATCAGCCGATGCAATTCTTTTTGCTGATGGTGATGAAATTGCTAGGCATCGAGTTGAATCACTAGTTCCTGCTGATCCAACAGGAAACGGAGGATTCGAGTCGTTTTCTGTAGAATGGAGTGGCGATTTAGGTGAGCATATTTTTGAATTGATTCTTGACCCAAATCATAATGTCACACAATCAAGATACGACAATGATCAACAAACTGTATCACTAGACATTGTACTTCCATATAACGCGACATTTGAGATCCCCTCTGAACCGACAAGGGTAGACCCTGGATCTTTTTCTGTTGCAAATCCAACCATTCGTTCAACAGGAAGACTAGCAGGGATTTGGTCTCTAAGTGTTGATGCAACGAATCTACCAGATAGCTGGTCATGGAGTGATGAAACAATTGGTGGCATATCCGGTATTGAGATTGGAGTTGGTGAAACTTGGAACCCATCTCTGAGAATTAATGCCCCTTCGAGTGCTCCTGGTTCAGACGCAGGACATCTAGAATTAACGCTAACCTTAGATGATGATGAGAACATTAGTGTTACAGCAGATTTGCCAATCGAGGCAAATAGGACAAGGGGCCTATCAATCAGAGGGCCTTCTGGGACTTCGACGAGTACAGGTTATGGATTGATTGGAGATTCGGCCAAGGCCTGGTTAATTGTTGAAAATCTTGGCAATGCTGACGAAAATTCTATTTCATTGGATTGGACAGTCACATCTTGGGAAGAAAGTACTGAGGAATACATGGGATTATACGATCAGAATGATGTAGAAATTCCGGCATTATCTTTGCTGGCAGGCGAATCAAAGATAATTTCGGCCCGAATAGAGGTGCCTAGTAATGATGTGAATTTAGGAGATAGTGTTTCTACATCATTGACTATGTGCATTGGAATAGGAGATGACGAAACCTGTCAGTCAGTTGAATTAGTCTTCGTTGCTAGTGGAGTCGTTGCAGAAACTATCCATCAAAGGAGCATGCCTGATAACGCGCTTTCTTGGACAATAACTGCTGACTTGCCAAACTCATCTCCATCTGTTGAGTGGTCAATAATTAACGCAGGAATGGGAATTGATGATTGGATTTGGTCAACCTCAGGAGATTTATCGTTAAATTCTGGAAATTTGACAATTCAGGGCTCATCAGGAACTCGTGTATCTGGAATGCTAACGCTTCAATTGCCAGATGACGCTCCGCCTGCATTCCATTCGTTTAGTGATCAAAGTTCGGTTAGCAATGATTTTTCACTTCATTTATCAATCGAAGTACTACAAATCTATCGAGCGTCGATGACCTTGATTTCACCCACTGTCTCACCTCATATTATCGATGTTGAAACAGCAACTGCAGCGACAGTTAGACTTCTCAACCCAGGAAATGGGATGGACACCTATTCAATGTCATATTCTCTAATTCTTGATTCCAATCTTTCAGAAGACCCCGGTGTTGAGCTGATTTTTAGTAACTCCGAGATTACTCTCGGGGCCGGCAATCTGCGCACCCTTCCAGTTCAAGTTATTCTTCCAGAGAACACACCTGCCAGAATTCCGATTAATATTGAAATTGTAATGAGGTCAAGTGGAGATAATGATGTATTTTCATTAGTAATATTGACTCTAGAGGCTAGACAAGATCACAGATGGGAATTTACCTCAGAGATTTCTGGTGTTTCTGCAGAAGGGAACTCTTTTGCAGTTATTCCGAGTCAGACATTAGATCTGAATATTATTGCAAAGAACATTGGTAATTTGCAAGATAGTCTAGTCATTAATGGAACTGGGATTTCTACAAATGTAGAGGGAGACAGTAGTAGTGGTTGGGACATTTCAAGTTCAAATGTTACTGAAGTTGAAGTGAATGAAACAATTACGATTTCAATATCAATTACTCCACCACCTTTGGCATGGAATGGATCAATTATTGAAGTGACGATGATAGGTGTTTCTTTTGATGAAACTGTGTATAATATGTCATTTATTATTGAAATTGCACATGTAGCGGGTTGGACTGCGATGGCAAATAATGCAAATCTAGAGATTAATCCAGAAGGAGCAAGTGTGACACTAATTGTTGAGCAAAATGGAAATTCGCCTACCCGACCTTATGCCTCTGTATATGTAACTGGTGAAAGTGGGTGGTCAATCGAAACACCAGAACAACTCCCAATTCTTAATCCCGGCGACTCCACGCCACTGAGTCTTCAAATCACACCTCCACCCACAGCTAGACACGGAAATACTGTAGAATTACATATCAAACTTAGAGAAGGCGATGGAAGCGCTGAATCAATTATCACACTACCTCTGAGAGTCGCGATTATTCACAACTTTACCTTAACAGGATCGGGGAATTGGATACTTTCAGAGCACGGAGGATTTCCTGTAGCGGAATTACAGAACCTTGGCAATGCACCAACTACCATTTCTCTACAAGTGTTGAGCCTCCCTCCTGGATGGAATGTTTCAGGAAGGACTGAAGTAGTCCTTGGAATAAACGAAATCACGGGGATTCCTATAGAAATTATTCCTGCTGATGATTGGGATGGTAGTAAAAGAACAATACGAATTCTGGCTCAAGATTCAATAGGAAGCCAACAAGAAATTTCTTTGGAAACTGAGAAGAAAGATCATTCTTGGGCCTCATCCCCAGTTATCGTGGCAATGGATGGAGATAACAAACTACTGAAAATTCATGGGACTTCACTCTCATCTCAAGTTTCGGATGAGGTTCAAAATAACTTACTATGGGATTTACAGGGAGGATGGGTGTGGCAGGCATCGGCATCTGCTGTTGGCAATCAACTAACCATAGATTCTACAACTAATTTACTATACTCAGCACATATTATCGAGCCAGCATCGCGCACTGCATCATGTTCAATTTATGGAGAAATTACAGCAATCTATTCAGAATGTAGTGTTGGAAATGGAAGTACTTCATTCCAATACACAATTATGTTAACTGATGATGAAGGTGTAATGATTGATTCAATTGAAGATATAATTCCAGCAAATACAACTCTACAATCGACAAATCTCTCTTCATTCGTATGGAATCCAGAACCAGGATATAGGACATTATCCATAAAACTTCTAGATAACAGAGGTGTATTAATTGCCAGTGATGAAAAGACTTTCGAGATACGGAGGACTGACTGGAATGTTGGCTTAGTTGGAATTGAATTACAAGGTGAAGGGGCATCACAAGAAATTAAAATTCTAACAATTAGAGAAAATCAACATCTTTTATCTGATGCAGACTGTAAAATTCAGATTAATGCTGGAGATTACAACGCTGAACACACCATTGACATGACTGGAGTATATTCGCCAACACCAAAATTTGACCGACCAGACATTGAGGATGGTACTGAAATGATAGTTACTATTTATTGCTCATTCCCATGGGATATAGATTCCGATAGTAGTGATGACGAAGTGAGGAAAATTCTTTCAGGCGGTTCAATTTCAACAACTAATGGATTTGAATGGGGGACTGGAGTAGGTTTTGCCATAATGATGATTGCAATAGCACTTGCAGTCACCTGGGTAATTAGAAATCATCGCGAAAGAGGAGAAATTTTGCGAATGACTGAATCGGTAATGAAAAGAAGAGTAGCTAGTAAAAAAGTAGCAGAAGAACCATTGCCACAAATATCTGAAACATTACCTACCATTTCAGCCGAAGACACAACTCAGCAGACTACAACTGGTGATACAATTGAACAAAAATCAACAGAAATCATAGAAGAAGAACTTGATGAGTTCGAGAGTAGATTGAAACGTTTGTCTGGACTAGAATAGTACGTGGAAGTGTGATTTTGAGCAGATATATACCCCCTAGTCCATTCCATACATTTGAACCGTTGAGATATGACCCCATTAGATTAATCCCAATGATTCAATCTTCAATGGGTGGAGATCACATAGAAATAAAGAAACTTGAGGGATTACCTAAATCTGTGAATTCACTTAAAGAAGGTGAAAAACCAAAATTTGATTCTGCCATGATGCTGTTCCTTACTTCCGTGGCTTGGAAAGCCGATGGTTCTCCTTCAGAACCCCTTGACAAAGGAATTTCTCGCGAAAGATTAGGAAGATTTCCTATCGAAAATGGCGATGCGATTTCATATTTACATGAATATACTATAGACAAGGGTGACAGGGTTATTCACGACTTGCTGGCTAAATTAAATCTAGGTCTAGAAGAGGAATTTCTTGGCGAAGATGGTTTCTGCAGAGGTGCAGGTGGCCTACACCTATGTGGGTGGCTTGATGCGAAAGAAGTCATTACACTACGCAGAGCAATAAAGAGAGGAAAGTGGAGTGTAGATCCGGAAGAACCTCTTGATGGAGGTGTTGCCGATGCATTCAGACATCTGATAATAATTCTACGAGGTGCCGAAAAACGTCGGTGTGGTTTGCTGATGCGCCGTCACGCTTGATTCAGTAATCTCTGTGCATACAATTGCTCGTAAATTGGCCTAACTTCTTTAAGAATCGGCTCGTACTCAGGTTTCAATACCCCCCTGCTGGGTTGGTATTTTGCGAATCTTTTGGATGCCCAAACTGCATCGTACCAATACTTTGCCCAGATACCATCACATTCCTTTGGCCCTACATTCCATGAGAGCATAGAATTGTCAAATTCAATGTCCAGTTGTATGCAAAGCAGCGAAAGCATACCTCTTGGATCTAGCAGAATATCTCTTGAGTCAACGATAATCGGAATTTGCCCCAGATCTCGCACATATTCGACAATCAAGGCCTGCTGAGGGAGACCTGTTGCCCATGCATCAATGGCATCAGTCTTCTTTGATAATGAGATTAACACCTCACTTGGATTTCGAATGAGAAAGCAGTTTGTCAAAGAGGAAATCCAATCTAAATTCATATCATTGAGGATATGGTGACACATATGTTTCTGATACCAAATTTTTGAGTTATCAGGAGAATTTTGAGAGAGCCTGTTGACGATGGTGTTCCAATCGGTCTGACCATTAGAAATAACCTCCGAGGCCCCAGGGTGAGCAATTCCAGTCTTGGCTAGATAGTGAGCGTATAGGGGTTCATCGGAACAATATGTATCTGGACGACTGTTGAAGGAGTACATCATTGCTGTTGAAATGTTTCGAGGGCCAGACCACATTGCAATTCTTTTGCTATTCATTTCAACCACCACTTTGACTTCTAATCAAATCGATGTAGAGATTCTGCAGGCGCGCGGATATAGGACCACGATGCCCGCCACTCATAAGTTCACCATCATACTCTACTACCGGAGTCAAGCCGGCAAATGTGCCTGTCACGAATGCCTCGTCAGCTGTACGAACATACTCTGTAGTGAAATCCTTCTCAAAACAAGGAATATTATTTTCCTTGCATAAATCTATTATCTTTCTTCGAGTAATTCCATCAAGACAATACTCACCCGTAGAGGTCCATACCTCTCCTTTTCTAACTATGAAAAAGTGAGTTGAATTACATGTAGCAACATTACCATTCGGATCTAGCATTAGACCTTCATCAGCACCCTTTCTACTTGCATCAAGGCAGCCGGCAATACAGTTGTGCTTGGAAAGACTGTTTATGCGGGGGTCCTGTGCATTTTGATGACCGCGGATGACATCGACGGTGGCTATACTGATACCATCAATTGCACGCTGTGGATTAGCCTTTTTGTACTCTGGAATAATGACGATGGTTGGAGGGCTCGATATAACCCAAGGTGCCTGATAAGGAGTCGGCTTCATCCCACGCGTCACTATTAATCGAATGTGGACTTGGTCATACATTTCGTTGATATCTATTACACCTCGTATGCGCGCTACCATTTCATTGCGTGAAATTGGAATGACCAATCCGATTACCTCAGCTGCATGCCAGAGACGATCTAAGTGGTCATCGAGAAAAACGAGTATACCCTTGTGTAGACGAAATGCTTCCCAAACACCATCCCCTAGAAGGAAACCTGCATCCATCACGGAAACCTTGGCCTCAGGGCGTCTGAATAATTCTCCATCAATTGAAATCCAAACTTCGGAATTTCGAGGGTCGTTGGTGTATTCGTGAGTACCCACAACTGACCCTCAAACCTCAACACACTTCAGAATGACTGACCGGTGAGTCGCTCAAACATATCAGCATAAAGTTGAGCCGTTTTTTCGATTATCTCCTGTGGCAATGCTGGAATAGGGGGGTCCTCAGTACCTGATTGGCGGGCTGCATACAACTCAGCGTGGTGCCCAGTCCCAAGATAGTGAACGCGGACAGATTCTTTCGATAACTGTACTATCTCTCCATTTGCATAGGACTCTGCATCCCACCATCTATCTTCATCAAGAGTACCGAAAGAATCTACAAGAACTGGCTTTCTATCTTTGCCAAGAGCGAACTCTTTCTTGCCATCAACATGAATCAAACCTCTTTTCGCGGCTTCTTGATTTATTATTTCATCAACTTTCACAACAATATCAAGTATCGCATCAAACTCATCTTCGGTTATGTTAGAAATTTCTAGCGCTTCATCCCTATCTAGTAGACGATCAAATTTTTCAAACTTTGTCGATACCTCAAGATATGGTTTTGGTAATTTTACACCCTCTTCCAAAACAGTACCGTATTCAAATCCAAACTCTTCGGCTGGTGCGTCTCCTCGCTTGTATCGGCGCCAGCCGCTACCTGCTAGATAGTGTCTACAAATCACCTCAAGAGGGACAAAGACATTTTCTCTATCCTGAGAAATTGCACCAGGTTCGCGGACAACATCAAAGCGCCTAGCCAATACACGATCGGGAGCATTCATCTCAATAACATGTGTATCACAAATTCCTGCTTCTTCAACCAATTTGAACCAGTGACATGAGGTTCGATTCAATGACTCACCCTTTCGAGGCACTAGGCTAGGGATGATTTGGTCAAAGACAGAAATTTGATCAGTATAGCGGAATTCGATAACATTAGGATCATCCGTACTCCATACTTGCTTAACCTTACCATGGTAAATCATCTCGCCCATATTCAATCGTCGATACAAACCGACGATGAACATTACTAATGGAAGAGTTCAGAAAATAATACAGATAATACGCCGGGTTAGTCTATATTCTGCTTTCCTTCTGAGCAAAACGTGAACTCTAGGCGCGTTGGTGTAGAGAGGATTTTCTCTTGGTCGGCTTTAGATGAAAAGACTAGAGTAGGAATACTAGTTTCAGTTTTCCTATTGGTCGCCATTTCGCCTGCCGTTGGACAAAGCATCGAGACCGGTTGGGATGTTGCCGAAAGTGGTGTAGATAGTAATCTGAATGCTGCTGCAGTTCATGGGAATGAAACTTGGGTATTCGGCGATGGAGGTGTGATGTTATCAAGTTCAGATGAGGGCATTACTTGGAGTGCAATGAACTCAGATACTACGGCTGATTTAATTTCTGCAGATTCCGCTTATGATTCCATGGCAGTACTAGATTCAACCGGCTCAGTGCTAATGAAACAAGGTTTAGATGCAGATTGGACAAATATTGGCACTCCGAGTGAAGGAATGGTTGACTTAGTTTTGATTGGACAAAATAGCCTAATCCTAGTCGGTGCAGATGGAGCGATTTGGAGATACTCCGCCTCGAATTGGCAGGAGATAGAAACTCAATTTACAGAAAATCTCAACGATATATCATTCCTTGATGAGAACAACGGTATCGCTTGTGGAGAAAATGGGACACTCCTATTCACAACTAATGGAGGTATAAGTTGGAACTATAGAGAAGCACCAACTGGATCTAGTGATTCAAACTTAATCTCAGTAGGCTACTATAACCAATACCGATTGTATGCGATTTCAAGCGATGGCCAAATTCTATCATCTACTACAACTAGTGCACAGAATTGGAACTTAGTAGAAATCGAGTCTGAGGGATACAATACTTCTCTTAATGAAAATTTGAAAACTATTGAAGTTGTTTCTGCATCAATTATACTCTTTGCAGGTCCAGATAACTACCTAGGAGTTAGCCTTGACGGAGGGAATATAGTCGAGCACAATTTAATCCCAGATGGAATAAATACCTCATTTAATGATTATGCAATGATTGACTATCAGAAAGGAATAGTTGTTGGAGATCAAGGCGTCATCTTGCTTACTGATAGTTCAGGGAAAAATGACTTGGTAGGCTTCGAAATTCCAGATTACGGTAACTTTGGAGAATTCGCAGAATATGCGGATGACATGATGTTAGATGGATTCAAGGCGACAGTGAAAATTGTTGGATTCGGTATTCTTTTTGGGTTCTTTATTGGAGTAATATTAGCTATGTTCAAAACAGCCCCAACTAATCTAAAGGGGCTCGTTGAAGGTAGACCGAATGGGATTGTACGAACACTTGGTGGCGGATTAACAGTAATCGGACTCTATCTCTTTTGGGAGGGACTAAGTGGGTTCTCAGAACTTGGTCTCGATGGAATTGAATATATTTTCACACCTGTAGGCGACCCCCGTGGTTTCGCCATGTTTGGATTAGGTATTGCATCGACTTTGTTGGGTTTATTGTTCCTCAGTAATAATGGTAAGTTCTCAAAAATAGAGGTTGGTAGAGTGACGTTGAATCCTTGGAAAACAAGACCACTTAACTCAATTGCAACGCTTTATACTGACTTTTTCCGCAATACCCCACTAATTGTACAATTCATGTTCATTCATTTCGGTCTCAGCCTCGGTATGGAAATTCAAGATGTATACGAAAGTGCCTTCGGGGCAATTGGAACCGATGGTTTCGATTACTGGCTGCTAGGAGAAAGTGCATTCATCAGTGCAATCTTCACCCTTGGCCTAAACTCTGGTGCATACCAATGTGAAACCATTCGTGGAGCAATTGCGGCAATTCCATCGGGGCAAATGGAAGCCGGTCGTAGCATTGGACTAACATATATGGGGACGATGAAACTGGTTATCATGCCTCAAGCTATCAGAATTTGTATACCACCAATTGGTAATGAGATGGTCAACCTAGTTCTCAACTCCTCATTAGCTATGGTTATTGGTTATGCAGAATTATCAAGGCAAGGGAGACTGATTATTGCAGTCACATTCCAAATTTTCTGGGCATGGGGAATGGTGATGATTTCTTACTTCGTTGTAACTTGGACACTTGCGTTACTACTTCGAAGATTAGAAGAGAAAACAAAAATCCCAGGGTTGGGGATTTCAGGAGGTGCATGAATGCCAGAAGTTGTTCTTTCAATCAGAAATTTAGAAAAAACCTATCCTGGAGGAGTACAGGCTGTTCGAGGTGTATCATTTGATGTCCATCAAGGAGAGTCTGTTGCCATAATTGGTTCTTCAGGTTCTGGAAAATCAACTGTATTAAGATGTATTAATCGATTAATTGAACCTACAGGAGGTGTGATTGAACTGGGTGGGACTCAAATTAACACACCACACGCTAATGTCAATGAAATACGAAGCAGAATTGGAATGGTCTTCCAATCTTTTGAATTGTTTGCTCATCTAAAGGTCCTAGAAAACGTGACACTTGGACTAAGGCACGTTCGTGGTATGAGCAAGAGCGAGGCAGATAAGGTGGCCATGGAAGTTCTAGAGAGAGTCGATCTATTGGAGAGAGTGGATGCATATCCCGGAAACCTATCAGGAGGGCAGAAACAAAGAGTTGCAATTGCTCGGGCTCTAGCAATGAAACCAGAAGTGATTCTTTTCGACGAACCAACCTCAGCACTAGATCCTGAATTAATCGGCTCAGTTCTGAAGACTATTCGTGGATTAGCTGATGAAGGGTTGACTATGATTATCGTCACTCACGAAATCAATTTTGCTCGAGATGTAGCAGACCGAATAGTCTACCTAGACAAAGGACTTGTTGCAGAAGAAGGTCCCTCTTCAATAATTAATAATCCAAAGACAGAGAGGATGCAACGCTTCCTTGCCTCAATGAATGAAGAACATTGAGTGAGTTAGTAGTAATCAGACCATTCCTTGAGCGGTCATCGCTTCTGCAACCTTCAGGAAGCCAGCAATGTTTGCTCCAGCAACATAATTACCGGACATTCCATACTTCTCTGCGGTTTCGAACGCTTCCTTGTGGATATTGACCATAATAGCTTCAAGACGCTGATCTACTTCTTCACGTGTCCATGAAAGGCGCAGGCTATTCTGGCTCATCTCAAGACCAGAGGTTGCAACACCACCAGCGTTGGAAGCCTTACCTGGAGCGAATAGAATCCCATGTTCTTGGAACACTTCTACTGCATCAGGTGTGCAAGGCATGTTAGCGCCTTCTGCAACAGCCATCACATTGTTAGCGACAAGCATCTTTGCCTCTTCTCCATTAATCTCATTCTGAGTTGCACAAGGAAGAGCAACGTCGACATTTACACCCCAAAGTCCGTTTAGAGCAGGTTCGGGTTGTGATTTATTGAAAGTGACTCCATCAAAGTGATCTGCATACTCATGGATACGGCCCCGGCGATTATTCTTCAAATCCATAATCCATGACAGTTTCTCGCGGTCGATGCCAGCTGAATCGTGAATCCATCCTGATGAATCCGACATAGTGACTGGGATTCCGCCCAAATCGAGAACCTTTTCACAAGCGAATTGAGCAACATTCCCACTTCCGCTAATTGCAACATTTGCTCCATCGAATGACTTGCCTTGTGTAGCAAGCATTTCACGTGCGAAGTAAACTAATCCGTATCCAGTAGCTTCTGGTCGGATGAGGGAACCGCCGTATGAGCGACCCTTTCCTGTAAGAACACCAGTAAATTCATTCTGTAGCTTCTTGTACATTCCAAAGAGGAAACCAATTTCTCTTCCACCCACACCAATGTCACCAGCAGGAACGTCACAGTTAGCGCCGATATGGCGCCAAAGTTCTAGCATAAATGACTGGCAGAATCGCATTACTTCAGCATCTGACTTACCCTTAGGGTCAAAGTCTGAACCACCCTTTCCTCCACCCATTGGCAACTGAGTTAGAGAGTTCTTGAAAACCTGCTCAAATGCAAGGAACTTGAGAATTGATTGGTTAACTGAAGGATGGAATCTTAACCCACCTTTGTAAGGTCCAATTGCACTATTCATCTGAATACGAAATCCTCGATTAATGTGCACATTCCCATCATCATCGTACCATGGAACACGGAATTGAATGATTCTTTCTGCTTCAACAATTGCTCGCACTACAGGAAGATATTCCGGGTGTGACTCGATAACTGGGCCTAGGCTGTCAAGGACCTCTTCAACCGCCTGATGAAACTCAGGTTGGTTCGGGTCTCGTGCGATTACGCTGTCGTACACTTCTTTCATCGTCTTATCCATGGAATTCACCGATGTGGTTCAACCGATTCTCAATTTGAGCACCGGACGCTTCGCCCACCGACATCACCCTTTTGAATAATGTCCCTACGTATGTAGAGAATTATCTACTCATATTGGTAAACTCAAGCATCAGTTGAAAAGATGATGTTCGGCTAAACGGGCAACATTCTTCTCATGACCGGGGAGAGTCATGACGTACATTGCGGCTTGACTGACTTGGCGCTTGCGCAATGCTTCAGCTATTGGAGTATGATCACGTAACCAGCGAGTGCGACCATCATCACCCACAATTCTAATGTCAACTTGGGCCATTCTTGGTTCAGAAAGAAGTAATTTGACACTTGGTACGTCAACAGCCACATATCCCGGTTCTAAACCAGCACGATGAGCGATATCATCCTCTACCTCACGGCGCTTGGATGAATTCTGTGCAATCTCCACTAATCTCTCAATCTGTTCTGTATTCAATTCCTCTTGGCGACGACTAGTTGCAACTTTGAGCATCTGCCGATACTTGAGACGACGCATCATATCACGAGAGTAGTCTCCTGCCTCATACAGAGCCTGCCAGATTTCTGCATCGACACGACGCTGCAAATCTTCAGGTTCGGGTAAGTTATCGGCGCTTCGCTCCACAGCACGGCTAAGCATGATTTCAGTCACCCTCGTAACTCGGTGGAAGTATACCGCACTATACATCAGACCACGCGCCATCAACATTCCCTCAAGTGCAGCAAGACCTCCTTCTTCTACAGCTACATCGCCACCATGGCGGCGTAAACAGGAAATTAGTCGGCGATGATCTACAACACCATGTTTCACACCTGTAAAGTGAGAGTCGCGCAATAGATAGTCCAATTGATCACAATCAACAGGGCCATGGACTAAGTTTCCTAATGTACGATCATCCAACACCAAATCTTCCTTCCCATCAGTCCAAGAAAGTAAACTTCTCTCTGTACCACGAGCATCAGGACCACGAATCAGGGAAGATACATCCTCAGGCTCTATATTGTGACGTTCGAGAATATCGGGGATTCGTTGACGATTTGTTATCGAGTTCTCTTCACCTTCACGTAATACATCGTATTCACCAAGGATAATCCCCTCTGTTATTGACATATGGTCAAGACCTCCGCGCTCATGCAATATATGTTCAAGAGTGTGAGAATAAGGGCCGTGTCCTACATCGTGTAACATTCCAGCAACCTGAACTAGAGTCTTTTCATGTTCATCCAAACCAATAGCATCAGCCATCATACCTCCAATGTGTGATACGCCAAGAGAATGTTCGAATCGAGTGTGGTGAGCACCAGGGAATACCAAATGAGCGAGTCCCAATTGCTTGATGTGGCTAAGTTTGTTCATTTCAGGAGTAGTGAGCAATTCAGACCTGACCCCATCAATTGAGAACTGCCCATGGATAGCATCATTGATGACCTTCATGACTAACCCTGCGAGTCGCCGAGAGAACCATCAGACTTCAACTGAACTATTGCCACAAAAGCAGACAAAATCAATCATTTAGGAATTCTAAAGAAAAAACGGGTTCTGTTGTATTTCATTTGTATTTCATTTGCAATACAATAATAACCCCCCGCCCCACTCGCAGGCTTAGGAGGAAGTCGTGGTGGCAGGTCACAGTCCAATGGTATCGCTCAGAATTCCCGAAGATCACTTGCTTGAACTCGAGCGCAGGGTCGGATTCGATGGGATGCGAAATAGGTCTGATGTGATTCGCGATGCTGTTCGAAAGTACCTTTCAACACCAGATTTTTCCTCCGGCACTCGCGTCGAGGTCGATCTTGGTCCCGATTTGTCTGCTCGTCTGGAAGACTTCTGTCGAATCCAAGGCGAGCAGCCGGATGTGGTTCTGAGATATGCAACGCGTGAGCATATTGCTCGCGCGGCGGCTGATGGCGCTACTGTCGATGCCCTGCTGAAAATGCGACTAGAAGAGTTGCGTAATCGCGAAAATGGCTCGATTGAAGAATGAGGTGAGAGACTTTGGGTGAGAATGGGATGCACTCGGAAAATGCGGGGGGGCGGCAAAGTCGCCCCTCCGCGCCACACCACACTACTGCAAAGCTCACAGTTGGATTTAGCGGACTGAGGAAACGCGCAACCCTATCAAACGCTGTTGGATACAGTCCCCGAGAGGCTCCTAGACCCACTAGACCTGATTTGTCTACAAGAGGGCGTCATCACGACCTCGAAAATCGTGAAAAATGAATAATCACACACACACCGTCCCGTCCATTTCGGGCGGGACACCCTGAATGGGCTTGCTGAACCTTGATGACAGAGGGGCCTAATCAGATGCCATGGCAGTGGACATCTCGGACCTGGCTCGGTTTGAGAGACTGACTCCTTTTCGAGTTCGAGACGTATTACTTGTAGCCAGTCCATTCGATCATTATTTGCTTGAGGAA
>Ga0208524_1000200_pt1 | contig 32740 bp, 35 predicted proteins | sample ETNtaG_28_FD_185779 | JGI IMG/M metagenome (GOLD analysis project Ga0208524, IMG submission 185779) | Marine microbial and viral communities from oxygen minimum zone, Eastern Pacific Ocean - ETNP201406SV61 (SPAdes) (version 2) | ecosystem: Environmental > Aquatic > Marine > Oceanic ... | reverse complement strand
AGAACAATTTGTTACTATCTGTGAACCAGTAATAAAGAATTGGAAAGTTGTGTCTTGTGGGGATTCTGTAACTGCAATAGAAATTAAAGAGACTTCTGAGAATACTGATGTAAGTAAAATTATGGAAGCTATTAAAAAATTAGAAGCCGAAGAGCCAGTTCGTATAACTGGTAACGAAACAGATGAAGAACTCCGCAATAATCCTTACATCAAACACATTCGCACCGCTCTTAACGGGTACTTAGATGGTAGTAACATCGGTGCAGAAGAAGTAATAGCTCTTTACGAAGCTAACCCGAGCGATAAATGTGGCTTAACCCTTCTTGATAAGTCGTACTATGAAAGCAAGTTCTTTATTTACAATGTACATGATAATGAGTATGGTGGAGTACAAGCGTATATTGTTTTTGTAGATAAACCGGATACAATTTTTGGTGCGTGGATATATAAACTGGGAGGTGATGATAATAATTATTCTTTGAGAAGTTTTTGTAAGTCTGGACCATCGGAAGAAACGCGTGCTGAATTTACCAAAATCATGCGATCAATAATTGAAAGAGGAGAGATAAAGTTTTCTTTATAAAAGGGCGGAAAAGCTTAAAATTTGGTAGAATAAAAATATGAAAAATAATATAAAGAAAATTGAAAATATAGCTAAAGATGTATATAAGAAATTAGGATCAGGGCACCAGGAGGTCGTCTATGACAAAGCAATGCAAGTCGGTTTGCGACTTGCAAAGATCCGATATGATAGCCAAAAAGTAGTTGAACTTATCTATAAAGATCATTATGTGGGCGAAGGATTCCCAGACCTTATTATATTCTTTGGAAAAACAAAGATTGTAGTTGAGCTTAAGGCTGTTGGTGCAAAACTTGGCGTATCAGAAGAACAGCAAATCAAAAACTATATGAAGCTTCTTAAAATTAAAGACGGATTACTTATAAACTTTCAGCAACCCAAAAAAGAAGGCAAATCAGAAATTGAAATAAAAGAAATAGTTTAATTGCAAAAAAGTATCTTTCTTTGATTCCCGCTAGATATAAAGAGTAAATAAAAAAATCTATGTCTAATTATATAAAATACAAAATATTTAAAAAAGATCCCGATAATGATGACCTGGATAATGTTTATAAGGAAATAAACGGTTTATTGTAACCACAAAAATATGAAATTAATATTTAATAAAATTAAAAAATTTTATAAAGAATACAAGTATATGGTTATATACCAATAACAAATATCAATGTCTTCACTAGCAATCGGCATTGTTGGTCTGCCAAATGTAGGCAAATCAACGCTTTTTAATGCCTTAACAGCAAAATCAGTTCCTGCAGAGAACTTTCCATTCTGCACTATTGACCCGTCTGTGGGCGTCGTTGCCGTGCCAGATGAACGGCTAAACCACTTGAGCTCTTTGTCAGAGTCGGAGAAGACGATTCCAGCGGCGGTTTCTTTCGTTGATATTGCTGGACTTGTGAAGGGAGCGTCAGCAGGTGAGGGACTTGGCAACAAATTTCTCTCAAACATTCGTGAGGTAGATGCGATAGCCGAAGTCGTGCGGATGTTTGACGACTCAGACATAGCGCATGTGAGTGGGACAGTTGACCCAATGGACGACATAGAAGTAATCAATTTAGAACTCATAATGGCAGACCTGCAAACTGTTACAAAAAGATTATCAAATATAGAAAAAGAGATAAGAAGCGGGGATAAGGATGCGGTCTTGGAGCAAGAAGTACTAAAGAAAATAGAACAAGTTCTCACTACAGGTAAACTTGCAAATTCTTTGGAGCTTAACGAGCAGGAAGCGGGAGCAATAAAGCAATTAAATCTTCTAACGATGAAACCAATACTTTATGTGCTTAATAAAAAATCGGAAGGACTAAATATTGATGATGACCGCTACCAGAGACTTATGGACTTTTTGCAAAGTTCGGGCGTAAAGTGGGTTGAGGTGGATGCAAATGTTGAAAACGAAGTTAAAGATGTAAGTGAAGACGACAAACAAGAATTCAGAAGAGAGTTCGGCGTACTTGAAAGCGGGATTGATAGTTTGATACGCAAAGGATACGAGCTTTTGGATTTGATAACATTCTTCACAACAGGCGTGGATGAAACTCGCGCATGGACGATAAGAAATGGATGGGCGGTGCCACAGGCAGGTACTGCAATCCACAATGACTTTAAAGATAAATTCATCCGTGCGGAAGTTATCTCTTATGAAAAACTTACTGAAGCTGGCTCTTACACAACCGCGCGAGAGAAAGGATGGACTCGCACAGAAGGAAAAGAATATATCGTCAGAGACGGAGATGTGATAGAGTTTAAGATATAGTTGATAATATGGAAAATACAAGAGTAAAAATGACGCCGAAGGATTTCTTTCTTTATTTTGCCGCTATGGTGGCGCTTTATGTGAGCGCATTTTCGCTTCTCGCGCTTTTATTTGAATATATAAATGTCCTGTTTCCAGACGAGCTCCAAGTTTTCAGTGGACAATTTTCCTCAGCTATTCGTTTCTCAATAGCATCACTCATCATAATATTCCCGACATATCTTATTCTCACAAAAATACTCAATAAAGATTTGCGCCAAAATCCGGAGAAGAAAAACATCTGGATCCGCAAATGGCTTATTTATCTGACGCTGTTTATAGCAGGGGTTACCATTATTATTGATCTTGTGCGACTTGTTAATGAATTTCTTGGCGGGGAGATTACAATACAATTTGGGCTTAAAGTTCTTGCAGTACTTGTTGTAACAGGTGCGGTGTTTGGGTATTATCTCTATGATTTGAGGGGTAAGTGGGAGGCAGATGCAAAAAGAGCGAAAACTATAGGTCGGATTACAGCTCTCGTTGTTCTTATAGCGGTTGTCTCGGGCTTCTTTATTATAGGATCTCCGGCTAGTCAGAGATTGGTACGATTTGACCAAGACAAAGTAAATGACTTGCAAAATATTCAATGGCAAGTTGTGAATTTCTGGCAGAATAAAGAGAGACTGCCGGAGATACTTTCAGAGCTTGAAGACCCTATTGAAGGATTTGTTGTGCCAATTGACGCACAGAACAAAGAACAATACGGATACAAAGTAGTTTCCAATCTGACTTTTGAACTTTGCGCGAACTTTAATAAAGAAAACACTGATCCTTTCCCATCTCTTTATGATTATCCTACAAGAGGAGAATTTGATATTGAAAATGCAAACTGGCAGCACAGTGCAGGAGAAGAATGTTTTGAAAGAACAATAGACCCAGATTTATTTCCACCAATGAAAGATAGATAATGGAAAAATATAATCATAAAAAAATTGAAAAGAAATGGCAGGAAAAATGGGATAAAGATAAGCCGCACAAAGCAGAAGACTTTTCCAAAAAAGAAAAGTCTTATCTTTTAATTGAATTTCCATACCCATCGGGCGACGGGCTTCATGTAGGACATCCGCGTCCGTATATTGGCATGGATGTTATTGCGCGCAAAAGAAGGGCTGAAGGCAAAAACGTGCTGTATCCGATAGGGTGGGATGCATTTGGACTACCAACAGAGAATTTTGCGCTTAAAACAGGTGTCCACCCAAAAGAAGTAACAAAGAAAAACACTGATATATTCAGAAAGCAAATCAAATCACTCGGCATTTCGTTTGACTGGTCGCGAGAAATAAACACAACTGACCCAGAGTATTACAAATGGACGCAGTGGATTTTCTTACAACTTTTCAAAAAAGGTCTCGCTTATAAAGCAAGCGTTGCAGTCAATTGGTGTCTTTCTTGTAAGATTGGTCTTGCAAATGAGGAAGTAGTAGATGGTAAGTGTGAGCGATGCGGGGGCGAGACAGAAAAAAGACAAAAAGAACAATGGATGCTTGCAATAACAAAATATGCAGACAGATTAGATAAGGATTTGGACGACGTTGATTATTCAGAGCCGATAAAAATCCAGCAAAGAAATTGGATAGGTAAATCAGAAGGCGCAGAGATTGATTTTGATATTAAAAATAGTGATAGAAAAATAAAAATATTTACCACGAGAGCAGATACATTGTTTGGTTCTACATATATGGTGCTTGCGCCTGAACATGAACTTGTTCAAGAACTTAAATCACAAATTACGAATTTTAATGAAGCAGAAAAGTATATTAATGATACAAAGAAAAAAACAGAGATTGAAAGAACTGCAGAGGGTAAGGAAAAGACGGGAGTTGAACTAAAAGGAGTGACAGCTATCAATCCTGCTAACAAAGAAGAAATCCCAGTATTCATAGCTGACTATGTAATGGTGGAATATGGTACAGGAGCAATAATGGCAGTTCCTGCGCATGACCAACGTGATTTTGAATTTGCGAAGAAATTTAATCTGCCAATTGTTGAAGCAGATCTTGTCGATATGGATGAAGTTATAGAAAAAGTCAAAGGCAAAAAAACTATTAAATATAAACTTCGTGACTGGGTGTTCTCAAGACAGCGTTACTGGGGTGAACCGATTCCTATAATCCACTGCGACGAGTGCGGGCCTGTGGCAGTGCCAGAAGAGCATCTTCCGGTTGAACTTCCTGATATAAAAGATTACAAGCCGACTGACAGCGGGGAATCACCACTATCAAAAGCAAAGAGTTGGGTAAATGTAAAATGTCCAAAGTGTGGAAAGATGGGGAAAAGAGAAACCGATGTGATGCCAAACTGGGCTGGCTCTTCTTGGTATTACTTGCGCTACGCTGACCCTAATAATGATAAAGCTCTCGCTGATGCTAAAAATCTTAAATATTGGACTCCTGTTGATTGGTATAACGGAGGAATGGAACACACAACACTTCACTTACTTTATTCTCGTTTCTGGCACAAGTTTCTTTACGATATAAAAGTAGTGCCGACACCAGAGCCGTATCAGAAAAGGACTTCCCACGGGCTAATACTCGCAGAGGGCGGGGAGAAAATGTCAAAATCAAAGGGAAATGTCGTGAATCCTGATGAAATAGTAGAAACATTTGGTGCCGATACATTGCGAACGTACGAAATGTTTATGGGGCCATTTGACCAAGTAATAGCTTGGAGCACGAACAATATGGTGGGAGTAAGAAGATTCCTTGAAAAAATTTGGAGATTGCAGAGAAAAATCGGAGACGGTTCAGATGTAATTCTTGACGGAACAATTAAAAAAGTTACTGACGATATAGAAGCGATGAAATTCAACACTGCAGTGAGCACGATGATGATTTTGGTAAATGAATTAGAGAAAACAAAAGAAATTTCTAAAAATACTTATGAAAAATTATTAATATTACTCGCACCATTTGCGCCACATATCGCAGAAGAGTTGTGGGATAAAATCGGAAATAGTGATTCTATACTTTCAGAAGTATGGCCTAAATATGATTCTAAAAAAACTATTACAGATAAAGCTGAAATAGCTGTTCAGGTTGACGGCAAAGTAAGAGCCACAATTCCAGTATCTATTGATGATGACGAAGATAGTGTAAAAGAAAAAGCTCTCTCAAATGAAAATGTCAAAAAGTGGACAGATGGTAAAAATATAAATAAAGTACTCTATGTAAAAGGCAAAATCATCAGTATTGTGACAGGTTAATCTCTCTTGCACCCCATTTGCTTTTGTGGTAAAAGTATAGTATAGTCAAATAATCAAGTAATAAAGGCATATGTCTGCAATAATCACATTCAAGCCAAAACAAGTCACAAAACAGCTTCTCGTTGTTCTTCTCCCTCGTGCCAGAGAGGTTGTGACTAATAGACATGGTCTCGGCAAAAGCACTGGAAAGATGACGCTTGAAGCAATAGGAAACCAGTACGGTATTACAAGAGAAAGAGTAAGACAGATTGAAAATGCAGCATTAGGTAGTATTAGGAAATCAGACGCTTTTACAGGTGAAAAACGAGCTCTTAACGAGCTTGCTTCTGCTATTGATTCTCTCGGAGGTATGGTATCAGAAGACGAATTCCTTGAACTTATTTCTAAAGATAAAAATACTCAAAACCACACACTCCTTCTTCTTGTACTTGGTGATGAGTTTAAAAAGAAAAAAGAAGATGATGAATTTAGAAGCCATTGGTATGTGGACGAAGGACTAGAAGATACTGTACATAAAGCACTTAAAAATGTTTACAAGGGTCTTTCACTAGAAGATTTGGTCCCAGAATCAGAACTTATAGATTCATTTTTAGGGGAAGTTAAAGATTTGAATAAAAAATACAAGAACGAAGAGATTGCAAAAAGATGGCTTGCAGTTTCAAAGACACTCGGTAAGAATCCGCTTGGAGAATGGGGTGTTGCAGACTCTTCAAATGTTAAAGTTAAGGGTATGCGGGACTATGCGTACTTGGCAATCAAGAAGCACGGTTCTCCTATGCACTTTACTGAAGTTTCAAAGGCGATTTCTGATTTTTTTGGCAGAAAGGCGCATACTGCGACATGTCACAATGAACTCATTAAAGATCCGAGATTCGTGCTTATTGGAAGAGGGCTCTATGCACTTTCAGAGTGGGGCTACACTAGTGGTGTTGTGCGAGATGTTATCTCTGAAATTTTGAAGAAAAATGGCCCACTTACACGAGAAGATATAATAGACAAAGTACGCAAAGAAAGATACATAAAAGATAATACGATTATAGTGAATTTGCAAAACAGAGATCAATTTAAAGTTAATAAAGCAGGAAAATATTCAGTTGCGTAAACTAAAAAAACACCCCCGATGTAACGTCGGGGGTGTTTTTTCTTATGTTATTTTCGTGTATTATATAAACATATGGCTACTGAAAAAATAGATAAGACGCTGAAAAATTGGGTCGGAGAATACGGTGCCCCAATTCCTGCTTTTCTTGCAAGTGTCGTAATTGTCATTTTATATATGGTTTTGCGGTTGTCACCTGAAACGTTTAAGGAAATATTTTTGGTTATAGGAATCCTTTCTCCTATATGGCTTCCGCTTTTCCTCCTCTATTTCTTTTGGTTTTTTTGGATGATATATATAAAGTCTGATTTTATCAAAAATCAGGAGAATTTTTTACTTGAGATTAAACTTCCAAGGGAGATACAAAAGTCACCACTTGCAATGGAAGCAGTATTTTCTGGTCTTAATCATACATTGGGCGAGTCAACAGAATTCGCTCGTTATTGGTTTGGAAAATTAAGAACATGGTTTTCATTTGAAATAGCTTCAATAGATGGTGAAGTCCGCTTCTTCGTGTGGGGTAGGGATTTTTTCAGAAAAGCACTTGAGGCTCAAATCTATGCTCAATATCCTGAAGTGGAAATAGTTGATGCCGATGATTATACAAGAGCGATAAGACTTGATCTAAAAAAGATTGATGTGTGGGGAGTTGATTTCAAGTTAAAAAAACCTGATATTTATCCTATCAAGACATATGTTGACTATAATCTGGACAAAGACCCCAAAGAAGAATTCAAAGTGGACCCTATGTCTCACATGATTGAGCTTATGGGCTCTCTTGGTAAAGGCGAACAGTTTTGGTTTCAGTTTATAATCAGGGCAACCAAGAAAGAAAGAAAGAAAAAAGGTACATGGTTTAAAAAAACTGGTTGGAAAGAAGAGGCTCACGCTGAAATTGACAAATTAATGCTAAGAGACCCAGAAACTAAAAGCACAAAAAAACTTACAACAGCGGGTTTTCAGATGTTAACAACCTTAAGCGAAGGAGAAAAAGATATAATCAAAGCAATTGAGAGAAGTATCACTAAGCCAGCTTTTGATGTTGGAATCCGTGGAATCTACTTAGCAGAGAAGGAAAATTTCAATCCAGGGAATATCGCTGGTCTTATAGGTATTATGAAGCAATATAATTCTAATACTCTAAATGAATTTACTCCAACACGATATGTATACGGGTTTCAATATCCATGGGAAGATTACAAAGGATTGCGACAAGATCGTCAGAGGAGGAGAGTGTTTGACGCATACCGCAGACGTTCATATTTTCATTATCCATACAAAACACAGCCATTTGTACTCAATACCGAGGAACTTGCGACTATGTTTCATTTCCCAGGCGCTACAGTGCAGACACCTACAGTAGCGAGAGTGCCTTCCAAAAAGTCAGAAGCTCCATCTGATTTGCCGATATGATATCAAAATTTTTAAACAGAATAATTAAATATCTAAGTAATAATAAAAGAAAAACATCTACGCTTTTAGTTGCTCTTTTTGTCGTACTTGTTTCTTTTTATGTTGGGATTTTCCGAGCGCCTGCAGATTTTCCAATTAAAGAGACGATAACGATTGAGGAAGGAAGCACCTTGTCTTCCATTGCAGAGAAATTGAAAGAAGACAGCGTTGTACGGTCATCCCTGTGGCTCAGAAATATTGTGATTATATTAAATGGGGAAGACGGAGCACTCTCTGGTGATTATTATCTGGGACGAGAAGAAAACATCTTCAGTATGGCGCGGAGGATAGCAAAAGGGGACTTTGACCTTGATTTAGTTAGAGTTGTGATTCCAGAAGGAGCGACAGTAGATGAGATTGGCCAGATTTTTGAGAAAAGATTTGAATCATTTAATAAAGAAGTATTCTTGAATCTTGTAGGAGACAACGAAGGGTACCTTTTTCCTGATACTTATCATTTTCTTCCAAAGGTAGAGGAGGGAGAAGTTGCAAGAATACTTAGCAATACATTTGTAGAGAAACTTGCGGAAGTTGATGAAGATATCAGAAAGTTTGGGAAGCCGATTGATGAAGTTATAAATATGGCTTCAATTTTAGAGGAAGAAGCTCGCACCACAAAAACAAGAAGAACAATTGCAGGGATTTTGTGGAAACGGCTTGAAATAGGGATGCCACTTCAAGTTGATGCGGTATTTACTTATGCAAACGGCAAGAACTCATTCACGCTCACTACAGAGGATTTGAGAGAAGATCACCCTTACAATACATATACAAATAAAGGCCTTCCGCCAACACCTATTTCAAATCCAGGGCTTGATTCAATCCTTGCTGCAGTTACACCAATAGAATCTGACTATCTGTATTTTCTCTCAGACAAGAATGGAAATATGCATTACAGCATCACATTTGAGGAACATATACGCAAAAAGAGGATTTATTTGAACTAAGACTGTGTTTAAGTCAAACTTAAACAGATTATGAATAAAATTAAAGGAAAAAAAGTATTCGTTGCGCTCTCAGGCGGGGTGGATAGCTCTGTTGCCGCCGCGCTTTTGAAAAAAGAGGGCTTTGATGTAACAGGCGTTTTTATAAAGGTATGGCATCCGGATTTTTTGCCGTGCCAGTGGCGACAGGACAGGATTGATGCAATGCGTGTATGCGCCAAACTTGAAATCCCATTCCTTACATTTGATTTGGAGAGGGAATATAAAAAAGAAATCATTGATTATATGATTTCTGAATATAGAGAGGGCAGAACTCCAAATCCCGATGTAATGTGCAACAAACAGATTAAGTTTGGCGCATACCTCAAAAAAGCACTCTCCTCGGGAGCGGAGTATATCGCAACGGGACATTATGCAAGGAAAGTTGAGAAAGATGGTGAATATAAAATGTTAGTGGGGAATGACAGCAATAAAGACCAAAGTTATTTCCTTTGGACGCTTACACAAGAACAACTAAGACATTCTTTTTTCCCGACAGGAGAATTTACTAAACCGAAAGTAAGAGAGCTAGCAGAGCAATTTGGACTTTCAACTGCAAAGAAAAAGGACAGCCAAGGACTGTGCTTCATAGGTAAACTTGATATTGCAGATTTTCTTAAAAACTATATTGAAGAAAAGAAAGGAGATGTTTTGAACGAAAAAGGTAAAGTGATAGGACACCACAGTGGCGTGACATTTCTAACTATCGGTCAGAGACATGGATTTACAATTGAAGATAAGGGTACGCACGACAAGCCGTATTACATAATCTCAAAAGATATCTCAAAAAACACAATTACTGTCTCGCATGATATTGAAAGTAAAGAGATAGATAAAAAGAGCATAAAAACAAAAGATGTAAATTGGATAAGCGGGAAAGCCCCAAGTAAAGCCATGAATTACCAAGCACGAATTCGCTATCGCCAAGAGCTTCAGGATTGCACAATCACTTGGCTATCGCATAGCCAAGTGATTGTTGAGTTTGATGAGAGTCAGGACACCGCCACATCCGGCCAATCGCTTGTTTTGTATAATGGCGATGAGTGTCTGGGAGGTGGTATAATAATTTGATGAAACAAATATTAATTACAAAACAGGACGGGACAAAAGAACCGTTTAATGTAGAGAAACTGCGTCATTCTCTTACACGTTCTGGCGCTTCTGAACAAGAGATTGATGGAGTTGTAGATTATGTGAAAAAAGATTTAAAAGAGGGAATGAGTACATCGGAAATTTATAAACACGCTTTCTCTTATCTTGAACATGAAAAGAAACCAATTGCAGCTCGCTACTCTATGAAGCGTGCAGTGCTTGCGCTTGGCCCATCTGGCTATCCATTTGAGAATTTTATCGCTGAAATTTTTAGAACTAAGGGATATAAAGTTGAAGTAGGGAGTGTAGTAAAAGGTGCGTGCGTAGAGCATGAAGTTGACATTATTGGAGAGATGAACGGACAAAAGATAGGAGCTGAAGTTAAATTCCACAATAAACTTGGTATTCGCTCAGACCTTAAAGTTGCACTTTATGTACATGCAAGATTTGAAGATATAAGAAGCGGGAAAATTCAGATAGATGAAGATTGGCTTATCACAAATACAAGGTTTTCAAGCAATGCGATCAAATACAGTAATTGCATTAATATGAAAATGATATCTTGGACTTATCCCAAACAAGGGAACTTACATGACCTAATTGAAGAAACAGGTATACAGCCAATAACCGCACTGACCTCACTTTCGGGTGCAGAGAAGAAGAAATTGATGGAACAAAAGGTAATTTTATGTAAAAATATTGAAAGCAATGAAGAAATTCTTCACTCTTTAGGCTTAGGAGCGCAAAAAATTGAAAACGTTATGGCAGAAAGTCAAGCCTTGTGCCGTATTTAATCTTGTGTACTATATATTCATATTTATTAAAATAGTGATAATAAAAGTATGGAAAAAGACAATATATTTTCTACAAAAGTCATTATAGCGTTTGTAGTCGGTATTGCAGTAGGTTTTGGGGGTACATGGTTTTATCTGCAAGCTCCAATGAGCGATGTGGCAGAAGATGAAGTATCTGATACTTCATCGGAAGTTGCACTTTCAGGTGAAAACGCTATATTGGTTCGCAGTCAAGAAGCGGGAATTAATGTAGAAGTGGAGCTCGTGACACTTGAAAATGCAGGTTGGGTTGTGATACACGAGAATAACAATGGGGCTCTGGGAAATGCTCTCGGTGCGCAGTTGTTCGATAGCGGTCCAAGTAAAGGAGTTGTTGAGCTTTTGAGAGGCACGGAAGCTGGAAATACATATTTCGCAACAATAAGACAGGACGACGGAGACCGAGCGTTTGACCTTACAAGAGATTTACTTCTCTCAGGTATTGAAGGAAATCTTGTACAGGTTGAGTTTAATGCAACTGCCCCTGTAGATGAAGAAGAAACAGAGGAGTAAATTCAGATTTATTTATTAAGCAATGCTTTCAAAAACACCCCCCTCCGCCTTAGGTGGGGGGTGTTTTTGTTTTAGAAAAGTAAATCAACGACTTCTTTTACAACAGCGCCATCTGCTTTTCCTTTTGTTTCTTTCATTACGGCGCCCATAAGTATTCCCATTTTTGATTTATCTGTCACTCCAAGTTCTGCTTTCTTTATATTGGCAATTTTCTCAATCTCTTGTCGACTCATTTCCTCTGGTAGATATTCGGAGAGTATAGCCAGTTCTTTTTCCTCCTTTTCTGCCAATTCATTTCTACCACCACTTTTAAACTGCTCAATTGACTCTCTTCTTTGTTTTGCCTGTTTTTTAATCACTGCAATTGCTTCATCGTCAGTTAATTCTTCATCGGGCTTTCGCTTTGTCGCGACAAGCTCATTTGTAAATGCGGCGGAAAGTCCCCGTAAGACAGAAAGCTTTATTTCATCACGAGCTTTCATTGCGTCTTTTATTTTTTCTTTTATTTCCTTCTGGACCATAGAGTAATATTAACAAAAAATCTCCATATATCATAGCACTTCTGCTATACTAAATAGATGAAACCAAGGCATATATTGTGGGAAACTTTCTCGCGGGAAAATCTTAGAAAAGTTCTATCTGCTGATCTAAAGAGCGGATTATCTGCCGAGAAGATTGAAAGACTGCAGAAAAGACACGGCAAGAACATTCTTGAGGCAGGAGAAGATTTTACATTTACAGATAAGATTGCAAAACAGTTTAAAAGTCCACTTGTAATAATTTTGCTTGGAGCAGGAATAACCACTCTTTTCCTCCGAGAGTTTTTAGATACGATTGTAATTTTCGCGGCGCTTTTCATAAATGTCGGTGTCGGCATATTCCAAGAAGAACGGGCGTCTAATGCATTTGAAAAGCTCAACAAATCTCAAATAAAACATGCGACCGTAATAAGAGACGGGAAGAAAGCGATAATTCTTTCAGAAAATCTCATTCCAGGAGATTTGGTTATTTTAGAGGGCGGTTCACAAGTACCAGCGGATATCAGAATTCTTGAAGCGAAAAATCTCTCTGTTAATGAGGCAGCTCTGACAGGGGAGTGGGCACCAGTGCATAAAGATGCACTGGTAAAACAAAAAAGTGTCTCACTTGGCAAACGCACTAATATGGTGTGGATGGGAACGCTTGTTTCGTCTGGAAATGGAATCGGTATTGTCGTTGAAACTGGGAAAAACACTCAAGTTGGAATGATTGCAAAACAGTTGGGTAATATAGGAGAACAGCTGACCCCTCTTCAGCACAGCATACGAAAGATCGCAAGATTTTTGATATATATCATACTTACCGCAATAATTGCTATTATAGTGCTTGGGATATTGCGCGGGGAGCCACTTGGCGATATGTTTTTAATAGCAATAGCGATTGCTGTTGCCACGATGCCAGAGGGCTTGCCAGCGGCTGTTACTGTGGTTTTGGCTCTTGGTATGGAGTCAATCCTCAAGCACGGAGGGCTTGTACGAAACTTACTTGCTGCAGAGACATTGGGTGCAACGACGGTGATTCTGACAGACAAGACAGGGACACTTACAGAGGCGAAGATGAAACTCGCATCTCTCTACACTCTTGAGTCTCTGAAAACAGGCGGTAAAGGTATGACAGAAGATGACAAAAGCTTGCTTACTATGGCAGTGCTCTCCTCCGATGCATTTGTTGAGGAAAGTAAAGAAGAAGAAAAAGATGAACAGGTGAAACTTACTGTTCAAGGCAGGCCGATTGAAAAGGCGATTATAGTTGCGGGACTTGAGATGGGAATTTCGCAGGATGAACTCAAGGAAGAAAATGGAAGAATTGATTTTCTTAAGTTTGAATCAAAAAGAAGATTTAGCGCTTCTTTAAACAAGCACAAAGAATACAAAAAAAACAGAATTTACTTAAGTGGTGAGCCAGAGTCACTACTTAATCATTCAACTCATGTTCTTAAAAACGGCAAAATCAAAATACTTATGGACAAAGACTACTCTGTCTTCAGAGAAGTTCAAAGACGAGAAAGTGCCAAAGGTAAGCGCTTCATAGGCATCTCATATAAAGATGTACTGTGGGAGGATATTGAAAGTAGTGCTAAGGATAAGAAAGGAGAGAAGAGTAAATTTACCGAGAAAACCGTATTCGCGGGCTTTTTGGCATTTGAAGACCCAGTCAGAGAAGATGTAAGAGAAGCGATTTCCAAAGTCAAAAGAGCAGGAGCTAGGGTCATAATGCTCACAGGGGACAACCCAGGAACAGCGGGGAATATTGCGGAGAAGGTCGGCATATCAAAAAAAGGAGACCAAGTTCTCCTTGGAAGCGATATTGAACTTCAAGAGGATGACGAGCTCTTAAAGACGCTTCAAAAAGTGAAGATTTTCTCACGCGTATTGCCCGACCAGAAACTTCGCATCACAAGGGTTCTGCGTGGTGCGGGTGAGATCGTTGCTATGACAGGAGACGGTATAAACGATGCGCCAGCACTTCGCTCCGCAAACATTGGAGTTGCAGTAGGGAGCGGTACAGAAGTTGCAAAAGAAGCGGCGGATATAATACTTCTCAACAACAGCTTTTCTATAATTGTCTCGGCTATTGAAGAGGGCAGGAGAATAATTGACAATCTTAAGAAAATTCTCGCGTATCTGCTCTCCACAAGTTTCGTTGAGGTGTTTATAATAGTTGGTGCACTGGCTTTTGCTGCACCCATACCACTTCTTCCATCACAGATTCTTTGGGCAAACATTATAGAAGAGGGTCTGATGAGTTTTGCTTTTGCGTTTGAGAAAAAAGATAAGAACATAATGAAAAGAGACCCGCGTTCGCATGCTTCAAGGAATATATTAACGCCTGTAATCAAAAAATTTATTTTCACAATCGGCATAGTAACAGGAGTATTCTTAACAGCTCTATACTTTATACTTCTTAAAATTGGAGTGCCGATTGAAGAGGTTCGTACAATGATGTTCGTTGCTATTTCAATTGATTCTATATTCTTTACATTTTCACTCAAGAGCTTTGACACACCTCTCCACAAGATGAATATATTCTCAAATAAATTCTTAATTATTGCTTTTGTCTTCAGCACACTTCTTCTCATTGCCGCAGTTTCACTTAGTCCTTTGAGAACGCTTCTCACGCTCACAGTACTTTCAGTTTCACAGTTATTGTTCTTGACGGGTGTGGGAATATTCAATCTTATTACAATAGAAGCGACAAAATACTATCTCTTTTTCCGCAAAAGAGCTTGACTTTCCTATATAATGTATGATATAGCTCAGGAAGAAAATCGTTGACCTTATTTAGGAGATTAAAATGTCACATACACCAGAGTATAAATGTGAAAAATGTGGAGAGACAGCAGTTGGTTGGGGTGCAGAAGAAGAAGAAAGAAAAACAGGCAAAGTAAAATGCAAAGATGGTGTAGAAATGGTGAAGATAAGAGGCAAAAAGATAAAAGATAAAGTTGTTGTAAATGGCGATCCAGAATAATACATTCAGGGTTGCCATTTTTTATGCATTAATTTTGTGATAGAATAGGCTCAATATGGATACTATTTGGGCTATTGTAATAATCCTTGTTGTTTTTAGCGCTATAAATGGCGTAATTATCTGGCTTGCTATGCGCAAGCGTGGTGACAAAGAAGATAATCAGTCGTCACTTCTTATACAAAATCAACTTCAAGAGCTTACAAGAGTAATGGACAGTAAGTTTGGAGAAAGCACAAAGCAGATGAGTGAGTCAGTGAGACATCAGTTTAACCAATCACAGAAGCTCATCCAAGACGTGAATGAACAGATGATAAAGCATTTGACAGATGTCTCAAAGGGAATGACTGAAGCAAATGAATCCAGCAAGCAAGTTTTCACAATTGCAGAGCAATTGCAGAATTTGGAGAAAGTTCTCAAGCATCAAAAGCAGAGGGGAAACTTAGGTGAGGCAAGTTTGGAGCTTATCTTGAGCAATATCTTACCTGCGACTGCGTATAAACTGCAGTATCAGTTTGAAAGTGGAGAAACAGTAGACGCAGTAGTGATGACAAAAGAAGGAATCATACCAGTTGATGCGAAGTTCTCGCTTGATAATTATAATCGTCTAGTGAATGAGGAAGATGAACACAGGAAAGCAGAACTTGAGAAGGAATTTAAAAATGATTTAAAAAAGAGAATTGACGAGACAGCAAAATATATAAAACCAAAAGAAGATACACTGCCGTTTGCGTTTATGTTTATTCCTGCAGAGGGGATTTATTATGATTTGCTTGTGAACGAGGTAGGTGCAGTAAAAGTAAACACAAGAAGTTTGATTGATTATGCGTACAAAGATAAGAATGTGATTATAGTTTCTCCAACAACATTTGCTGCGTATTTGCAATCGGTGCTTTACGGATTCAGAGCATTCAAGATTGAAGAGTCAGCAAAGCAGATAGGGAAGCAAGTAGAGGGTCTCTCAAGGCATTTGAAAAGTTATGACGATTACTTCAAGAAAGTTGGCAACTCGCTTTCTACAACTGTGAATCATTACAATTCTGCCTCAAAAGAACTCGGTAAAATTGATAAAGACGTACTCAAAATAACCGGCGACTCTGCCGATATTGAGACAGTTATGATAGATAAGCCAGAAAAGGAGGAATAATTTGATTTTTTATGAAAATGCTGTAATATATGGTGATTATGTCTAAAGAATTCGCAGTGATAAAAACAGGCGGGAAGCAATACAAGGTCTCAAAAGGGGACACTATCAAGATTGAAAAGCTTCCTAAGGAGCATAAAAAGGGTGCAAAAGTAGCGTTTGACAAGGTGCTTTTATATGACGACGGCAAAACTACCAAAGTCGGTGCGCCTTTTTTAGACAAAGCTAAAGTAACTGGCACATTTGAGAGTGAAGGAAAAGCGAAGAAAATTGACGTAATCAAATTCAAATCAAAAAGCCGATACTTTAAGAAAAGAGGTCACAGGCAAATCTTCAACACTATAAAAATTGAAGCGTTAAAATAAACAAAAAACCGCTCACCTGAAGGTGAGCGGTTTTCTTATGTTCTATTTTTGAATGCGTTTTTGAGAGTTTCCGAATCTGGATACTCAAGCTCAATCCCTGTTGAAAGCCCCCTCCCAAGAGTTGATATTTTTATTTTCTTTTTCTCTACAATAGGTGAAAGAAGTTCTCTCACATACTTTTCTGTGTTTTCTCCATCTGGACTCACAGAAAGAGCAAGGACTATTTCTTTTAGATTTTTATCTTGCACTCTTTCTTTAAGCTCCGTCACCCTTATCTTTTGCTCTGGATTTTTCTCAAGTATTGGCACTTTTCCCCCGAGTATAAAATATTTACCACCAAATGCTCCACTTTTTTCAATATTTTCAAAATCTGCATCTCGTTCAACTACCATTAACATCCCGTTCTCTCTATTTTTATCAGTACATACATCACAGATTTTAGACTGAGATGTTTTTGGGAAAAATCGTTGGCATGACTCACACACTGTTACTTCTTTTTTCAGTTCTAGTATAAGTTTTGAAAGCTCTTCAAGAGAACCGTTGTTTCTTGTCAGCAGAAAATAAACAAACCTTTTTGACTGGCGTGGGCCTATGCCGGGGAACTTAGAGAAAATTTCTGTTAATTTATTTATCGTGTTCATCTAATATTTCTTCTTTAGTTTCGTCAAAATCACCAAAACCACTTTTATCAACACTCAAGAATGTTACCTTTTGTTTGTCAAAGTAAAGCTCTACTTTTCCTATAGGGCCATTTCTGTGCTTTTCTATAAGAATTTCAGCGATGTTTGGTTTGCTTGAATCCTCGTTGAATTTGTCATCACGGTGGATGAACATCACAACATCCGCATCTTGTTCTATAGAACCTGAATCACGAAGGTCAGATAGCCTTGGTTTGCCTCGACGCTGTTCCACTGCGCGCGAAAGCTGAGAAAGTGCAAGTACAGGCACATCAAGCTCGCGTGCCATAGTTTTGAGCGAACGGGAAATCTCTGTAACCTGTTGTACAAGAGAGTCGTTGCTTTTACCCGAAGTTGGCACCATAAGTTGTAAATAGTCCACTATTATAAGCCCCACACCGCGCTCACTCTTGAGGCGCCTCGCTACAGAGCGCATTTTGAGAATATTGTTTGCCGGCTGGTCGTCTATGTAAATCGGCGCTTTTGCAAGTGCATCAAGCGCATTGCGAATTTGGCCAAATTCTGTAGTACTGGTTTTAAGTTCTCCTGTGCGGAGCTTCCAAGCATTCACACGGGACTCTGATGCGAGCATTCGGTCTACAAGTTGTTGGGAGCTCATCTCAAGGGAGAAGATGCCCACCGGTGTGCCGTGTTTTGTCGCGGTTTGGCGAGCAATGTCTAGCGCAAGTGCTGTCTTTCCCATTGAAGGACGAGCGGCGAGTATTATCAAATCTGATTTTTGAAAACCAGCAAGCATATTATCAAGCTCTTTGAAACCCGTCCTTATCCCTCGGAGCTCACCTTTTGTATTATGTAGATGGTCAAGACGCTCCCATGCTTCTTCTATTTCATCTTTAATTGCCACAAATTTATGCAGGGTGGGGGACTCTGTAACTTCGTAAATCTTTTTCTCTGCTCTATCAAGCATCTCTTCAAGCTCTTGTGCTTCGTCATACCCGAGTTCTGAAATAAAATCTGCTGCTTCTATGAGACTTCGCATCATGCCTTTTTTCTGCACAAGCTCTGCATAGTGTTTTGCATTTCCGGAAGAGGGCACGATATTTACAAGTTCTGCCAAGTAGCTTCTCCCACCTATTTGTTCAAGTGACTTTTTTTCTTTGAGCTTTGATGTCATTGAGAGAAGGTCAATAGGTTCGTTCTTTCCAAAAAGTTCGAGCATGGTTTTGTAGATGATACGATGCTTTTCTGCATAAAAAGAATCATGAGACACAATGTCGATAATTTCATCCAAGATATCTGGCCTGAGCATTATGGAGCCCAAAAGTGCTTTTTCGGACTCAATATTTTGAGGAGGTATGCGAAGATTTGATTTTTGAGATTTCTTGCTTGTCGCCATAGTGAACATATATTATCACAAAACCCTCGTCCACCTAATGTGGACGAGGGTGTGGAAACTGTGCTTAACTTGTGGACACCTCTGGACCCTTATCGGTATCCTCAATTTCGTAGCCTTTCTCCTTAAGCTCATCACGGATAGCGTCCGCCTTTTCAAAATCTTCTTTTTTGCGCGCTTTCTCTCTCTCGTCCACAAGATTTTTGATTTCCTCAGGTAGTTTTCCGACTTTGAGCTTTTCTCCCTTACCACTAAGCAACCCAACAAGCTTTTTATTGGAGTGGTCAAGTCCAAGACCCAATACTTCGTCAAAGGAAAGTAAAGTAGAGCGTTTATCTTCTTTTGGTACATTTTCGTCTTTTATCAAGTCCCAAATAAGCGCAATTGTCTGCGGAATATCCAAATCGTTGTTTACAAAAGCGTCAAATTTTTCTTTGTATTCTATACTAACAACTCCTCCTTTCTTTGCACCATATTCTTCCACAAAATGTTTGTGAAGCTTGAAGAGAGCAGTTTGTGCGGCTTCAAGTGCATCCCATGTAAAGTTTGCTTTTGTCCTATAATGGGCAGTCAAAAACCAATAGCGCAAAGATAGTGGAGAGAGACCGCGGTCAATAATGTTTTTAAGATAAATCGTATTGCCGAGTGATTTGGCAATTTTTTGACCCTCTATGGTAATGAACTCATTGTGCATCCAGTAATTCACGAATTGCTTACCTGTAACAGACTCCGTTTGGGCGATTTCATTGTTGTGATGAACTGGGATGTGGTCCACTCCTCCTGTGTGGATATCAATCTGTTTTCCAAGGTGCTTCATAGACATTGCAGAACATTCTATATGCCAGCCGGGGAATCCTACCCCCCAAGGAGAGTCCCACTCCTGCTGACGTTTCTCTTCTCCGCCAGCTGGCGGAGAGAATTTCCACAGAGCAAAATCGGTTGGATTTTTCTTTTCTCCTTTCTTTATTCTAGCTCCTTCTTTGAGCCCCTTAGTGTCAATGTTACCGAGCTTTCCATAGTCGGGAAGTAGTGATGTGTCAAAATATATTCCATCACTTGTTTTATACGTGTATCCCTTTTCATCAAGAGTTTGGATAAAAGTAATTTGCTCACCGATATATTCCGTTGCTTTTGGGAATATTATATTTTTAGTGTCTACATTTAATTTTTTAAGATCATTAAAGAATGCGTTGGTGTAACGCTTTACAATATCTTTCACTTTTATCCCTTCGCGCTTAGCACCACTTTCAACTTTGTCTTCTCCCTCGTCAGCATCAGATGTGAGATGTCCAACGTCAGTAATATTTATAACTTGCTTTACATCGTATCCACTGTATTTGAGAACTCTTTTTATGGAGTCAGCAAACACATACGCACGCAAATTACCAATGGTTGCATAATCGTAAACTGTGGGGCCACAATTATACATAGTAACCGCGCTTTCTTTGCGCGGCTTGAATTCCTCATTTTCATTTGTAAGCGTATTGTGAAATTTTACAACCATTTTTTATACTTGAAAACGATAAAAATAGAAACAGTGAATACAAGCATTATACTCATAATTGCCCAAAAGTCATATGATGCTCCCACTATTGGAAGGAAGTGTGTATTCATCCCGAAAATAGAGGCAATCAGCGAGAGTGGGAATGTGATAAACGCCATTATCGTGAGAACTTTCATAACCTCATTTTGCTTTGTGGAGACGAGGGAATCGTTCGTTTTACGAAGTTCGTTTAGGGAGTCCGTATGCTCGTGGATGATATTGTTTACTCTGTAATATTCCCCGATAATTGACCTAATTTGATGTATGAAATCTTTGCCGAAGAATTTTGTTCCTGCTTCCTCAAATGATTCAAGAACTTCTTTATGAAGGGCAAGCGCTTGTCTAAAATTTAGAAGATCACGGCTTATGATTGAGAGCGAAATAACCATCTCTTTTTCATGGCCTTGGAAAATATCTTCTTCTATTACCTCAAGTGCATCATTGATGTATTCAAGTTCGTGCTCAAGCGCACTGTAAAGCTTTTTAAGCATAAAGAAAAACACAAATCCTGCGTGCGTACTCATATTGCTTTTGTCTAGAATTGAATTAACTTCAAATACTTTTGAAAATTTATGCAGAGGGTCAATCGTATCGTAACGTGTCGTAATAAGAAAATCCTTGCCGATTATGAAATCAATCTCCTGATTTTGTTGATGGTTGTGGGTGTGCCTGAAAGCAGGAAAATGAAGAATCATGTACATAGAGTTATCATAAAGCTCAACCTTTGGTTTCAACGAAGGCATAAGGAGCTCTTCTGCAACAGAAGGATGAATGGAATATTGTTCCATTATTTTATGCACCTCTTGCTTAGTGGGGGACTCCAGGTCAATCCATGTTACATCTTTGTGAGTATATTTTGTCAGCATGTATTTATTATAACTATTTGCTAATTTTACAACAAGTTAATTTTACACACCTGTTTCTTTGTTTGACCAGAAAGTGATTTTTTGTAATAATTATATAAATATGAAATTTTTCTCGCAGAATTCTGTTTTTACAATAGTCGTGATAATACTGCTGGTCGTAGCAGCATTTTTTTCTGGGCTTTTCGTGGGTAAAGAAAATGATACTGAAATAAGCACATCTTCAATCTCTATATTAAATGGCGGTACACTTCAACCGTCAGTTGTTGATTTTTCTCCTTTATGGAAGGCATGGAATGCAATCAATGAAAAATTCGTACCCGCGACCACTACAGACCCTGTAACAGACGAAGATAAGCTTTACGGCACCATACAAGGGCTTGCGCGTTCACTGAATGACCCATATACAGTGTTTCTTCCCCCAGAGGATTCAGAGATTTTTGAAGATGACATAAGGGGAAATTTTGAAGGAGTTGGAATGGAGATTGGAATAAGAGATAATATTCTTACAGTAATAGCGCCACTTAAAGATAATCCTGCAGAGCGTGCTGGTATCAGAGCAGGGGATAAAGTTATAAAGATTGACGATACAACTACCGAAGGTATGACAATAGACAAGGCAGTTAAGCTCATACGTGGGGAAGGCGGGACTACTGTCAATCTTACAATACTCCGAGAAGGAGAAAGTGAACTTTTAGAGATTTCAGTTGTGCGTGATGTGATACAGATTCCAACTATTGAAACCGAGCTCACAGAGGATGGTGTATTTGTGATTAAACTTTTCAACTTCTCAGCGATTTCTCCAAATCTTTTCAGGGAAGTGCTCCGTGAGTTTGTAGAATTAGGTACTGATAAAATGCTTCTTGATCTAAGGGGTAACCCCGGAGGATTTCTAGAAGCAGCGATTGATATAGCAAGCTGGTATTTGCCGACAGGGAAGGTAGTTGTAACCGAGGACTTTGGGGAAAATGGCAAACCGCGTATTCACAGAAGTAAGGGATATAATATATTCAATGAAAATCTTAAAATGGCGATTCTTATCAATCAAGGTTCAGCTTCAGCTTCCGAGATTCTTGCAGGCGCATTACAACAACATGGCAAGGCAACATTGGTTGGAGATAGGACTTTTGGGAAGGGCTCAGTGCAGGAGCTTGTAAGGATTACACCGAATACATCACTTAAAGTGACAATTGCGCGCTGGCTAACTCCAAATGGAGCTTCAATCTCAGACGGTGGACTTACGCCAGATGTAGAAGTTAAGTTTACAACGGAGGATTTTGAAGCAGGAGAAGATCCGCAGTTTGACAGGGTAATAGAAATATTAACTAAATAAAAAAATATGCAAATTATTTTACTAAAAGATATTGTGAAAATCGGGCAGAAGTTTGATATCAAAAACGTATCAGACGGGTACGCGATGAATTTTTTGTTTCCTAATAACTTGGCGGAGCTTGCAACGCCGAAAAAAATCAAAAATCTCGAGACTGCCAAACTTCAACACGAAGCAGAAGATAAGGTGCACCAAGAGCTTCTTCTTAAAAATCTAAAAGTGCTTGATGATGTTAGAGTGAAGATACAAGGCAAAGCAAACGAAAAGGGGCATCTTTTCAAAGGTATTCATATTGAGGAGATTGCAGAGGAATTAAAAAAACAAGACCACATTGACCTCAAGCCCGAATACATAGAACTCGAACATCCTATAAAAGAAGTAGGAGAGTTTGATATTACTGCAAAAGTTGGAGATGCTTCTGCGACGTTTAAGTTGATAGTAAACAGCGTTTAGACAACATCAACGACTTTTTTTACTATAATTTTGCCATCAAAGTGGAGTTTTCTTTTTTGACGGAAATTTACTTTTCCATCCTTTAGGGCAAACAAAGTATGGTCATTTCCTGTACCTACGTTTTTACCTGCCATTATCTTTGTTCCTCTTTGGCGCACGATAATAGAGCCGGTTTTTGCAGTTTCTCCGGAGTATAATTTTGTACCCAAATACTTGGGATTTGAGTCGCGTAAGTTTTTGGCTGAACCACCAGCTTTTTTATGTGCCATAATTGGTTATAATATAAGGTATGATTATAGGGGAATATCTCCAAAAAAGCAAGAGTAAAATAGACGATTTAACTCGTAGCGATCTATACATAGTCACTGTAATAATCCTTGTCGGATTCGCTGGTTTTGGCTTGGGGCGTTTATCTTTAATTGAGGACAGTAAGGAGCCGGTGAGGATTGAGTTCCCAGAACACTTATCAGCGAGTGTTTTGAATTCTGGTAAAACAACCGAAGGTACTGCAGTACCTTCGGTTGTAAACGGCCTTCTTGTAGCTTCCAAAAACGGCTCCAAATACCACTATCCGTGGTGTTCTGGAGGGAAGCGAATTTCAGAGAAAAACAAAATCTGGTTTGACTCGGCAGAAGAAGCGAGATTTGCCGGCTATACTCCAGCGGCAAACTGCAAAGGGTTAAAATAGTTGTCCACATAATTAGTTGATTTTCTATAGGACATTATAAAGGACAATATTATAATTTTAGTAGAGCAGAATATTAATTTATTTCGATTTTTTCTGACTTTTTTAAAGGGAGGGATGAAAAATGAGAAAATATATTTGTTCGTTGATAGTTTTTATATCGATATTTACTATTATGCATAGTATCTATGGTTTTGATGAAGATAGGCCAAACAACCCAAAGTTTAAGAATTGGTGTATAGAAACATTTGAATATGGAGAATCTGTATACGAGGCATATAAAAAGATTACATTTGGGATTGACTTTACCTTAGAATTAGACAAAAACGACATATGGCAGACACCTTTTGAAACTCTAGGGTCAAAAAAGGGAGACTGTGAAGACGTTGCTTTTCTTTTTCTGGATTATTTAAGTATGAGTCAAGATAACGCAGAAATCGTTTGGGGATTCATTGTTAAAAACGGTGATGATACTGCAAGGAGACATGTATGGTGTGAGCTTACAGGTAGAGATGGAGAAAAATACGCTGTAGAAGGTTTTACAAGAAGTTGGAGAGGGATAATACCGATGAAAAAAGGTGTGTGGAGATATTCAGTATTGAGAATGTCTAGCAATGAGTTTAATAGATTGTCTTACTTATTTTTTGCTTCAGTGGTAAATGAATGGAACATTAAAGTATGTACTGATTACAGTGGCGTAATAACAGATGAAATTCAAGTAATTGATGGAGGATATATGACGTATGGACATGGAAAACCTACAAATGAAATAATTTTCTGGAAATCTCAACCTCAATCACCGAAATTTCTTATGTTAGATTTAGAGTTTGAGATAAATTATCTCTTTGAAAAACTTCATGTACTATTTACGGAATGTCATAAAGGAGAATAAAATAAGATGAACAAAGAAGAAATTTAAGCCGATGATTCAATGAATTATGAATCATCGGCTTTTTTGTATGTGAAAATTGAGGTATAATATAGCTTATGATAGTGGTAGATGTAGAGGCATCAGGTGTTGATTATAACAAGCATTCCATTGTGAGTATTGGAGCGTTTGATTTTGATAACCCTAATAATCAATTTTATGGAGAATGCAAGATTTGGCATGGCGCACACATTGACGAGGATGCCCTTAAAGTAAACGGCTTTACAGAAAAGGAAATCACTGACCCAACTAAAAAATCAGAGGGAGAAATAACAAAAGAGTTTATAGCATGGGCGAGTGCTATCGAGGATTATACAATGGCAGGACAGAATGTTTCGTTTGATAGGGACTTCCTTCAAGCTGCAGCACACAGAGGGCATTTAAACTGGCCATTTGCACATAGGACGATCGATGTGCATACACTTGCATATATGCATATGATAAAAAGTGGGATTAAACCTCCAGTAGAGAAGCATCACACTGCTCTTAATCTGGATAAAGTTTTAAATTATGTAGGGATTCCAGACGAGCCCAAACCGCATAATGCTTTGACTGGTGTGATGGCTCACGCTGAAGCAATCGCGAGACTTTTGTATGATAAGAAATTATTAAAAGAATTTAAGAAATATGAAATTCCTTGGTTAAAAACATGATGTATGAAGCTATAAAAAATTTCAATAAACAATTTGAGTACGAACCAGTTATTGAGAACGAAGACAAACTCGAAAGAAAAAATAAATTCATAGTCGCAGGGATGGGCGGTTCTCATTTGTCAGCAGGACTTTTGAAGATTTGGCGACCAGATCTTGACCTCACAATCCACAGAGATTACGGTTTGCCCGATGTTCCAAATAGCTTAGTAATTTTAAGTTCATACTCGGGAAATACCGAAGAGATTGTTGATGCGTTTGAAAAGGGGATTAAGAATAATCTATCCATGGTAGTTATATCAATCGGCGGCAAGCTCATAGAATTGGCAAAAGAAAATTCTATACCATATATACAAATGCAGGACACTGGTATACAGTCAAGAAGCGCGCTTGGCTATTCTCTTAGAGCGCTTCTTAAAGTGATGGAGGAGGAGAATATGTTGAAAGAGTTAAACGCTCTTTCCGAGAGCCTTGACCCATCTTCATATGAAGAGGCAGGCAAAGCACTTTCGAAGAAGCTTAAAGATAAAGTGCCTGTGGTTTATTCTTCAACACAGAATATGCCAATAGCGTACAGCTGGAAGATTAAGTTCAACGAGACAGGCAAAATTCCAGCATTTTACAATGTTTTCTCAGAACTAAATCATAATGAGATGACAGGATTTGATATAGAAGATTCTACGAAAGAATTATCTCAAAATTTTCATTTTATAATCTTGCGAGACAAAGAAGACAATCCACGAGTGTTAAAAAGAATGGAAGTCTTGGAGAAACTCTACAAGGATAGGGGATTATCAGTGGATGTAATCAACATAGAAGGCAAAGATAAATATCACAAAGTATTTGCATCGCTTTTGACCGCAGACTTTGCAGCTTACTACACAGCGCAGATGTATGGACTTGAGGCAGAGCAAGTGCCAATGATAGAGGAGTTTAAAAAGTTAATTAAATAAGATTATGTATTTACTTTTTGATATTGGAGGGACAAAAATGAGATTAGCTGTTTCCAAAGACGGCGAGACTTTTGGAGAACCGAAAGTTGTGCCTACACCAAAAGATTTTAAAGAAGGTATGAAAGTATTTAAAGAACTTGCAAATGAACTTTCAGGTGGTGAAAAGATTGAAATAGCGAGTGGGGGAATGAAAGGTCCATTTAGTAAAGACAAAACCATGCTTGCAAATTTGCAAAACTTACCCGACTGGTCACATAAACCAATCAAGCAAGGACTTGAAGAAGCTATAGATGCGCCAGTATTTTTTGAAAATGATACTGCTGTAGTTGGATTCGGAGAGATGTTCAGTGGAGCAGGGAAAGATGCAGAGATAGGAGTATATATAACAGTAAGTACTGGAGTGGGAGGAGTAAGATTTATAAACAATAAAATTGATAAAAATAGGTTTGGTTTTGAACCAGGGCATCAAATTATAGATATTGAGAATAATAAAAGTTTAGAAGATTTTGTTTCAGGCGCTGCGCTTGAGGAGCGTATGGGTAAGAAACCATATGAAGTAACTGATTCTAAAGTATGGGACGGGCTTGCAAGGACTCTCGCATACGGGCTATATAATACAATACTTCATTGGTCACCAGATGTAGTAGTACTCGGCGGTCCCATGATAGTAGGGGATCCCGCAATCTCTGTGGAAACAGTTAAAAAATATCTGAATGATATTAATTCAGTTTTCCTCGAACTTCCTGAAATCAAAAAGGCGGAGCTTGGAGATTTTGGTGGACTACACGGCGCTTTGGCTTTTCTAAATCAGAAGAAAGAGTTAAAATAAAAAAATGAAAGAAAAAAAATGGTATAACAACAAAACAACTCTAATAGCTCTTGTTACTGGTTTTATAAGTACTGCATTATCGTTAGCAAATGTTTTTATTTCAATAGCAAAATAAAATGATAAAAACTATTTTTTTATTAAGTCTTGTAGGACTGGCTGATTCTGTATATTTGACTGTAAAACATTTTACACATTCAGATATAAACTGCTCTATATTTAATGAGTGTGATTTAGTGACTACAAGTGCTTACTCTACAATATTAGATATTCCAGTGGCTCTCTTGGGGGTAATATTTTATGGACTTCTGATTGCTCTTACTATTAAGAAGTCTCTGGTCTCACTTTTAATCATCTCAAGCATCGGCTTTTTCGCTTCAATGTGGTTTGTGTATGTGCAGGCATTTGTTTTAGAATCTTTCTGCCTTTACTGCATTATCTCTGCAGGAATATCCACAATGATATTTATTTTAAGTTTAATTTTAATGATAAAATATAAGAAACATGAGACGATTTCTTAAAACAAACACAACACTCGTACTTTTGCGACTTGCATTCGGCTGGTTCTTTCTTTATGCAGGACTTACTAAAGTGGTAAACCCAGAGTGGACTGCCACCGGATTTCTAAACAATGCACAAACATTTTCAGGATTTTACAGTTGGCTTGCATCTTCCAATATTCTCCCTATTGTTGATTTCTTAAATGAATGGGGACTGACTCTCATAGGCGCTACGCTTATTTTGGGAGTCTTTGTCAGATTAAGTGCATATCTTGGAGCACTTTTGATGATTCTATATTATTTCCCGGGACTTACATTTCCGCACGTAGGGGAGCACGCATATTTAGTGGATGAGCATATAATATACGCTTTAGCTCTCCTGCTTCTTGCAAGTCTTCACACAGCTCATCACCATTTCAGCATATTTGGAAGTAGGTTAAAACGTTGATATTCAAGGTAAAATATAGGGGATTGACAAATATTGACAGTATGCTATAGTAGTAAAAAGTCGGGCAAACGCTCGGCCTTTTTCATTTAATAGCATAACAAATAGGCTTATCATTGAAATAGCAATATTAATCGTAGCGTTTCTTAGTTCAACTACTGGAGCTCCTCTTGTAGAGGCTTCAGTAGGAGAAAAACAGGGAAGCGTGACTCACAGAGAAAATATGAGATTCTATGAATCTCCGACTGTTGAGGAATATGTGCGAGAGCACTTTGAAAATTATCCGGTGATGGCAGAAGTTGCCAAATGTGAATCACGATTCCGGCATTTTAAGAAAAATGGCGATATAATAAGAGGCGAGATTAATCGCGCTGACGTCGGTGTAATGCAAATCAATGAGCATTATCACAAAAAGACGGCCGATAAGCTTGGTATCAGTTTATATACGCTTCAAGGCAATGTAGATTATGCGACATATCTTTTCAATAAAGAGGGGACTAGTCCATGGCTTGCATCGTCTAAATGCTGGGGAGTTGAAAATCATATCGCCAAAAGATAATTTTAAGATAACAAAACTACCGTGAGTGTAAAAACTTTCGGTAGTTTTGTTATCTATGTAGCTTCACGTTTAAAATATTTTTACACATGTATTTATGTGGGGTAGTGGTATGGTGATTTAAATTATATGCGTCGTACAATATATCTTTTTAGTAGATATGTTATGCGACATAGTGTTATATATCTATATTGTATATACCCTACTATTAATTAAGTTTTTTCAAGAGGGGTCTTTTGGGAGCAAAACTTCTTAAATTCTTTTAAGTTCATTACACTTTGATACTTAAGTAACTTATTCTTCTTTCTTTTTAATATGTTCTCTATTTCTTCCTGATTAATATCATTATTCATTTGCAAAAAAATAACTGGATATTGAAGCATTGTTTCGCTTGCATAGGTATGCATTTTACTATTCAAACAACCAATAAAATTATGTTTATCACTTGGATAAAAAACATCTACAGAAAAATCCCCATTTTTACAATATATAAAGAAGTCTGTACGTGTTCGCCTATCGTCAGTGAAAAAAAACTCTCTGTGGACGAATTCTATGCCAAAAATATTTATTAAATAATCATAAACTTCCTTTTCAAGCTTATGAGCTCGCTCATTGATTTTCTTTGCTCTTTGGGAGCTATATTCACCTGTCCTAAAATCAGACGAACTTTTAAGATTCAAAACTTTTCTTGTCTCTACTAATCCCCCAAACCTTCTCTGTATTGAGCGAGATGTCGGTAGAAATTCAAAATTATCAGTCTCACGTGATGTTGGATATCGTTTATGTACCTTATAAAATTGCTCAAATCCACTTTTGAGATCTTCAAACGACCATCCTCTTTGTTTACCCATCTTTTGCTTTCTCATAACTTAATTTTACAAAATGCACTTCCCCATCTCAATATGTCGCCTGTGGATATCTTTTGTGCGACTCTTATTTCTACAATTTAAAATAAAAAAGCTACTACCTAAATTAGTAGTAGCTTCAGAGACTTCGAAAAGATTTATTTTCAATATCTGTCCTGATTCGTATTGAATGCACTTTTTGTCTCTTCAATTCATATCTGTATATTTTCTTCGTTTGAAATTAATATAATTTCAGTATCTGAATATACGTACACAGTTTTTGTATTTTTGTCTTCGTTACTATCAACTTCTTTATATGGTTGTTTAAGCTTACCAACAACAGCATATATCAGATTTCTATCTGCTTCCGCCTCTGCAAGTTCTTTATGTTTAGAACCTTCTTTTCTGAGACTTTCAAGGCCAATAACTTCTGTAACATCGCTCAGTATAATTGGGTGGCAATCTTCCCCGTTTACGAAATTTACAGTATAACCTATTAATTCTTTTCGTATTTTTTCCATACAAATACCCATTTTAAAACCTCCTTTTAGAATTAAAAAAGTACAGTTATGTTTCTAGGGTATTTTTATCATTTATATTATCAAAAATCAAGTATTTTGCTTTTTCCCCTTTTGTTTTGGATTATACTCATAAGTGTCGCACAATATTAAGTACTAGATTTTTATAAATAATCCATTGGGTTCAGATATGCATTCAAAGGTGCGACTGGGATGTATGCATCAGCGCAATTTGTTTTGGCTTTATAATCTCCATATCGGACAATTCGCACACCCTGACTTGCATAAACACCAAAATGAAGATGTGGGCCTGTTGAGTAACCTGTTTTACCAGAATAGCCGACTGTATCCCCGGTGATTACCGTGTCCCCTTTTCTAACTTTTATATAACTCAAGTGAGCGTATAGTGTTGTAAGACCATTGTTGTGCTTTACTAACGCATACTTTCCATATGAATAGCACCCTTTAACTTTATCTGTATCACCTACTGCCTCTACAGTACCAGTGAGTGCGGTTTTTACTTTTGTGCCGGATGATGCGCGGAAATCTACTCCATTATGACCACTTCCGTTATACCCACCAGAGCGTGCAAATTTCGTATTGCCAAAATATTGAGTAACTTTTACACTATCAAGTGGCCATGCAAGCACCCCCTTCCCTGCTGGCGGGATTTTATTTGGGTCAATCTCAATCTTCAACTGTGACTCAAGGTCAAGGAGTTCTTTCTCAAAAGCTTTTCTTGCTTCAACTTTTTCATCTAAAAGATTCTGATAATTTGATTCTTTATTTTTTGTGATACTTAAAAGTGTGTTTTTATCTTTTCTGTTTATATCAAGAACCCATTTCTGGTCAGACAAATCGCCTTTGAAATTTGCAAGCTCTTTCTTCTTTTTTTCAGTATTACTCTTTTTATCTTCAAGGTCGTCTTTCAATGTCGTTAAACGCTTAACATCATCGCGCATTGTGGACTGAAACTGCTGGAGTGTCTCTATCTGATTAAGAAACTCGGAAAGATTGTTGTTTGATAAAACTATTTCAATAAGAGAATCGGATTCTATTTCATTTATCGCACGGATTGTCCGTGCGATTGCCTCTGTATTTTTTCCTATTTTTGTTTGCTTTGTACCAATGTCGTATGAGAGTTCTTCTATTTGAAGACCTGTTGAATCTATCTTACTCTGTGTAAGGCGAATATCTGCCCCGATTTTTTGGCGTGAAATATCAAGTGTCTTGACTTCATTTGTGAGCGTTTGCTTTTCTTCACCGACCTCCTCCAAGTCATCCTGATACTTTACAATCTCCTTTTCAAGCTCTTGGATTTTCGTATTTCTGTCTGCAATTCTGTCCCGTAGTTCATCAATAACAGAAGCATCAACGTCGTTTACAGTAAATATAAAAAATCTGGCAACTATTAAAATAATAGCCGTTATTAAAAATGACCGATTAATCTTTCTATGCATTGAGTTATTATACCAAAAATCTCCGCTTAAAGTGGAGATTTTGGGTGATTCTATAATTTAGTTAATTTTTCTCGCAACCGATTTCAGTTTGAAAGGCTGTACAAGTTCTTTTTGGACCCTTTTTACACCGACCACGGTTTTGTGAATAGTAACCTGCGGAATAAGAACATGTTTCTCTAGCAATGTTTGATCTATAATGATCTGCTGTGGTACAAGTAGGAGGTGATAACCAACAATCTCCGCGTCCACCTGTACAAGTAGATTGTATAGTACTACTATGACTTGCATTTGGACTCCACCCAGATAGACAACTCGTACCAGAAAAATAACATGTGTTCTGTGTATTTTCCCAACTACCTCCAGCATTTGCACATTGTGTGGACATAGGTAGAACATATGTGCACGATTGTGTTGTTATAGGATTTCCTCCAACACAACCTGACGGAGAGGATGTTAAAACTGTTCTTGTTTGTGTATTATTTGATTGACATTCTCCCCACGCAGAATATGTAAATGACGTACAAACTAGCCCTGCACCTGTTAGTGACACCCAATCTCCTCCCATATATCCTTCAAAGTCAGTCCCTGTCCAGCGTATTGTTCCAGCATCTGGAGCTACTGCATCATTACCAACTTTGATTTTCCCACCAACATCTAAACCCCCTTGAAACCACCCACCACCAAACACAGACAGTGCATTCACAGATAACCCTCCATCCTTCACCTGATTTGTTGAGCCAACATGGATTGGTGTTGAAGTATTACCTCCCGGTGGCGCTTGCGTTGGTCCTACCCATGCAGCGAAGAGATAATTAACAGAAAGTGCTGCGGTTAGAATGATTGTTAGTATTAAGAATTTTGTGATGTGTTTTTTCATTTTTAGAATTTATTAGTCTTTTGTACAGCCGATTTCATATGGTGTAGCTGAGCAATTAACACTTCGTCTTGCACACCGCCAATAATATTTAGCACTATTTGTTTTACTCCCTTGTTCATAAGCACATGTTTCAATTGGAGAATTTGATCTATAATGACTTCCTGTAGAACATGCGGTACCACAGGAATCCCCTAAACTGGAACCTATACGGACTTGATAAAAACCATTGCAAAATCCTGAGTTTGTACTGCTATAATTTTCTTTTACTGTCCAGCCGGATGAACAACTTGAACCAGATAAATAACAAATTTCTTCGGCATCTATCCAGCTCCCGCCAAGATTAATACAATCTGTATAATTTGGATCTGCTGCCGGAGCCGCTTCTTCACTTGTCAGAGAAACCCATGCGCTTCCGTCATATACTTCCAAGTCAGCTCCGGTCCAGCGGATTGTGCCGGCGGTTTCTGTTGTTGTATTTCCAACTTCTATTCCTCCGTCAATATCTACATTGCCCTGAAAGTACCCACCACCAAACACAGAGAGTGCATTCACAGATAACCCACCATCCTTCACCTGATTTGTTGAGCCAACATGGATTGGTGTTGAAGTATTACCTCCCGGTGGCGCTTGCGTTGGTCCTACCCATGCAGCGAAGAGGTAGTTCACAGAGAGAGCTGCGGTTAGAATGATTGTTAGTATTAAGAATTTT
>Ga0208524_1000168_pt1 | contig 35679 bp, 36 predicted proteins | sample ETNtaG_28_FD_185779 | JGI IMG/M metagenome (GOLD analysis project Ga0208524, IMG submission 185779) | Marine microbial and viral communities from oxygen minimum zone, Eastern Pacific Ocean - ETNP201406SV61 (SPAdes) (version 2) | ecosystem: Environmental > Aquatic > Marine > Oceanic ... | reverse complement strand
TAAACTCTCGATGTAATTGAGATAGTACTTCTGGATGTTCCAAAACTACTTCTGGAACAAATGCTCCAGCTTGCAAATAACCTCTTCGTTCCATTGCAAATAAATAACCTTCTGCACAAAGAACAGGTCCTTCATTAAGTCTTTCTATTAAATTTTTTCCCATAAATTATTTTCTTTTTCTAGGATGTAACCATACTTTCAATAATTTTAAAATATAATTGTTAAGCTTAATATTTATTGATAGCCTAAAGAATGGCTGACAAAGACGTAAGTAACAAGGTTCCCATTTATAAATTAAAGACCACCAAAGAGGTCATGAAATATTACGACGAATGGGGCATTAATAATAAATATGATCAAGATATGGTTGAATGGGATTATACTGGTCCTAAAGAAACTGTAGAAATATTTAAAAAGTACGCAAATAATAAAAAAATAAAAATATATGATGCTGGATGTGGAACTGGGCTAGTTGGTGTTGAGCTTAAAAAATACGGCTACACTAATTTTGATGGAGTTGATTTATCTCAAAAATTATTGGACCTAGTTCCTAATGGACTTTACAAAAACCTTTCAAAGACTGATCTAAACAAACCGTTAAATATCAATGATAATGAGTATGACGCAGCTTTGTGTGTTGGAACTTTTACTTTTGGACATGTTAAACCTCCAGCTCTTGATGAATTTATTAGAATTACAAAAAACAAAGGATTAATATGTTTTACAATTAATGAAGGAATTTATGAAGAATATGAATTTGATAAAAAAATTAAATACTTAGTAGAGAAAAATTTATGGAAAAAGAAAGAATTTTTCAAATCAAATTATATATCCAGCAAAGACGTAAATGCTTGGTTGGGACTTTACGAAGTAATTAAATAATGTCAGAGATTTATAATATTATTGAAAAGAAAAAATTAGACGTTGTTAATAATTCAATTGAAACATCTCATGGTTTACCAAATGAATGTTATACAAGTGAAGCATATACAAAAATAGAAAGAAAAAAATTATTTGAAGATAAATGGGTTGTGGTTGGAGTTGCAAGCTCGATTCCAAATATTGGAGATGCAAAACCTTTTGATTTACTTGGTATACCAATAATTATTTTAAGAGATAAAAAAAATAAAATTAGAGTGTTTCACAACGTATGTAGCCACAGAGGTTACAAACTTTTACAAAATAGTTGTAAGATAAAAAATGTAATTAGGTGTCCTTATCATTCTTGGGCTTACGACACAGGAGGTAAATTAATTGCAACACCTCATCTTGGAGGTATGAATAAACACAATTCAGTAAAATTTGATAAATCAAAAAGCAATTTAAAAGAAATTAGATCTAGTGTTTGGCTAGATTTGATTTTTGTTAATATAAGCAATAATGAAATTTCATTTGATAAATATATTAAACCATTAAGTGATCGATGGAAAAAGTTTTGGCCAAAAAAAGATAGGAAATTAATGGTACATTCAGATGATTATGGATATTTTAATTTAAATGCAAAATGTAATTGGAAATTTGCTATAGAAAATTACTGTGAAAGTTATCATTTGCCCTGGGTTCATCCTGGATTGAATTCTTATTCAAAAATAGAAGATCATTATCATATACAAGGTTTACCAAATCGTTTTGCCGGTCAAGGAACAACTGTTTATAATCCTAGATTGAAAGGTAAGGAAAAATTTCCATGTTTTCCTAATTGGCCAAAAAATAAAAAGCATATCGCTGAATATGTAGCTTTATTTCCAAATGTAATGTTAGGTATCCATAAAGATCATTTTTATTCTTACTGGTTGGAACCAATTGATCACAAATATACCAAAGAGCATATGGAAATATATTATGTTGGTAAAAAAGTAGCTAATTCAAAAAAATATAAATCTTTAAGAAAGCAAAACCATAAACTATGGAAAGGTGTGCAGTCTGAAGATGTTGATATAATTGAAGGAATGCAAGAAGGCCGAAATTCACCATCTTACAATGGTGGAAATTTTTCACCAGTTATGGACAATCCAACTCACCACTTTCATAAGTGGGTAGCATCAAATATAGTTTGATATGAAGTTTAGTAGAAAAATTAATCCCGATTCAAAACCTAATTCAAATTTTATTACCAAAAAAAAATTAAGAGAGGATGAAATTAATTTTGATAAACTAAGATCTTATAGACTTGATAGAGTTAAAAAAGAATTAGAAAAAAATAATCTCGAAGCTTGCATATTATTTGATCCAGTAAATGTTAGATATGCTTTGGACGCTGTAAATATGAGTATCTACAACATGCATAATTTAACAAGATATTGTTTTGTTCCTGTTGATGGTCCAGTAATACTTTATGAATACTTTAATTGCGAAAAATTATCAGAACATTTGAGTTTAATTGATGAAATAAGACCTGCAATTACTTGGGATTATTTTAGTAATGGAGATCAAGCAAGTGCTCAATTAAAAAAATGGATTAATGAGGTAAGTGATTTGTCAAATTCTTATTTTAAAAGTAAAAAAATTGCTATCGATGTTTTAAACGGTCCTGCAGTATCAGCTTTAAATAAAATTGGCATTGAAGTAATTGATGCAAAATTAATCTTGGAACAAGCTAGGGTAATTAAATCACCAGAAGAATTAAAATGTATGAAGGCTGCATTAGAGGTTGCGGAAATTGGTGTTAGTAAAATGCGCAATGAATTAAAAGCTGGAATGACAGAAGATGAACTGTGGTCAATTTTACATAAAACTAATATTGAACACGGTGGAGAATGGATCGAATGTAGAATTTTATCATCAGGTCAAAGAACAAATCCTTGGATGCAAGAAAGTAGTAATAAAATAATTCAAAGTGGTGAAATTGTATCTTTCGATACAGACATGGTAGGACCTTATGGTTACTGTGCAGATATTTCTAGAACTTATGTTGAAGGAAATAAGTTTAATGATAATCAAAAAAAATTATATTTAATGGCAGTTGAGCAAATAAATCACAATTCAAGATTAATAAAACCAGGCATGTTTTTTAAAGAATTTACAGAAAAATCATGGGTTTTACCTGAAGAATATTATGGTAATAGATATGCAGTGATGGTTCATGGAATAGGTTTATGCGATGAGTGGCCCGCAATTAGGTATCCTACAGATGGTGGGGAAAGAAGTGGAATATTTGAAAAAAATATGACAATTACGGTTGAAAGTTATATTGGAAAAGTTGGTGGTAGCGAAGGTGTTAAACTTGAACAGCAATATTTAGTGGGACAAAATAGTCTTGAACTTATGTCTCATCATCCTTTAGAAGATATTTAATGAAAATAATTTTAGTTATGGGTTTACCTGGCGCGGGCAAAACAACTCTTGCAAACGAATTAGGTCCTTTATTAAAAGCAAAAAGATTAAATGCTGACGAGGTAAGGAAAGCTGCAAATGATTGGGATTTTTCCGAAGAGGGAAGAAAAAGACAAGCAAAGAGAATGTCTGAATTGGCGTTAAATCTAAGAAATGAAGGAAATTATGTTGTTGCCGATTTTATTTGCCCAACACCTGAAGCAAGGAATTTGTTTCCTGCTGATTTTATTATTTGGGTAGACACAATTAAAGAAGGAAGATTTGAAGATACAAATCAAATGTTTGTAAAACCAACAAAATATGATTTTCACGTAACAACCCAAGATGCTAAACATTGGGCACCCAAAATAATAAAGGAGATAATATAATGTCATATCAATGGGATAACAAAAAACCAACCACACAAATGTTGGGAAGATGGCAACCATTTCATGATGGTCATTACACTTTGTTTAAAGAAATTATTAAAAAAACTGGACAAGTTTGTATTCAAATTAGAGACGTCCAAGGAGTTGATGACAATCCATTTGATTTTGAAACTGTTAAAAAAAATATTGAAGATAAATTAAATCCTGAGTTTGAAGGAAGGTTTAAAATTATGATGGTGCCAAATATAACAAATATTTGTTATGGCAGAGGAGTTGGTTATAAAATTGAAGAAGTTGTTTTGCCTGAAGAAATACAAAAAATATCAGCCACAAAGATTAGAGCTAAAATGCGAGAAGATGGTAAAATAAAATAATATTAATACAATGAGTGTAATAATAAAAAATTTAAGAAATGGTATTAAAAATGTAATTATAAATGATCCTAAAACATATAATTCATTATCTTATAAAACTATAAATGAACTGATAAAAATTTTAAAAAAACTTGATAAAGACATTAATACAAAAATTATTATTCTTGAAGGAGCAGGAAAAGGTTTTAGCGCCGGTCATAATTTAAAAGAAGTAAGAGGATATAAAAATAGATCCAATCATTTAAAGTTATTTAATCTTTGTTCTAAACTAATGCTACAAATTGTAGAAGGAAGCAAACCTGTTATAGCCAAAGTTCATGGCGCGGCATTTGCAGCAGGATGTCAATTAGTAGCAAGTTGTGATTTAGCATACAGTACCAAAGATGCTATTTTTGCAACTCCTGGAGTAAACATAGGTTTATTTTGTAGTACACCCATGGTTGCTATAAGCAGAAAAGTTAATAGAAAAATTATGATGAAAATGCTCTTAACTGGAGAGCCTATTAAAGCTAATTTCGCAAAAGATATAGGTCTGATCAATGATCATTTTCCAAAATCAAAACTAAATAAAGAGGTATTAAAAGTTGCTCGAAATATTGCTTCAAAATCAAACTTAACAATTAAAATTGGAAAGAAAGCTTTTTATAAACAATTAGAAATGCCACTAAGAAATGCATACAAATATACTAGTAAAATGATGACTTTAAACATGATGGCACAAGATGCGAAAGAAGGAATATCCGCATATTTAGAAAAGAGAAAACCTAAATGGAAAAACAAATAGAATGGATGACAATCAAATAAAAGATGTTCTGAAAAATTCAAAAACAATCGCAATGATTGGAGTGAGTTCTGAGAAAAAAGGTGAAGATCGAAATAACTTAAAGAGAAAACCTGCCAATGTTGTTATGAAATATATGCAAGATTTTGGTTATAAAGTATATCCAATTAATCCATTTGCAGTAGGAGAAACAATAAATGGTGAGAAAGTTCAAGCTAGTTTAGAAAGTATTTCAGAGAACATTGATATAGTGGATGTATTTCGACCGTCAAAAGAAACACCCAGTATAGCCAAAGAAGCAGTTAATAAAAAAAGCAATATACTTTGGTTGCAGTATGGAATTAAAAATGATGAAGCTGAAAAAATAGCACAAGAAGCAAATATAAAATATATTTCAAATAGATGTATAAAACAAGAATACCAAAGATTATTTTTAAAATATAATCCTGTGTTTCCAGTGTTAAAAAATTAATGAGCATTATAAATTTTACTCCCGTATCTGCTTTTGTTGGAGGATCTTTAATTGGATTTGCGGCATTTTTATTTTTTGCTTTTAACGGAAAAATGGCTGGCGTAAGCTCTATTGCTTCTGACAGTATTAATAAAAATGAAAATAGATTTGATAACATATTGTTTTTATTTGGATTAATTATTGGACCAATCATGTATTCATTTTCAGATAAAGAAATAGTGAGTGTTTTAACAAATTCTATACCTTTATTGATAATAGGAGGTTTGTTAGTTGGAGTAGGCACTAAAATTGGGAATGGTTGCACAAGTGGTCATGGAGTATGTGGTATAAGTAGATTTTCTTTAAGATCAATCATAGCAACAATTACTTTTATTATAACAGGAGTGATTACAGTTTTAATTTTTGGAATATAATGACAAAATTATCTTCTTTAATATCAGGAATTATTTTTGGTTTAGGTCTTACGATTTCTGGAATGGTTAATCCTGAAAAAGTATTAGGATTTTTAAATATATTTGATGCTTGGGATCCGTCTCTTATGTTTGTAATGATTGGTGCTATACTAATTTTTTCTCCACTTTATTTTATTTTTAAAAGAAAATCGAAACCTATTTTTGCAAAAAATTTTGTTGTTCCTTCAAATAAAGATATAGATAATAAACTAATTATAGGAGCTGTTATGTTTGGAGCAGGATGGGGCTTAGCTGGACTTTGTCCAGGACCAGCAATATCAGCAATTTCTTTTCTTAATACAAGTGTTTACTTGTTTGTTTTATTTATGTTTCTTGGATTTTATTTAGGAAATTTTATTATTAATAAAAATGAAGCAAATAAAGTATAAATTTTATTTTAAATTAATTTTATTATCTTTTTTATTATTAAAACCTTGTTCAGCTGAAATTTTAAAACCAAGTACTGATATAAATCCTAAAAAAGTTGTAATAATACAGCTATCTGCACTAATGAAAAACGACAATCCATACAAAGACCATGGAATAATCCAAACGTGGGAATTTGCTCATCCAAATAACCAAAAAGTGACAGGACCCATTGAAAGATTTAAAAAAATGCTCAAAACAGATTCATATTCTATGCTTTTAAATCACTCAAATCATGAAATTATGGAAGTATATATGTCTAATAAAGTAGCCACTTTTGAAGTCACTGTACTAGACAGTGAAAGAAATATTACAAATTTAAATGGCAAGTTGAAAAATATAAAGGAGAAGAAGATCTAGAGAACTGTTGGTTAACTACCGCGGTTTCTCAACCTATTTCAGTGGGCTCGTCTATTTAACAAATGATAAAATTTTGTTTCGTTAGTTATAAAAATTTAGTAGAAATCCCAGAATGAAATCAAAAGCAAAAGTTGTTGTCGTAGGAGGTGGGGCGGTAGGAGTTAGTACGCTTTATCATTTAGCAAAAAAGGGCTGGTCCGATGTAGTTCTTCTAGAGAGAAAAGAATTAACTTCAGGTTCTACTTGGCATGCCGCAGGATTACTTCCTTTATTTAATATGAGTTATTCTGTAGGACAACTTCACAAATATGCTGTTGATCTTTATAAAAAATTAGAAGAAGAAACAGGAAAAAATGTTGGCTTTAGTGTTGTATCCAACATTAGATTAGCAAGCACCAAAGAAAGAATGGAAGAATATCATCAATATGCAGGAGTTGCTCAAACAATAGGTGTTAAAGTTAATTTTTTAAAACCTGAACAAGTAAAAGAAATTTGGCCTTTGTGTAATACAGAAGGATTAATAGGAGCAATTCAACATCCTGAAGATGGATATATTCAGCCTGCAGATTTAACACAAGCTCTAGCAACAGGAGCAAGAAATCATGGTGCAGAGATTTACAGAAACACAGCAGTCACGGGAATTAAGCAAACAAAAGATGGATGGGTTGTAGAAACTGACAAAGGTACAATTGAATGCGAACATGTAGTTTCTTGTACTGGAAATTTTGCACGTCAAACTGGTCAAATGGTTGGATTAGAAATTCCAGTTATACCTGTTGAACACCAATACATTGTTACCGAACCTCATCCAGAAATTGTAAAAAGAAAAAAAGAAGGAAAACCAGAAATGGGCGTGCTTAGAGATAGTGATACCCAATGGTACATGAGAGAAGAAGCTGGTGGTTTAATATTAGGACCTTATGAAAAGGGAGCACCATGTTGTTATGTAGATGGCCCTTCAAAAGATTCTGAGTATGAATTGTTTCAAGAAGATTTAGAAAGACTTGCTCCACATATTGAAGGAGCTATTCATCGCGTCCCAGCATTTGGAGAAGTGGGAGTTAAAAAAGTTTATAACGGTGCAATTTGTTACACGCCTGATGGTAATCCAATTGTTGGACCTGCTTGGGGATTAAAAAATTTTTGGATTAATGAAGGACATAGTTTTGGAATTACAGCAGCTGGTGGAGCTGGATGGCAACTTGCTGAATGGATTATAGATGGCGAACCAACAATAGATATGCTTGGTGTTGAACCAAGAAGATACGGTGATTATGCATCAAAATCATATTTGATTGAAAAGAATGAAGAAGCATATCGAAATGTATTTACTATTCATTTTCCAGACGAAGAAAGAGAAGCAGCCAGACCATTAAGACAAGCACCTTGTTATGATCGATTAAAAAATTTAGGAGCAGTATTTGGTCAAAAATTTGGCTGGGAAAGAGCCAACTTTTTCGCTACTGATGGAATGGAACAAAAAGACGATTGGTCTTTTAGAAGATCTAAATGGTTTAAAGCAGTAGAAAAGGAATGCAAAAATGTTCAAGAAAACGTGGGTATTTTAGACATGTCTGCCTTTGCAAAATGTAGAATAAAAGGACCTAAAGCAGAAGAATTTTTAGATTATTTAGTCGCAAATAAACTTCCAAAAAAAATTGGCAGAGTAAATTTATGTCACGCTCTTAATACTAAAGGCGGAGTTCATTCTGAATTTACAATAATGAAAGAAGCTGACGATAGTTATTATTTAGTTTCAGCTGGAGCTTTTCAAAGATTAGATCATGATTGGATACAAAAATGGATGCCAAAAGACGGATCGGTTCAATTTGAAAACATTACAAATGCTGTTGGAGTTTTAGTTATCGCAGGTCCTAAGGCGAGAGATTTAATGAATAAAGTTTCTAAGGATGATTTTTCTAATGAAAATTTTAAATGGCTAAGTTCTAAAAAAGTAGATATCAGTTATGCACCATGTACTGCTATTAGAGTAAACTTTGTTGGAGAATTAGGATGGGAACTTCATCATCCTATTGAATATCAAAATCATATTTTTGATAAATTAATGGAGCAAGGAAAAGATCTTGGTTTAAAACCGTTTGGTATTAGAGCCATGAATAGTTTAAGAGTAGAAAAATCTTATAAACTTGTAGGTACAGAACTGTCTATTGAATATTCACCTTATGAATCAGGCTTGGATAGATTTATTCATCCAAATAAAGGAAACTTTATAGGTTTAGAAGAATTAAACAAATGGAGAGAAAAAGGTTTTCAAAATAAATTAGTAACAATGGAAGTGCATGATGTTACTGATGCGGATGTATTAGGAAACAATCCAATTTACAAAGATGATAAAGTAGTTGGAAGGGCAACAGGTGGAGATTTTGCTTTTAGAATAAATAAATCAATAGCTATTGGAATGGTTAAACCAGAACTTGCGACAGAGGGACAAAAATTAAAAATTGATATTTTAGGAAAAATACATGATGCTACAATTTTAGAAGAAAGTCCTTACGATCCTGAAAATAAATTATTAAGAGCTTAATGAAAATATTAGTCGCAGTTAAAAGAGTTATTGATTACAACGTACAAGTAAGAGTTAAAGAAGATGGATCTGGTGTAGTTACAGACAATGTAAAAATGTCAACTAATCCACCAGATGATAATGCTATTGAAGAAGCTGTAAAAATTAAAGAAGCCGGCAAAGCAACAGAAATAGTTTCAGTTACCGTTGGTGAAGAAAAAGCTCAAGAGACAGTTAGAAAAGCTTTGGCTGTTGGTGCTGATAGAGGAATTCATGTTAAAGTTGATGGAATAGTTGAACCGTTGGCTGTTTCAAAAATTTTACAAAAAATTGCTGATAAAGAAAAACCAGATTTAATTTTTATGGGTAAGCAAGCTATTGATGATGATTGCAATCAAACAGGGCAAATGCTTGCGGCACTTTTAAATTGGCCACAAGCAACTTTTGTTTCAAAAATTGAAGTTAAAGATAAATCATTAGAAATTACAAGAGAAGTTGACGAAGGTTTAGAAACGCTTGAGACTAATATACCAGCAATAGTAACGTGTGATTTAAGATTAAATGAACCAAGATATGCATCATTACCAAATATAATGAAAGCAAAGAAAAAACCGATTGAACAGATTAATGCTTCAGACTTGGGAGTTGATACAAAACCTAGAATAGAACAAATTAAAGTTGAAGAACCTCCAAAAAGAAAAACGGGAATTAAAGTAGCAAGTGTAGCTGAATTAGTTGAAAAATTAAAAAATGAGGCAAAAGTAATATAATGTCAGCATTATTGATAGCAGAACATGATAATAAAGAAGTAAAACCTTTTACTTTAAACGCTATAACAGCAGCATCTCAGATCGATCAAGATCTTCATGTATTAGTAATTGGAAAAAATGTCGATGCAGTTTCTAAATCAATATCTGAAGTACCAAATGTAAAAAAAGTAATTCAAATAGATAATGAAATTTATGAAAATTTTTTAGCAGAAAATTTTGCCCCAGTTATCGTAAAAGAAGCTGAAAATTATTCACATATTGTTTGTTCTGCTAATACATTTGGAAAAAATTTAATGCCAAGAGTAGCTGCATTATTAGATATTTCTCAAGTAAGCGATATTATAAAAGTTATATCAGCAGATACTTTCTTAAGACCTATTTATGCTGGTAATGCTTTTGCAACTGTTAAAAGTAATGATAGCAAAAAATGTATAACAATTAGACCAACATCATTTGATCCAGCACCAACAACAGGTGGGTCAGCAGAAATAGTTAAAGCAGAAAGTGGAGAGGCAACAGTATTAAATAAATTTATTAAAAGAGAAGAAATTAAATCAGATAGACCCGAACTTGGAACTGCTAGAATTGTAATTTCAGGAGGAAGAGGAATGGGAAGTGGAGAAAATTTTAAACTTATCACAGAAATTGCTGATAAATTAAATGCAGCTATAGGAGCATCACGTGCAGCTGTTGATGCAGGATATATAACGAACGACCATCAAGTTGGACAAACAGGAAAAGTAGTTGTGCCAGATTTATATATTGCCGTTGGAATTTCAGGAGCAATTCAACATCTTGCTGGAATGAAAGAAAGCAAAGTTATAGTTGCAATTAATAAAGATGGTGAAGCTCCAATTTTTAGTGTTGCAGATTATGGATTAGAAGCAGATTTATTCGAAGCTCTTCCTCAGTTCTTAGAAGAACTAAATAAATTAAACACTATACAAAAATAACAAATACTGTAAAAAAATAACATGTCCAAAGAAGTGATGGAATACGATGTAGTAATTGTAGGTGGTGGACCATCAGGACTTTCAACTGCAATTAAATTAAAACAGTTAAAATCAGATATTAACGTTTGTCTTTTAGAAAAAGCATCTGAAATAGGTGCTCATATATTGTCAGGCAATGTTTTTGAAACAAGAGCTTTAGATGAATTGTTTCCTAATTGGAAAGAACTAAATGCTCCAATAAAAACAAAAGTTAATAAAGAAAAATTTTTATTTTTAGGAAAATCAAAATCTTTAAGTTGGCCTACTTGGCTACTTCCAAAAGTTCAACACAATCATAATAATTATATTATTAGTCTTGCAAATTTATGCAGATGGCTAGCAGAACAAGCTGAAGCTTTGGGAGTAGAAATATTTCCAGGATTTCCTGCAAGTGAAGTTTTATATAACGAAGATGGATCCGTAAAAGGGATAGCTACGCAAGATATGGGTTTAGATAAAGAAGGAAATAAAAAAGATAGTTTTGAATCAGGCATGGAACTTCATGCAAAAGTTACAGTATTCGCTGAAGGTTGTAGAGGACATTTGGGAAAACAATTAATTAAAAAATTTGAATTAGATAAAGAAAAAGATCCCCAGCAATATGGGATAGGATTTAAAGAAATTTGGGAAATTAAAGAAGAAAATCATCAAGAAGGCTTAGTAATGCACACAGCAGGCTGGCCACTAGATAAAAAGACTTATGGAGGAAGTTTTGTTTATCACGCTGAAAATAAACAAGTGTTTCTTGGTTATGTTATTGGATTAGATTACAAAAACCCTCATTTATCGCCATTTGATGAATTTCAAAGATTTAAAACTCATCCATCAATAAAATCAATTATTGAAGGCGGTAAAAGAATTTCTTATGGAGCTAGAGCTCTTATAGAAGGAGGACTACAAAGTTTGCCAAAAATGTATATGCCTGGAGCTTTGTTGGTAGGCTGTGATGCTGGAACTTTAAATACCCCAAAAATTAAAGGTTCTCATACTGCAATGAAAAGTGGAATGATTGCTGCTGAAACTATTTTTTATCATTTGAAAGAAAAAAAATTATTATCTGACTATGAAGAAAAGTTTAAACAAAGCTGGGTGTACAAAGAACTTCATGCAGCTAGAAATGTTAAGCCTAGTTTTAGTTGGGGGTTAATATTGGGTATAATTTTTACCGGCATTGATCAAATTTTATTTAGAGGAAAATTACCATTTACTCTAAAACATAAACACGCTGATCATGAAACTTTAAAACCTGCAAATGAAATGCCTAAAATTGATTATCCAAAACCGGATAATCTAATAACTTTTGACAAGACTAGTTCGGTATATTTAACAGGTACAAACCATGCTGAAAATCAACCTGTTCATTTGCAATTAAAAGATAAAGATTTACCGATTAAATATACTTTAGAAAAATTTGCAGAACCTGCGCAAAGATACTGTCCTGTTGGAGTATATGAAATTCAAAATGAAAATAATGTAGAAAAGTTTGTTATAAATTCTCAAAATTGTATTCACTGTAAAACTTGTGATATAAAAGAACCTTCTCAAAATATAACTTGGGTAACACCAGAAGGTGGAGACGGTCCTAAGTACGGCAATATGTAATTAAGAAAGATCTATTGCAAGTTTTTTTAATTTTTCAATAGGAACAACTTTAAGAGTATTTTCGTGAGTTTTTTTTAAATAAACCGAACATCCTTTTCCGGCTTCTATTGCTTTAGCTACCCAACCAGCACAAACACACCAATTGTCTCCATCTTTTAAACCTGGAAAACCAAACTCAGGATGAGGAGTTATTAAATCATTCCCGGCTTCTTTACACCAGTTTAAAAATTCATTATTAACTTTTACACAAACGGTATGTATACCGTGATCATTTTCATCTGTATTACAACAACCATCTCTAAACCAACCTGTTAAAGGATTGTTAGAACATTCTTCTAGGTTTTCACCTAAAACATTCTTTTGCTGCTCGCTCATTAAATCTTAGTTGGATTAGGTTGTCCTTTATATACTTCGTCTGGATCGAATTTTTTTTCTTTTTCTTCGAATTTCATTTTAATTTCTCTTCCATTTTCAATTTTACCTAATGGAACGGATCTATAAAAACAAGACCTATAACCCACATGACAACTTGCGCCATCACCAATATCTACAGTCAACCAAACTGCATCTTGGTCATCATCCATTCTGATTTCTGTAACTTTTTGTACAAAACCACTAGTTTTTCCTTTGTGCCAAATTTGCTTTCTTGATCTACTCCAATAATGAGCTTCTTTAGTTTCAATAGTTAATTTTAGAGCTTCTACATTCATGTAGCCATGCATAAGAATTTCTTTAGTTTTTGAGCAAGTAGTAATTACAGGAATTAAGCCATCATTATCGAATTTTGGCGATAATAAAGAACCTTCTTCAATTTCAGCGACATTTTCTCTTTTTTTAAACATATACTTTAAATTATCTAGCATATTACTAAATATATTAAATATTTTAAAAATAAGGATTTATATATATAAAAGCACACCATGAAATTAGTAAAAAACGAAAATGAATTAAATAAAGAGCATGTTTCTGACAAAGAAGCAGAAGAAGCATTTGTTAAAATATTTAAATGGATGGGAGAAGACCCAGGAAGAGAAGGATTATTAGAAACCCCAAAAAGAGTAGTTAAAGCATTTAAAGAATATTTTGGTGGATACAAAGAAAATCCTGAAAAAGTATTAGAAAAAACTTTTGGTGATGTTGATGGCTATGACGATATGGTTGTTCAAAAAAACATTTCAGTGCAAAGTCATTGTGAACATCATATGGCTCCGATCATTGGGTTTGCTCATGTAGCGTATATTCCAAACAAAAGAGTTGTTGGTTTAAGTAAATTAGCTAGAGTTGTTGAAGTATTTTCAAAAAGACTTCAAACACAAGAAAGACTTACTATGCAGATCGCGCAAACATTAATGCTATCATTAGACGCCAAAGGTGTTGCTGTAACTATTGATGCAACTCATCAGTGTATGACGATGAGGGGAATTAAAAAAGAACAAGCAACAACAGTTACCAACTATTATATGGGTCAATTTAAAGAAGATCTAAGTTTTCAGAATAGATATTTAAGATTTATTGCAAAATAAAGTTTATAATTAATCATGTCAGATAACTTTAAGGCTTTAATAGTCAATCAAGAAGGTGAAAACTTTAATAGAGAAATTAAATCTATAGATAAAAGTTTTTTAAAACATGGAGATGTTTTAGTTAAAGTTGATTATTCGGGTTTAAATTATAAAGACGCTTTAATATTAAAAAATGGCGCAAGACTAGTAAAAGAATTTCCACATATTCCAGGTATAGATTTTTCAGGAACAGTTGAAGAAAGTCAAAATGATAAATTTAAACCAGGTGATGAAATAATTTTAACGGGTTGGAGGGTTGGTGAAATTTTTTATGGTGGCTACTCTCAATATGCAAAAGTGAATGGTGATTTTTTAGTAAAAAAACCAAAAGAACTAACTTCAAAACAAGCAATGATTTTAGGTACTGCCGGATTTACCGCTTTACAATGTTCATTTGCAACAAAAACTGCAAGAGAAGAACTTCTGCTTGGTGAAAAAGTTGAAAATGTTATTGTAACAGGTGCCTCAGGTGGTGTTGGCAGTATTGCTGTAATGATTTTAAATAAACTTGGATGTAATGTTACTGCAGTTACTGGAAAAGAAAGCAATAAAGAATACTTAAAATCAATTGGTGCAAAAAATATAATAAATACAAGCGATATAAATAAAGAAGCAAGACCTTTAGATAAAGGTTTATGGGACGGTGCAGTTGATACAGTTGGCGGTCAAATTTTAGCAAATGTTTTAGCTCAAATGAAAGACGGTGGAATTGTTGCTGTATGCGGTAATGCTGCTGATATAAAATTAAATACGACTGTAATGCCTTTTATTATAAGAGGAGTAAAACTTTGGGGAATTAACTCAGTAAATGCTTCTATAAAAAGAAGACAATTTCTATGGAATGAAGTTGCAAAATTAATTGATTTTGAACTGTTAGGCCAGTCAATCAAAGAAGTTAATTTAGAAGGTCTTTTGGATGTTTTTCCAAAAATGCTTAAAGGTGAAACATCTGGTAGATATATAGTAGATTTAAATAAATAATGGATTGGGATAAATTAAAAATATTTCATATTGTTGCTGAAGCCGGAAGTTTTACTAGTGCTACCGTTATTCTAAATTTAAGCCAATCAGCCATTAGTAGACAAATCCAATCTTTAGAAGAAGATCTTAAGGTTAAATTATTCGAAAGACACGCTAGAGGATTAACTTTAACTGAAAATGGCGAGTATGTTTATAAAACAGCTCATGAAGTAATAAGCAAACTTAAAGAAGTTGAAACTTCTTTAGGAGATCAAAAAAATAAACCTTCAGGAAAAATTTCCATTACAACAGTTAGAAGTTTCGGCACACACTGGCTTACACCAAGAATTCAAGAATTTATGACATTAAATCCAGAAATAGAAGTGGAATTAATATTTGATGATATAGAATTAGATTTAAGCACAAGACAAGCTGACATTGGTATTTTTATGAGAAGACCTAAAAAATTAAATTATATTCAAAAAAAATTAATAGATATTAATTATCATATTTATGGCTCTAGCAAATATTTAGAAAAATATGGAATGCCAAAAACAGTAAATGATTTAAATAAACACAAATTTATATCTTTTGGCAAAGGAGCTCCTTCACCAGTTTATAATCCTGACTGGGCATTAAAAATTGGCATGAAGGATAACGGTAAAAGAAAATCTATCATGAAAGTAAATAGCGTTATGGGATTACTTTTGGCTGTTGAAAGTGGAGTAGGGTTAGCAGCTTTACCTGACTATCTAGTTTTTCAATCAACTAATTTAATTAAAGTATTGCCTAAAATTGAAGGACCAATAACAGAAGCTTATTTTGTTTATCCACAATCTCTTAAAAATGTAGCTAGAGTTCAAGCATTTAGAAATTTCTTATTTAGTAAAATTTTGGAGTGGAAATTTTAGTAAATGAATTAATTAAGATAGCAGTCTAAATTGAGTTAAATAATCTTTCAAATAGTTATTTTTTTCATTACATTTGACTTTTTGATTTATATCAATTTTGGATAATACAATAATGATATTTCTTTATACTTTTGAAATATTAACTTTATGAAAAAAATACCCAGCAACAGATCTGAATTAAATAGTAGTATTGTATTTGATTTAATGAAGAGTAATTTTAAATTAATAAGCTCACATTTATACAGATTGACAACTGACTGGGCGATTGTAGCTTATAAGCATTTTGGTGATATAGATAAATGTCTGATATTAACTTACCTTGTAAATGAAGATTTTAAATTCTATAGAAGAAATAATATAAATATATCTTACGATTTATTTTATGAACAAAAAGGTTTAGAGGTTTATAAAATTAGCGCAAGCCAAATTTCTAGAGATCTTAAAATACCTAAAGAAACTGTAAGAAGAAAACTAATTGATTTAGTAAAGACTGGGATAATTAGTAAAGCCGGCAAAAAAATAGAAATTGACAGAATATCTTATCAATCTTTTAAACCAATAAATACTTTAAAAAATGTTTCGTATCTATTATCTGTTTTTAGTGAGATATTGGAAAGTGAAAAAATAAAAAAAAACTCTTTAAGCCCTCATCAAGTGTCAATATTAATAAAACAAAATTTTTCATTTTGTTGGTATCAATATTATAAATTTATATTTTCTTATTGTTTAAGATGGAGAGAACATTTTGGAGAATTTGAAATTTTTTTAATAGCTATGATTGTAGTATTAAATAGAGATACACTTATGAAAAAGAAATTAATTTTACCAGAGCAGCATTTAGAAGCATGGAGAATTGATTTTCAAAAAAGCGATACAGTAGGAGTAAATGCAATGTCTATTTCTGAAATAACAGGAATACCAAGACAAACTGTTGTTAGAAGATTAAAATTTTTAATTAGAAATAATTATCTAGATATTGATAAAAAAAAATTACTACATGTAAATATGAGTAAAAAACATCAAACTGAAATATTTAAAATTCAAGACAAGAATTTATTATCTATTTGCGAATTTATTTCTAGAACCTTTAATCAAATTAGCATTAGTTCAAATTTATAAAAAAAAGAGTTCAGAAGAGCCACAGATTTAATTCAAACCACTACCCATAAATTTTTTCATTATTTGCCAATAATTCCAAGCTTACTATATTTATACCAGGCACGTTCGTGCACATAATATAAAATAATTTTTGTAAAAACCTCAACTCCTGCTATTGCTCCCGCCCAATTAATTTCGCCAGTGATTAACCAAGCTATTATAAATGTGTCACTAGTAGCTAATATTCGCCAAGTTAAAGTTTTAGCTAAATGTCTTTTTTTTTCTACATGTTTCATATGCGCTCAATTATATTATTTCAATTATATTATTAAAGAGAAAGTTTCTTTTGATTTAAATCAATTGAACGATTTGTATTTAAAAACCAAAACTAAAACTCTTTAAAATGTTACTAAAATGTATAGTACGTTACGTAGAATAGCATGACCTAATTTCTTATGATAAGATTGCAGATCATGAAAAAGATTTTATTTATCTTAGTTTTGAATTTTTTGAGTTTCAATTGTACATATGCAGCCAATTTAAATCCTGAAAAAATTCTTGATAACGTTGACGATATATATCGCTCAAATACCAGCCATGGTATTTTAACCTTAGCTGTAAACACAACAAACTGGCAAAGAACCCTTACTTTAGAACAATGGTCAAAAGATAAAAATAAGCATTTAATAAAAGTACTCAAACCAAAAAAAGAAAAGAATTTATCAACATTAAGAGTGGATAATAATGTTTGGAATTATATGCCCAAAGTCAAAAAGGTTGTCAAAATCCCTTCTTCCATGATGTCATACTCCTGGATGGGTTCTCATTTTACTAATGATGATTTAGTAAAACAGTCAAGGATGGCTAAAGATTATGATTTTTCTATATCGTTTGAAGGCATTCGCGATGAAATAGATATTGTAGAAATTATATGTATTCCTAAAAAGAATGCTGCTGTTGTTTGGGGCAAGGTTGAAGTTGTTGTTTATCGAGAAGATTTTATTCCATTAAAAATTATATATTATGATGAAGATCTTAAAGTTTCACGTAAACTTGAATTTTCAAATATACAAACTTTAGATAATAAAAAAATGCCATTAAAAATGAAAATGATCCCAGAAGATGAACCAGGGGAGTCAACTACAATTCAATGGCAAGAAATTAAATTTGATTTGGCAATTAGTGATGATTTTTTTTCTTTACACAATTTGCAGAGGTAAACTTATATAAATGAAAACAATAGAAGTTAGTTGGAGAAATTTATGGAGAAATCCTACCAGAACAAATGTTACAATCGCAGCTGTTGCATTGTGTATTTCTATTTTAATTATTTTTCAATCAATGATCATTGGTTTAATTGATAAGGCAGTATTTACTACAACAAATCTAGTTGTGGGAGAAGTTCAAATTCATGCTGAAAGTTATCTTGATGATAGATCTTTATATAAATATTTAAAAAATACTAAAAAAATTAAATCTATAGCAAAAAAAAATAACATAGGTTTGGTCGAACGTAGTTATGGATATGGATTAATATCTTCAGGAACTAAATCTGCCGGCACTCAGTTTTGGGGAGTTGAACCCGAATTAGAACTTAAATATTTTGATTTTGCAAAACATATAGATCAAGGTGGATTTTTAAATAACTCATCTTCAAATAAAATTGTGCTTGGTAATAAACTTGCACTCTCCTTGGCAGCTGAAGTAGGTTCAGAATTAGTAGTTTTTGTTCAAGGAGCCGATGGATCTTTGGGAAATGAACTTTTTTATGTGTCAGGAATATTAAAAAATGTAGCGGACAATATTGATAGAAGTGCCGCCATAATATTAAAAGATGATTTTAATATTTTATTTTCAGCAGATAATATGATTCATGAAATTGCATTAAATTCAAAAGGTAATTTTACAGCTGAAGAAATACAAAATCTTATTTCTGCAGAAATAAAAAATGTAGAAATAGATACTTGGAAGCAATTGATGCCAACAATTTCTTTAATGACTGAAAAAATGTCTGTATTTATGAGAGTTTTATTTAGTTCAATATTTACTATAGCCGCTGGACTTGGCGTAATGAATACAATGATTATGTCCACATATGATCGTATGAGGGAATTTGGAATTATTAGAGCAATTGGCGGAACTCCTTTTAGAATTATAAAACAAGTTTCTCTAGAAGCAATTATACTGACATTTATAGCGTCAATTATTGGTACAATTTTAGGATTGAGTGTAGCTCTATATTTTCAAAAATTTGGATTTGATGTTAGTGGAAAGGGGAATCTTTCTTTTGGAGGAGTAGTTATGGACCCTATATGGAAAGGAAGTGTTTCCGTTGGAATAGTTATATTACCTTTAATATTAATGTTTTTAGTAAGTGTCTTTTCTTCTTTATACCCAGCTAGTATTGCGGCTAGAATCAACCCAGTGGAGGCCATACATTATAAAAAATGAGTGCTAAATTATTATTGTTAATAATCAAAATAAGCTGGTTAAGTCTTTGGCGAAATAAAAGACGAACCTTTATTTCATTATTTTCAATTATTATAGGCACAGGTATTCCAATTTTTTTTGTTTGTATTGCGTGGGGTTTTTACGCAGGACTTATAGACGATGTGGCACGCTTAATGTCAGGTCATATAACTTATGAACATAAAGATTATCGAAATTCACCTTCCAACGATCTTTGGGTTGGCGACACAATAAAAATAAATAATACTCTAACTAACAATGACAATATATTATTTACAAAACAAATCGTAAATTTACAAGGTGTCGCCCATACAGCTAAAGGATCTGTGGGGATATCTTTGATGGGAATTGAACCAAAAAAAGAAATTGCCATTTCCTTTTTACCCGAAAATATCATCGAGGGAAAATATTTGTCGAAAGTAGATGAACGCTTAGTAGTTGTTGGTGAAAAACTGGCTAAAAATTTAAATATTGCTATTGGAAAGAAATTTGTTTTCACCACAAATGATATCAATGGTGAGCTGACTGAAGAATTATTTAGAGTCAAAGGTATTTTTAAAACTGGATCAAAAGAAATAGATGGACATTTAATACAGAGCAACATTGCAATTGCTAGAAAAGTTGCCGGATTAAGTAATGATGAAATTTCTCAGTTGGGAATTATTGTAAAAAATCCAGATGAGCATGAAGTTTTAATTGATGAGCTTCAAAAATCGTTAGCAAAAAATAATGGAATATTTTTATCTTGGCAAAAAATAATGCCAGACGTGGCAACAACTATTAGAATGGATAGAACGGCGATTACTTTTTTTATGATTATGTTAGTCGTTATAGTTTTATTTACAATGTTTAGTACTATCTTAATGTCAACTCTTGAACGGAAAAGAGAATTTGCTTCTTTATTGGCTATTGGAACTCAACAAATAGAACTTAAAGTTCAAATATTTTTCGAAACTATCTTTTTTGGTCTAATTGGTTGTCCATTAGGTGCTTTAGTAGGGGTTGGCGTCGCAAAATGGACCGAAGGTTATGATATGTTGAATGTAGTAGGAGGCAAATCAGAAGATATGAGTGTAGGTGGTTTTGGAATGGACACGGTTATTACTCCATTATTTTCTGCACCTTTAATTATGCAAATTTGTTTTTTCTTTTTTTTAGCAGTTCAGTTATTAAGTTTTTTTCCAATTCACTTGATATCAAAAATTTCAATTACTGACGAATTGAGGTCTGCATGAATTCTAATCAGGAAATAGTATCTTTAAAAAATGTAGTAAAAAATTATGGAAGTGGGCAAGTTGCAATAAAAGCTTTACAAGACATTGATTTAAAAATTTATAAGGGTGATTTTTCAGTAATGATGGGACCCTCAGGATGTGGGAAAAGCACACTTCTTAATATAATCGGTGGCCTTGATAGAGTTACTAGTGGAAGCGTTATATTTAATGGAAAAGACTTTAATTTATTAACAAATAAAGAGTTAAGCTTAATTCGACGAAATGAGATTGGATTCGTATTTCAAAATTATAATTTACTCCCAGTTCTGACAGCCTACGAAAATGCAGAATATGTATTAATGCTTCAAAATATACCTATTTCTCAAAGAAAAGAAAAAGTTATGAACTTATTTAAAGAAATGGATTTAGAAGGACTAGAAAATAGACTTCCCCGAGAACTTAGCGGAGGTCAACAGCAAAGAGTTGCAATTGCTAGAGCTGTTGTTTCTAATCCTTTGTTAGTTCTTGCCGATGAAATAACAGCAAATGTTGATTCAAAGACTGCACAATCTTTATTGACGTTGATGGAAAAATTAAACAAAACAAATAACACTACTTTTTTATTTTCAACTCACGATCCAATTGTAAAAAATTTTGCAAGAAAAGTAATCTTATTGAAAGACGGTCTAATTGATAAGGAAGAACAAGCTTCAAAAAACATATAATTGTTAATTTAATGTTTTTAAATAAAATTATAAAAAATATTTTAATAATTATTGTATTTATTCCTTTCAAATTATTTGCTCAAGAAAGTTTAATAAACTTAAGTGGAAATATTGAAACTGTTTATAAGAATTATGACAATTATAATTTTACACCTTATTTTGATCAAGATAGTAATGAAGAATATTCTGCAATAGCTAGAATAATTTTAGAATCAAATAATTACGAAAATATTTCTTACGAAATACATGCCTTGCAAACTTATAATTACTCAGATGTTAAAACGGGTGCAAGTGGAAGAGACACAACAATGTTGTCAGCGGATCTTGGAGGAAATAGGATTAATAATAATGATGAATCTGCTCATTATTATATTGATCGAGCTAATTTAAAATTTACAACGAATGATTTGGATGTACATTTAGGTAGACTAGCAGTTAGTTTTGGCAAACCTCAATTTTGGAACCTATTTGATTATTATGGCTCTTCTTATCTTAATCAAGATTTTAAATCTGGAATTGACGCTATTAGAATAGATAAACCTTTGAATAACTTCAGTGGAGTTAATTTAGTTGTAAATAAAATAAAAAAATTTTATGAATCCGGTAACTATTTGGAAAATACTATTGCTCAATCTTACCAAAGAGTTGGATTAGAAAGAGAGACGGGTTTTTTATTAAGAGGTTACAAAACTATTAATGATACTGACTATTCTTTATTATACAAAACTGAACCTGAAGGACATATTATAGGATTTGAAGTAGACGGTGAAATAGGATCCTTTAATATTTATAATGAAACTACTTACCTCTGGGGAACTGACAAAATTGCAATGCCAGGATCTTACAGTGGAGATCTATTAAAAAATTATTTTACTAATGTTCTAGGATTTAATTACCGTTTCAATAATAATTTACAAATTATAGCAGAACATTTATATAATGGTTTAGGAGATTCTAACAATTTGGATGCTTCAAATGTACGATACAAAAATGGGCTTAACACATCGTTAAACAAACATATCACTGGTATTTCTTTGAGTTATGAATTTAACCCATTGTTAATTGGCAAATATGATTCCAAAATTGCTTGGCAAGATTCTTCACATCAACACAATTTAATTTTAACTAAGTCTGTAACTGATAATTTTGACATTATATTTGGGTCTCAAATTAATATGGGAGATAGACCAACAGGTAGCAATTGGCAAAATCCCAATATTCAAAGTGAATTTGGTAGACTAACTAATAGTTTTTTTTTCCAATTAAAAAGTTATTTTTAAAATACACTAAAATGGCAGGTTGCGACATAATGATACTGATAATCATTATCATTGATAATGGTTATCAATTGCAATATATAATCAGCAATAATAGAAATTTAACAACGGAGAAAAATGAAAAGACTAAGTATACTTTCTATACTTTTTGCTTTTATTTCAAGTTTTGCTTTAGCGGCTGAAGTAAATGTTTTCAGCGCTAGACACTATGACTCAGATATTCAACTTTATGAAAAGTTTACTGCAGCCACAGGAATAAAAGTTAACGTAGTATCAGGAAAAGATAAAGCATTACAAAAAAGAATAACAGAAGAAGATGCAGATTGCGTTGGTGATTTATATATAACAGCTGATGCAGGAAGACTAGGCGCTTTCCAAGCTAAAGGAATGTTACAAAGAGCTGGTTGGTCAAAAGTTATAAAAGATTCTGTTTCTAATAATTTTAGATCAGCACAATGGGTTGGTATAGCTAAGAGAGCTAGAATTATGTATTACTCACCTGAAAGAGTTAGTGCTAATGATTTAAATGGTATGACTTACGAAGGTTTATCCGATCCTAAATGGAAGGGCAGAGTTGTAATAAGAAAACATAACAACATATATAATCAATCTCTTGTAGCTTCATTAATTAAAAATAACGGAAAAAAAGCAACAGCAACATGGGCCAAAGGTGTTGTTGCTAACATGGCTAGAGATTCAAAAGGAAATGACAGAGCACAAATTTTAGCTGTAGCTGCTGGAGAAGCAGATATTGCTGTAGCTAATACTTACTATTATGCATTAATGCTTTCTGGAAAAAAAGGTGCAGAACAACAAGCGGCTGCAAAAAAAGTTATGCCTTTTTTCCCTAACCAACAAGACAGAGGAACTCACATGAACATTAGTGGTGCTGGAATGTTAAAACACTCACCAAACAAAGCTAATGCAGTTAAACTTGTAGAGTTTTTATTAACTAAAGAAGCACAAGAACATATAGTTAATAATACATTTGAGTATCCAATGATAGCTGGCGTTTCACCTAATGCATTAGTTCCTGGTGCTGACTTAAGTTTTAAACAAGATTTAAAAACTTCAGTTAAATCATATGGAACTAAACAGGCTGACGCAATAGAAATGATGAAAGCAGCTGGTTGGAAATAAGTGTTAAAAGTTAAAAAAAAAATTATGTCTGATATTGATTATAATAAATCTTCCCTGTCATGTCCGCAATGTGCCAAGGAGTGTGAAAAAATGAATAAAAGAATAAATATTATAGAATAATCTATAATAAATAAAAAAAGCGGAGTATTCAGTTATTAGTTAATACAATGTTTAAAAAATTTAATATTTGGTATACAAGTTCATTTATAATTTCTTTTATTGTAGCCATTCCAATATTAACAGTCTTTACAAGCTTTTTTGAAGATACATCAAACTATTTTGAAATTCTTAAACAAACTTTTTTAGCAGAGTATATTTTCAATTCATTTATATTGTTAATTGGCGTACTTTTATTAACTTTTATTATTGGCACGGGCTGTGCTTATTTGGTCTCTTTTTATCAATTTCCAGGTGTAAATTTTTTTAAATGGGCGTTAATTTTATCATTTGCTGTACCACCTTATATTTATGCTTATTCTTTAACAGCTTTTTTTGAAAATTATGGAACAGCGTTTACAATTTTAAAACATTTATTTGGTGAAGCTAATTATAATAGCTCAATTCCTAAATTTGATGGGATGTTTGGTGCAATACTGTCACTTTCGTTCTCACTTTTTAGCTATGTATACATTCTAACGAGAGCTTCTTTTTATTATCAATCACAAAGTTTAATTGATTTAGGAAAAAATTTAGGTTTTTCAAAAACTAAATCATTTTTTTCAATTATTCTACCTTCGGCAAGACCCGCTATAGTTGCCGGCCTTTCTTTGGTTGCCATGGAAACACTTTCTGATTTTGGAGCTGTATCCTTTTTTGGAATAAATACTTTAACAACTGGTATTTATAATGCTTGGACAGGATTTGATGATTTGGCTTTTGCTAATCAATTATCATTTTACTTGTTAATTTTTATATTGGCTATTTTCATATTAGAAAACTATTCAAGAAAAAAAGCTAGATATCATTCTCAAACAAAGGGTGGTTTTAAACAAAAAGAAAAAACTAAATTAAATAAATCTAATTCATTTTGGGCATTTGCCGCATGCTTTGTAGTTTTATTTTTTAGTTTTATTTTTCCGTTAAGCCAAATGTTGTATTGGACAATTATTTTTCCAAAAAATTTCTTTGATTTGAAAATTTTCGATCTTTTTACTAATACAATTTATTTAGTTTTATTATCGAGCTCAGCTTTAATTATTTTTTCATTTATAACAAACTATGGCAATCGTGTTTCACGAAGTAAACTTTTAAATATTTTAACAACCTTTTCAATTTCAGGATATGCCATACCAGGAGTTATTTTAGCCGTTGCATTTATAACTTTTATAGCTTGGTTTGATAATACTGTAATAAGTTTCTTTGAACTTAAATCTATAAAGAAACTTTTCATTGGTTCAATATTAGGTTTAGTTTTAGTTTACTTTATTAGATTTTATTCTTTAGCATGTAATGGAATTAAATCTGGATATGAAAAAATAAATAGATCTATAGATGAAAGTGCTTATTTAATTGGTTATTCAAAATTAAAAACTTTTTTAAATATTCATGTATCATATTTAAGAAACTCAATACTTTTAATAGGTATGCTTATTTCTTTAGAAGTTGTTAGAGAGCTACCTATAACTTTAATCCTAAGACCATTTAATTTTGAAACATTTGCAACTACTGCTTATATTTATGCTTCACAAGATTTACTAGAAGCTGCAGCAGTTCCATCTTTATGTTTAATAATGATTGCAAGTTTCTTTATTTTACTTACATCTAAATATATTTTAAGAGATAACAGTGAATAATAATTTTTTTGAAGTTAAAAATGTTTCGTTTAAAGCTGGGGGTCAAAATAAGGTAAATAACGTATCTTTTTCAATAGAAAACGAAGGTGATATTGTTTGTCTTTTAGGACCCTCGGGTATTGGAAAAACCACAATTCTAAGATCGATTGCTGGTTTAGAAAAAATTGAAACAGGATCAATTCAACTTAAAGGAAAAACATTATCATCAAATAAAACTAATATTGAACCTGAAGATCGAAATATATCACTTTCTTTTCAAGAAAATTGCTTATTTCCACATTATACAGTTGAAAAAAACATTTACCTTGGTGCTGAAAGAAAAAATTCAAATAAAAAAAAGAAGATAAATATTAAAAAAACAATAAAATTACTTAATATTGGTAAAATATTAGATCACTATCCTCATCAAATTAGTGCAGGAGAAGCTCAAAGAGTATCTCTAGCAAGATCATTAGCTTCTCAACCTGATCTTTTGCTTTTAGACGAACCTTTATCTAATGTTGATCAAAGCTTTAAAGAAGAAATTCAAGTTCAATTAAAACAAATTTTAAAAGATTTAAAAATAACAACTATTATTGTTACTCACGATTCATATGAAGCATTTTATTTGGGCAATAAGTGTGGGATTATTTTAAATAAACAACTCAAGCAATTTGATGATCCGTATAATGTTTATCATTTTCCTAACTCTGTTGAAGTTGTAAATTTTTTAAATCGTGGAATTTTAATCCCAGCAAAAGTTACTGGAGAAAATAGCTTAGAAAATAAGGATCTTGGAACTATTAAAGGAAATTTCATAAAATATTATCCAAAAGGAACAAATGTGAAATTATTATTACAACCTGAAGATTTAGAGCATGATGATAAAAGTAACTTAAAATTGGAAGTTGTAGATAGAAAATTTAGAGGTACAAATTTTATTTATACATTAAAAACTAATAGCAATCTTTTAATACCTGTATTTGTCCACTCGCACCATATGCACCAACATGAAGTGGATGAAAAATTTGGAATTAAGCGTCCAATAAATATTGATCACATAGTATGTTTTTAAGTGTAAACTTCTTTTTTTCATAATAATATTAAATTAAATGAGTAAAGAAATACCTAAGAGTACAAAAGTAGTTGTCATAGGAGGAGGGGTTGCCGGAACTTCGTGCGCTTATCATCTTGCAAAATTTGGCTGGAAGGATGTTGTTCTACTTGAAAGAGACCAGCTTACTTCAGGTACCACTTGGCATGCCGCAGGTCTTGTTGGTCAATTAGGACCTTCTGCAGCAGTAACAAAGATTAGAAAATATTCATTAGAACTTTACAAAAAATTAGAAAAAGAAATAGATTTTTCAAGTGGATTAAAACTAAACGGAGCTTTGTCTATAGCAACCACAAAAGGAAGATGGCAAGAACTTAAAAGACAAGCAACAACAGCACAGTTATATGATGTTAATGTTGAAGTATTAAATATTGATCAAATAAAAAAAATATACCCAATTATTAATGAAAAAGATGTTTTAGGCGGAATATTTATGCCAGGAGACGGCCAAGCAGATCCAATTGGTGTAACAAATCTACTAGCAAAAGCAGCAAGAAAAGAAGGAGCTAAAATATTTGAAAAATCACCAGTTGAAAAAATAATAAAAAAAAATGGAAGGGTGGCAGGAGTTGTTGTTAATGGTCAAACCATTGAATGTGAATATATTGTCCTTGCTACTGGAATGTGGTCTAGACAAATAGGAGAAGATACAGGTTTTAGTATTCCCTTATATCCTGCTGAACATTTTTATGTAATCACTGAAGGTATTAATGAGTTACCAAAAAACATTCCTGTTCTAAGAGATTTTGATGACAGTTTATATTTAAAAGAAGATGCAGGAAAAATGTTAATTGGAATATTTGAAGGAAAATCAATTCCAGCTTTTAATAAAACCAATAGAGTTCCAGAAGATTTTTCATATGGAGAATTTCCTGAAAATTTTGAACATTTTGAACCGTATTTGGAAGCAGCATTAAAAAGAGTTCCAATTTTAGAAAATGCTGGAATTAGAAAATTTTTTGCAGGACCAGAATCATTTACGCCTGACACAAATACTCTTTTAGGGGAAGTTCCAGGGATAAAAAATTTATTCGCCTGCTGTGGTTTAAATAGTATTGGAATTGGAAGTGGCGGAGGTGTTGGAAAAGTTACTGCAGAATGGTTAATGAATGGACATGTCAATGAAGATTTATTCATTTATGATATTAAAAGATTTCAAAATTTTCACTCAGAAGTAAATTTTATTAAAAAAAGAATTACAGAAACATTAGGTGATTTATATGGAATGCACTGGCCATTCAAACAACACAAAACATCAAGAAATCAAAAACTTGTTCCTTATCATGAAGAATTAAAAAAAGCTGGAGCATGTTTTGGAGTTTCAAGTGGTTATGAAAGACCAATGTGGTTTTCTAAAAATGGTGAAAAAGCTGAATATGAATATTCTTACAACTATCAAAATTGGTATCCTTCTGCAGAATTTGAAACAAAAAATACAAGAGAAAATGTTGGATTATTTGATTTAACTCCATTTTCTAAATATGAATTAAAAGGTGAAACAGCTCATGATGAACTTCAAAAAATTTGTACAGCAAATATTAAAAAAGAAGTTGGAAAATGCACTTATACTCAAATGCTAAATAAGGACGGTGGTATTGAAACGGATTTAACAGTAGTTAATGTTGGAGAAAATAATTTTAGAATAATAACTGCCGCCGCAAATAGAGAGCATGATAAATTTCATATAGAAAAACATTTATCTGAAGATGTTAAATTATTAGACATTACTGACGATTATTGTGTGCTCGGTGTATTTGGACCTAAAAGCAGAGATTTGATGAAAGATTTAAGTAATGACGATTATTCTAATGATAATTTTAAATTTGGAACAGCAAAATATATCACTATTAATCAAAGTAAAGTATGGGCACAAAGATTATCATATGTCGGGGAATTAGGTTTTGAACTTTATATAGAAAAAAATAAAGCAAAAGAAATTTACAATCTAATTGTAGAAAAAGGAAAAAAATATCAATTAAGCCATTGTGGTATGCATGCTATGGATATTATGAGAATGGAAAGTGGGTTTATTCACTGGGGACATGATATTTCACCTGAAGAAAATCAATATGAAGCAGGTTTAAAATTTGCAATCAGTTATAAAAAAAATGTAAATTTTATTGGTAAAGAAGCTCTTATGAAAATTAAAGATAAAGAATTAGATAAGCAATTAATGATGTTTACTTTAAAAGATAGCAAACCAGGCGAACCTTTGCTTTTGCATGACGAGCCTATTTATTTAGATGATAAAATAATAGGACGTACGACTTCAGGGAACTATTCTTTCTGTTATGAAAAAAACCTATCTTTTGGATATGTAAATTATGGAAATTCTTATGAAACTCTTAATGATAAAAATGTATTTATAGAAGTCGAAAAGATAAAATATCCAGTCAATATTTTAAAAAAACCTTTAAATCAAAAAAATTACAGAAGTTAGATTTATTTAATGAATGTATCGTTGAATTGTTTTGCCACTCTTACAAAAGTTGTGCATTTACTAAGTTGTTTTAGAGAAGGTGCGCCTACATAAGTACAACTACTTCTTATTCCACCAAGAATATTTAAAATTGTATCTCTAATTTTACCTCTATATTTAACTCTTACCGTTCTTCCTTCGCTACTTCTGTAAGAAGAAAGACCGCCATAATGTTTATTATTTGCCGTATCAGAGCTTGATCCATAAAATTCTATATATCTTAATCCATTTGATTTAACTATTTTACCTTTTCCTTCATCATGACCGGCAAACATTCCACCAAGCATAACAAAGTCAGCTCCGGCTCCAAAACCTTTTGCAACATCACCAGGACAAGTACAACCTCCATCTGCAATTATATGAGCGCCTAAACCATGAGCAGCATCAGCACATTCTATAACGGCACTTAGTTGAGGATAACCAACTCCTGTTTGAATTCTAGTAGTGCAAACACTACCAGGTCCAATGCCAACTTTTACAACATCGGCTCCGCTAAGTATTAATTCTTGTGTCATATCTGCGGTTACAACATTACCAGCTATAATTGTTTTGGTAGGGTATTTATCTCTAACAGATTTTAAAAATTTACTGAAATGTTCTGAATATCCATTTGCAACATCAATGCAAATAAATTTAATGAAGCTATATTCTTTTAATACTTTATCTAAGTTTTGAAAATCTTCTTTCTTAATACCTATACTTAAAGCAATATTAGGATGAATTGATTTAATTTTTTTGAATTGTTTTATTTTTTTTATATCGTGCTGTTTTGTCAAACAAGTGATCATTCCAAATTCAGATAATTTTTCAGCAACACCCAATTCTCCAACGCCATCCATATTGGCAGCCATGATAGGAATGCCTGACCATTCATTATTACTGTATTTAAATCTGTAGGTTCTTTTTAAATTAACGTCTTTACGACTTTGAAGAGTACTTCTTTTTGGTCTGAAAAGTACATCTGAATAATCCAGTTTAAGATCTTCTTCAATTCTCACAAATCCGAACTTATACAGAGCATCTTGCAAAATTCAAATTAAATTTTAATGATATACACTGAAATAATCATACTTTTGCAACCATCAATATACTGCTAAAAAAGGTTTAAAATGTTTAAAGGTTTTAAAAAAAAATTTATCAAAGTTAAAAAGGGAAAAATATTTTGCAAGATTGGAGGCAATGGCCCTCCTTTATTGTTATTGCATGGCTATCCACAAACACATTTTATGTGGCACAAAATAGCAACTAATCTTTCTAAATATTTTACAATAGTAGCCGCTGACCTAAGAGGTTATGGATCAAGCTTTGTTTTAAAAGGCGATAACAAACATCTAAATTACTCAAAAAGAGAAATGGCAAAAGACATGGTTCAACTGATGGATATACTTGGGTTTAAAAAATTTTTAATAGCTGGTCATGACAGAGGTGGAAGGGTAGCACATAGATTAGCTAGGGATTATAGAAAAAAAGTTGTTGCAATGAGTGTTTTAGATATTTGTCCCACTTTAGATATGTATGAGAAAACAGAAAAGAATTTTGCTAAAGCTTATTTTCATTGGTTTTTTTTAATTCAACCCAAATGGCTTCCAGAAAGAATGATTGAAAGTGATCCAAAAAAATGGATGAAAAGTTGTTTAGATAAATGGTCAGGTAAAAATAAGTTTGGCAAAACAGAGGAAATTTACCTTAAAGCTTTTAAACAATTTAAAAGAATTCATGCAACATGTGAAGATTACAGGGCATCAGCTACTATTGATTTAAAACATGACAAGAAAGATCGTAAAAAATTACTAAATATTCCAATACAAATATTGTGGGGAAAAAATGGAGTTGTTGGAAAACAATTTAATTCTTTAAAAATATGGAAAAAATATACCAAAAAAAATGTTTATGGAGTTGGAATAAAATCTGGTCATTTTATACCAGAACAAAACCCAAATGAAACAATTAAACATTTAAAAAAGTTTTTTTTAAAATATGTTTAAAATCATTCCAGGCGAAAAAGATATTGGAGCAAAAATTTTTTGTAATATAAAAAAAATTAGAAAAATATTTGTTTAACCATCAAATCAAGAAAAAATTTCAACTTCTTTGGCCTGGAAAAAGAATCAACTAGCCATTTGGGATAATAGATCCATGTTATATCAAGCTACTCCATTTAAAGGGAATAGGATAATGTATAGAATTACAATAAATTAAAAAATTAATATAATATGATCAAAAAAAGGAGAAAATAATGGAAAAATACAGTGGGCGTTGTAGATGTGAAAAGACAACTTTTAAAATAAGCGGAGAACCAACTTGGAAAGTTAATTGCAATTGCAACTGGTGCCAAACAACAAGTGGAAGCGCGTTTAGATCATTTGTACTATTCAAAGAAGATGATGTTACGTTTCTTGGTGAACGTCCCACTTCTTATGAAGATAAAAAAACTGAACACGGTAGACCTATGATAAACCTATTTTGTTCTACCTGCGGTACACAAATTGGGATTAAAGTTCCTAGTATGGAAGCTCAACACATCTCTATTGGCACAATAGATCAGCGAAAAAATATAAACATCACTTGTAATATTTGGGGACAAGAGGCTCTTCAGTTTATAGGTTATTCAAAAGATGCTGAAGTCTATAAGACAGGTTATTGGAATGGTACAGGTGAAAAAATGTTGATAGAGAAATAAAAAGTATTATAACTCAATACTAATTTAATGGCGGGGTAGCTCAGTTGGTTAGAGCGCGGGACTCATAAGCCCGAGGTCAGTGGTTCAATTCCACTTCCCGCTACCAAAAACAGCGACTAATTTAAGGTCGCTAAAAAAAATTCCTTTTCTGCGTCTCTCATGCGTCAACAGAAAGGAAAAAATGGCTGGTTACAGAAAACGTGAAGGCAAGTGGGAAGTCAGAATAAGACGTCTCAATCAAAAAGGTATTTCTAAAACTTTTGTGGATAAAGAGGATGCTCGTAAGTGGGCGCGGGAATACGAAACAAAACTAGAGAAAGGTTTGTTTGAAGATTTAACTCACGCAAACACAGTTTCTCTTAGAGAGCTACTTCTACAATATTGTAGTGAGGTGAGTTCTACCAAACAAGGTTATGCAGAAGAAAAATACAAAATAAATAAGTTATGCAAAGATCAAATTGCTAGTTTTAAGTTGGCAAAGATAACGCCACTTAAATTAAGAAAATTTCAAGACTCTTGGTGTTTGTCTCATAATCCTAGTACAGTGAATAAATACATAACTTTAATTTCAGTTTCGATTAAATATGCAAGACAAATGTTAGGAATTTATCTTCCAAATAATCCCTGTGATTTTGTTAAGCGATTAAAGGAGCCTGAGTTTGAAGGTCAGATAATCGAAAGAAATGAAGAAGAGCTACTGTTAACACAAGCTGAACATTCAAAAGCTAATTGGTTGAAGTTAGCAATTATGCTTGGGATTGATTGTGGTTTAAGAAGAGGGGAGATTCTTGCGGCTCGTCGTCAGAACTTGGACGTTGTTGCTTGTACTTTAAAGCTAACAGAAACTAAAAACGGGTTCAAAAGATTTGTTGGTCTTAGCCCTAGAGTGATTGAAGAAATTAGAAAACTACCTGTTAATATTGATGGAAGAATAATTAATTGTCCTGGTCCTGATAATTTCTTTCATTTTTATAATCAGTTGCAAAAATGGACGGGGGTTAAAAAATCTTTTCACTGCACAAGACATACATTTGCAACAAGATGTGTTGAGAAAGGTTGGACTATACAAGAGATTTCAGCACAAGGTGGTTGGAGAGATTTAAGAGTATTAAAAAGATATACTCATTTATCCGCTGAACATTTGGCAAAAAAGTTAGGAAGTTAATCCTACAAAATCATAGAGACAGTATTGTTGACTCATTTTAAGTCAGCAATACGAGTCTTAATTTAACTTTTTCAAAGTCATAGACAAGGAATCATTTTTTTGATATAATGGTTGTTATCGAGAGGAAGTAGATATTGAATTCTCAGAGCAAACTCTCTTCAAAAAATTCATAAAATTCATAAAACGGAAATAAAATAATACGAGCGTATTTATGAACATAGAATTAAAACAACAAAAAGTGAGAATGAACATAGAAGTCTTCGAAGACGTTATACACATTACTATCTTTTGTATTTTTACAGTATTCATAACATCACTATTATTTATCTAATCCACCAGGCTTAGAGTTTCCGTTATGATTTAAACGTGTCCCCACTTGCTCGGTGGGGATACTAAATAAAAGGAGAGCAAATGAGCTCAAATAATAAGAAAGTAGAATCTCTAACTACTGTAAGTCAAAAAATCAGAGAGTATTTTAAACCAAAACCAAAGCCAAAATATTCATATTGGAATCCTTATGCAGATAAGGGTGTTGATGATGAATATTACATCAATGAAATAATCGGAATTGATGAACTTCCTTATGAAGAATTTATTAAGGAGGAAAAAGATGCCAAGTAATACTGAGAAATTTCAAAAGCTATTTACTGGACTTCAAAGAGGCTACGGCCTTTTACATAACGGAGAATACAAATATGTACGAGGCAAACCAACAATAGAGCTATATCAGCAACACCTAGAGGGAAAAATCTCTCTAGGTATTGTTCCAATTACAGAAGACAGCACCTGTAAATTTGGAGCTCTTGACCTGGATGACCATCATAACAAACCTGAAGGATATAAATTTGATTTCAAAAAACTAATAGAAAAAATAATATTTTTGGAATTACCTTTAACAGTTTGTAAATCAAAATCTGGTGGCGCTCATTGTTATCTTTTTTTAGATCAACACTACAAAGCTAAAGAGATACAACATATTTTAAAAAAATTTGTTTATGCTCTTGGTTATGAAGGTGTTGAAATATTTCCAAAACAAAAAAAACTGTCGCCAACAGAACAAGGCAGTTTTATAAATTTACCGTACAAAGGGGGAAATAGTCGTAATCTTCTTGATGCTGAAGGCAAATGTCTAAATGTTGCAGAAGCGTTAGAATACTCGTCTCTTAGAGTGACTAATATGGAAAATTTAAACAAGTTTAGACTGTTAGATCATGGCAAAGGTCAATTTCGAAACGAAAGAACTTTTGCATATGGAAGTTTTGCAAAAAAACATTATGGGTCTGATTGGGACAAAAGTGTTGTTGAATATAACAATTTGTTTAACGCTCCACCATTAGAGGATAAGGAATTATTTTCTACTGTTATTAAATCAAATCAAAAAAAAGATTATTCCAACGGAGCCAAAGAATCTCCTCCAGATGTAACAGCTTGGAGACAGGGAACGAAAGCTAAAGATATTCGTGAAACTGTTTATGAAGATATCCCTGCCGTAGTTGAAGGATTAATATTTCCAGGAATTACTTTTGTTAATGGGAAAAGCAAAATTGGCAAATCTTTCTTTGCTCTACAATTAGCTCACGCAGTTGAAACGGGAGGTAAATTTCTTGATTGTCAATGTGCTAAAGGAAGTGTTCTTCATTATTCTTTAGAAGATGGCAAAAGAAGAAATCAACGCAGGTGGAACACAATGGAGATCCAACCAAATGAAGCCATCTATCAATTCAGAGATCGAAAGCCGAAGATTCCATTATTGACAATGGGCCTAGAGGAAGAAATCGAAGACTGGATAAAAAACACACCTAACGCCAAACTTGTAATCATTGACCCGTATGTAAAAGTTAAAAAAACATTAGGCGGTCATAAACTTAATGCTTACGAAAACGATAACTATAATTTGCAAAATATTTATACTCTTGCAAATAAATACAACATTGCGATCGTATTTTTACATCATACAAAAAAGAAGGGTGAAGGCGATGTATTTGATGAAATCAATGGTTCTGCCGGCATTCAATCCAATGCCGATAGTATGATTGTTATTTCTTCTGACCGTAGAATCGGAAAAAATCCTGTTCTATCTTGTCTACCAAAAGATGCTGAACAGCAGGAGTTTGAGATTACTTTAAATCCTAAATGCTCATGGGAGTATGTCGGCAAAGTTGGAGCTGCTGCTAAAACGGAGCTACAAAAAACTATATTAGCTGTTGTCAAGAAACTAGAATCTGAAGATGGAGCTAAAGCTGAAGATATTAAATCAGAAGTGCGCAGTGTTGATGATTCATGGAGCAAGGATCATGTGCAGGTCGAATTAACTAGATTGTTGAGCAGCAATGAGATTATGAAAGTAAAAAGAGGGTTCTACAAAAGTATACCATATTAGTTATATTGTTATTTTCAAAATAACAAAATAACAAAAAAAACAAGGAATGTATGAATCGGTTTTTTAAGGTAACACAGAATTAAAAAACTCTTATTTTTTGACTCTTATTTAAGAGGAAAAGTTTTAATGTTACCTCTGCTTACCCGTAATCCCAGTTCCGTGTTCCATTGTCCCTGGTCCTTGATCCATGCTGTTGCTTAGACATCTGGTTTCAAAGTGCTTGGTTAAGGGCGACTACGACTAGGAGTTCTATTAATGTGAAGCCTTTTTGTTTCATAA
>Ga0208524_1000148_pt1 | contig 37690 bp, 29 predicted proteins | sample ETNtaG_28_FD_185779 | JGI IMG/M metagenome (GOLD analysis project Ga0208524, IMG submission 185779) | Marine microbial and viral communities from oxygen minimum zone, Eastern Pacific Ocean - ETNP201406SV61 (SPAdes) (version 2) | ecosystem: Environmental > Aquatic > Marine > Oceanic ... | reverse complement strand
CTTTGCGGAAAATACACCGAATTACCCGATGCTTATAAGAGCGTGATTGAAGCATTTGTCCACTCAGGAGTAGAAAACGATGCTAGAGTGCACATCAGATGGATTAATACTGAATTGCTCAATTCTGACGAAGACAGTGAAGAACATTTAGGTGATTTGGATGGTATCTTGGTTCTCCCTGGCTTTGGCGACCGTGGGACGGAAGGAAAGGTTCATTGTGCAAAGTATGCTCGAGAGAACGAGGTTCCTTATCTTGGTATTTGTCTTGGGTTACAGATGGCGGTTGTGGAATTTGCTCGTAATGTCTGTGGCTTGACTCGAGCCAACAGTACAGAATTTAATCGTCGTACACCCGATCCTGTAGTTGCACTTATGCCTTCTCAGTTGAAAGTGAAAAAGAAAGGTGCCACTATGCGACTTGGAGCCTATGACTGTAATGTATCAACGGGAACAAAAGCTTTTGCGGCATATAGGAAAAAGAATATCAGCGAACGTCATCGCCACCGCTATGAAGTGAATAATAATTATCGAAAGCAACTTGAAAAGAGAGGAATGATTTTCAGCGGGATTAATCCGGAACTGGGCTTAGCGGAAATCATTGAATTGAAAGATCACCCGTGGTTTGTGGCGTGTCAATTTCATCCTGAGTTGAAAAGTCGGATTGAAAAAGCACACCCCCTATTTCGTGAATTTGTGAAAGCATCACTAAAATACAGATTAGCATCGTGACTGTGCAAATAGGAAATATTGAAGTCGGTGGAAGTGAATTAGTAATAATTGCAGGTCCGTGTGTAATTGAATCACGGAATCATTCTTTGAAGATGGCGACCTTATTAAAGGAAATAATGCTGGGTGAGGAGATTCCGTTCATCTTCAAAACGTCATTTGATAAGGCAAACCGTACATCCGTGGATTCTTTCCGCGGTCCGGGGCTGGAAGAAGGGTTGGACATTCTGAGTGAAATCAAGGATACCACCGGAGCTCCAATTTTAACCGACATTCACTCGCCAGATCAAGCCGAATTGGTAGCTAAAGTTGCAGATGTTCTGCAGATTCCGGCATTCCTCTGTCGACAAACGGACTTGCTTCTGGCAGCAGGTGAAACAGGAAAGTGTGTCAATGTGAAGAAAGGTCAATTTATCGCTCCTCAAGATTTGACCAATATTGTTAAGAAAATAGAGTCTACAGGCAATAGCAATATTCTCTTGACTGAGCGGGGAACAAGCTTCGGCTACAACAATCTTGTTGCGGATATGAGAGCAATTCACGTCATGAAAGAGTCTGGACATCCCGTTGTATTTGATGCCACTCACAGCGCCCAAATGCCAGGTGTGCTAGGAGACTCTACAGGCGGTAACAGGGAAATCATTCCCACTTTGGCAAAGGCAGCTGTAGCAGCGGGTTGTGATGCTGTCTTTATGGAAGTTCATGATGATGTAGTAAATGCCAAGAGCGATGCAGCCACTCAATGGCCACTGGATCAAGCAGTAGGACTTGTATCTGTACTGAAGAATATTTTTCAACTGGTGAGAAAATAGAATGAGTGACCAACTGAAGAAAACAGCTAAGAAGATCAAGATCATTTTAACGGATGTGGATGGTGTTCTTACTGACGGTACAATCTACAAAGGAAACGAAGGAGCTGAGTTCAAACGCTTTTCGGTATTGGATGGAGCCGGGGTAGCACTCGCACATGAGGCTGGTATGAAAGTGGTAATTATCTCCGGGCGGTATTCTCCTGCGACTGAATCGAGGGCAAAAGAACTAGGTCTGGAAGACGATTGTTACCAAGGTTATTTGAATAAAGCTGCACTTTATGAGCATTTGAAAGAGAAATATGATTTTGAAGATGAGGAAGCTGTCTTTATCGGTGATGATCTTATAGACATTGAGGTGATGGAGAGAGTCGGACTTCCTATAGCAGTCGCTAATGCAGTTGCACCTGTAAAATCAATCGCTAAACTGATTACTGAAGCGAATGGCGGCGAAGGTGCTTTTCGGGAAGCAATAGAAGTAATTCTGCATTCACGGGGAGAATATGAAGCAACAATTTTATCTCTGAGAGACAAAATCAGGGAAAGTAAGGTATGAGTATAAATAAGAAAAAAGTCGGGAATAATATTCTGGTAGGAAAAGAGGTTATTCAGATAGAGGCTGATGCAGTAGCCCAACTGGCCGATCGCATAGATGAACAATTTAATCAAGCGGTGGAATGTATTTTCAATTGCGGGGGAAGGGTGATTGTCTCTGGTATGGGGAAATCAGGACTAATCTCACAGAAGATCGCTTCAACTCTTGCAAGTACAGGAACTCCCGCACAGTTTGTTCACCCGGGAGAAGCCATTCATGGTGATCTTGGTATGATTACTGACAAAGATATTGTACTGGCAGTTTCCAATAGCGGTGAAACACATGAGTTGATACAACTCATGCCGGCCATACGAAGGTTGGGAGTATCTGTTATTGGCCTTGTTGGCAGACGGGAAAGCACCGTTAGTTCCATGGTTGATATTGTAATTGATACCAGCGTCGAACGGGAAGCTTGTACGCTTGATTTAGCTCCGACGGCCAGTACCACTGCCATGCTCGCTATGGGTGATGCGCTGGCAGTGGCACTCTTGGAAAAACGAGGCTTCCAGCGGGAAGATTTTGCTCTGCTGCATCCAGGAGGAACGCTGGGGAAACAGCTGCTTCTCACTGTCAGAGAGATTATGCACTCAGGCGATGATCTTCCAATCGTCGCTAGAGATGCTGATGTAAAAAGTGCATTGCTGACAATGAGTGAAAAACGACTAGGAGTAGCAATCGTACTTGATGACGATGGGAATTTAGCAGGAATTATCACTGATGGTGATATTCGTCGGGCACTTGAAAAAAGTGATCATATTTTTGATGAAACTGCTGAGTTTCTTATGGCTTCCAATCCGAAATGGGTCTCTCAAGACACCCTCGCTATTAACGGCTTAGAAATTATGGAGAAGTATTCTATTACCAGTTTATTTGTCTATGAAGATGAAGCCAATAACAGAAAACCTGTGGGAATCGTCCACATCCATGATATTCTAAAGGCGGGTATAATGTGATACGTCCCCTGATTATATTAACATCAATTGTATTCATTTCAGGATGCAGTGAAAACAATCAAAAGGAAACTTTACTTAGCAGTTCTATTCCAGATCAAGAGAGTTGGAATTCTACCATCCTCATGACTCGAGAAGGAAAAAAGAGAGCTGTGATACGGTCTGGTCATCTTTCGAATTATGAGAGCAAAGCGAAGGATGAGAAAAGAGAGTTTAATAAGCTTATCTCAACACTAAAAAGAACAACTGCTCCTGTTGACGTTATTGCAAAAGAAGAGGCAATAGAAGAATTGAGAGGGAAATACAGTGATTATTTTGGTGAAGTTGATCTTCGAATTGCATCTTTAAAGGAGTTAAGTGAAATTCAAAAAACCGCTAACTCAAAGTTCAAGAAGATTATCAATACATCAATTCTAGATGAAAAAGTAGATGCTGATTTTTATTCTACTGAAGAGAGGCACATGTCTAACTTAAAATCTGAAATGGCGTATGTGTATGGGGACACAAAAAAGGACTCCATGCTGGCAATAGGAAATGTGGTGGTTGTTTCGGACAGCGGAGTGACTCTTTTTACCGATTCTCTTTTGTGGAACAGCAGTGATTCACTTATCTCAACCGATGATACAGTTATGCTAATCACCGAGACTTACGACACACTTAACGGTATCGGTTTTCAATCTAATGCCGACTTGACTCATTGGAAGATACATCAAACTTGGGGAGTAACGGATAGAACATATGAGTAATCAGTCATCAAATAATTTGATGCTTAGCGTAACAGAACTGAGAAAACGTTATGGAAAGAAAGTCGTTGTAGACGACGTAAACTTGGAGTTGAAGAAAGGTGAGATTGTTGGTCTTTTAGGTCCCAATGGTGCAGGGAAGACGACAACTTTCTACATGATTACAGGCATGATCCAGCCGAACAGGGGATGTATTTCCCTCGGCGATGAAGATATTACGGATCTTCCTATGTATAAGCGTGCACGGAAGGGGATTGGCTATCTGGCTCAAGAGCCATCAATCTTCAGTAAATTGACTGTTGAAGACAATCTTCGTTTAGTTCTTGAAATGACCAGCTTACCTCTAACTGTTCAGAAAGAAAAACTTGAAAAGATTCTTGAAGATTTATCCATCACCGCTATTCGAAAATCGAAAGGATATAATTTGTCTGGAGGCGAACGGCGACGCGTTGAGATCAGTCGGGCATTGGTAATGGACCCGGATTTTATTCTTCTGGATGAACCTTTTGCAGGAATCGACCCAATTGCTGTAGAGGATATTCAAGGAATTATCCACTCTCTAAAGAAACGAGGTATTGGTGTACTTATTACGGATCATAACGTTCGTGAAACCTTGTCAGTCACTGATCGAGCTTACCTCCTTTATGACGGCAACATTTTAATGTCTGGGACAGCAGATTCTCTTGCAGATGATCCTGAAGCAAGAAAACTGTATTTGGGAGAAAAGTTTAAACTGAATTGAAATGTCAGAACTGAGACAATCGCTCGAACAAAAACTAAAGCTTTCACCTCAGCAGTTTTTACAGACAGCTCTTTTGCAGCTTAATTCGCTGGCACTAGAAGGACGGATAGAAGAGGAATTGGCTGAAAATCCATTGCTCGAGTTGACTGAAAATACTGTTGAACCCGAAGAAGACGAGGAGCAGAATGAGGAGAATGAAATTGACTGGGATGATGATGAATATGAGACGATTCGTTCACCTCAGAGTAAATCCACAGACCGACAGGGAATGCCGCTGCCGGCCACTCCTGATCCTATTGATCGTCTCTTAGAGCAGATTAGTCTGCTTGAGCTTCCAGCCGAAGATAAATTAATAGCTGAAGAGATCGCCTGGAATGTTGATGAGAAGGGATACTTGGCCACAGATGTTGAAATACTGGCTGACAGGTTGGACGTATCTCTTGGGGATATTGAACGATTGCTGTACTTAATTCAGCATCTTACACCTCCGGGGATTGGAGCCAGAAATCTGCAGGAATGTCTAGCGGCGCAGCTTGAAGTGCTGGGAGAAGATGGTCTTCCGTTGGTTATTGTCAATGGACACTTTGATGATTTTGCTAATCGCCGGTTTGAGAAACTGAAGCAGCACATTGGTTGCTCTCAAGAGGAGCTGAATGATGCTAAGGAGGTGATTGCTCATCTGAACCCCAAACCGGGAGAAGGTTCACCAACCTCAGAAGCAGATTATATATTGCCAGACTTTTTCATAGAGGAAGTGGATGGAGAACTCGTTATCACATTAAATGATTCAAATCTACCCGATCTTCAAATTTCTCCGGTTTATCGGGATATGCTTCGTAGTAGTAACGGTTCCGATGCTCAAACAAAGCAATTCTTACGGCAGAAGATGGAGTCAGCTAAGTGGTTTTTGCAGGCTGTGCAATCTCGGCAGGTAACAATGATGAGAGTGATGAAGACAATAATGGATCTTCAGCCGGAATTCTTTAAAGGAGAGATTTCTGCACTCAAGCCTATGATTCTAAAAGACGTTGCAGAAAAAATTGAAATGGATATTTCTACTGTAAGCAGAGTTACACGAGGGAAATATGTACAAACACCGTTTGGTACATTCGAACTTAAGCACTTTTTCACTGAAGGCATGGCTACCAGTAACGGCGAGGAAGTGTCTACTCGAATTATTAAGGAGGAGCTGAAAAAAGTAGTGGAAGGTGAAGATAAAACTCATCCGTATTCTGATGATAAATTAGCAGAGATCATGATGAACAAGGGATATCCGATTGCTCGAAGAACCGTGGCGAAATATCGTGAACAATTGAGAATCCCCGTAGCGAGGTTGCGGAGAGAATTGTAACTTAAACGATGTATTACACTAAAAGGAGAAAGTAATGGCAAAGAAAATAATGGTTGGTGACAAGGAGGTTAAAATTCCTGAGTTGAAGATCGGGAAAATCACCCTGATTCTCATTTTGATTGTGGTCTGGGTGGCGTTGACTTCCTTTTACACAATAGGACCGGATGAAGAAGGAGTCGTCCGCCGATTTGGAGAGTGGGTCCGGACGGAAGGGAGCGGACTTCATTTCAAATTCCCATATCCTATTGAGAAAGTAGATAGACCAAAAGTCACAGAGGTAAAAGAAATCTCTGTGGGCACCATTGCAGCTGAAGCAAAGATGCTCACCGGGGATGAGAATATTGTTCTGGTGGAAGTTCGTATCCAATACAAAATCAAGGATGCGGCGGCATATCTTTTCAATGTGCAGGATGTTCCTGAGGTCATTAAAGACGCAACGGAATCGGCTCTTAGACAGGTGGTAGGAAGTCATCCTATTGACGCTCCATTGACGGAAAAGAAAGCTGAAATTATGGCTGAAATCCGACTTGAGCTTCAAGAGATGCTGGATAATTACAATTGCGGTATTGATGTTCGGCAGGTTCAGCTTCAGGATGTGAATCCACCCCGCGAAGTTGATCATGCTTTTAAGGATGTCCAGAGTGCCAAAGAAGAGAAAGAGCAGCTGATAAACGAAGCGAAAGGTTATCAGAATGATATTATTCCAAAAGCGAGGGGTGAAGGTCAGCAGATGATACGTGGAGCAGAAGCATATAAAGCTGAACGAATAAGCAAAGCAGAAGGAGATGCTGATAAGTTCCGCTCAGTTCTTAACGAGTATAAGAAAGCGAAGGATATTACAGAGAAACGTCTTTACTTAGAGACGATGGAGAAGATCCTCCCCGGAATCGAAAAGTATATTATAGATGAGGAATCTGGGAATCTGCTGAACATCCTACCGCTGGATAAAATGAAACCTCTGGGAGGTAAATAATGAAAAATATTGCATTGATTGTATTAGCTGTTGTGGTCGTCCTCTTTCTCTGGTTTTCCCTCTACACTATTGATGAGACAGAGCAGGCGATTATATTGGAGTTCGGTAAACCGATGGGAGAAACAGTCAGTTCTGCCGGACTGCACTTCAAGCTACCGTGGAGGTCAGTTATCAAGTTCGAAAATCGTATCTTGGAGTATGATGTTGAGCCCCAGGCAATTATCACAAAGGACAAGAAGAAGCTGGAAGTAGATAACTATGCCCGGTGGCGAATTGCTGATCCACTTCTGTTTTACCGCTCTGTACGGACACTCAACGGAGCACTCAGCCGGATTGACCCCATCGTCTATTCAGAGCTTCGAGTAGAACTTGGAAAACATGTGCTGAGCGAAATCGTGGATAAGCGACGAGTTAAGATTATGGAGACAGTGTCTGATAAAACGGAGGAGAAATTGGCTGAATACGGCATCGATATTATTGATGTCCGAATCAAGCGAGCTGATCTCTCCAAGGAGAATGAACGAGCTGTGTTTGACCGAATGCGTGCCGAACGCCAGCGTAAGGCAAAGCAGTACCGCTCCGAGGGCGAGGAGGAAGCATTGATGATCAGAGCTGAGACCGATAAGGAGAAGACCATCATCTTGGCCAATGCCTACAAGGAATCTCAGATTTTAAAAGGTGAGGGCGACGCAAAAGCGGTGGAAATTTACGCTGATGCATTCAAATCTGATCCCAAGTTTTACGAGTTTATTCGAACTCTGGAAGCTTACGAAAAAGTGGTGGATAAAAAGTCAACACTGATTCTTTCCACAGACTCTGATCTATTCGATATGCTGAAGGGTATCGGCAGATGAAGGTTCGCTCCACAACAATCTTAGGCGTTCGGCTGAAAGGGAAAGTCGCAATGGGCGGTGACGGTCAGGTTACACTTGGCGACATGCAGCTCAAGCAGAAAGCTGTGAAGGTACGGCAGTTCGATTCTTCCAAGACGAAGATTCTAGGTGGCTTCGCAGGGGCCGCCGCCGATGCTTTCACCCTGTTTGAGAAGTTCGAGGAGAAGCTGGATGAGTACGGCGGACAGTTCCAACGTGCCGTGGTGGAGTTGGCGAAGGATTGGCGAACAGACAAATATCTTCGGAATCTCGATGCCCTTCTAGCACTCATTAGCCATAAACAAAGTTATATTGTTTCCGGCGATGGGAATGTGGTAGAGCCCGATGGACCCATTGTCGGAATAGGCTCGGGAGCAGGCTATGCTCAAGCTGCAGCTGAGGCGCTGTTGAGCTGTAATGTGGATTCACCGAAAGAGATCGTCAAGAGATCACTGAAGATTGCCTCAGACATTTGTATATACACCAATGATAATCTGACAATCCTGGAACTGTAGCATGGATGATTTGACACCTAGACAAATTGTAGCAGAGCTTGACCGCTATGTTATTGGTCAGGAGAAAGCTAAAAAGGCAGTGGGAATCGCTCTACGTAACCGTTGGCGCCGACAGCAGGTAAAGGGCGACATGCGGGAAGAGATTATGCCCAATAATATCATCCTTATCGGCAGCACCGGTGTGGGGAAGACGGAGATTTCCCGCCGGCTGGCGAATCTCGCCAACGCTCCTTTCGTGAAAGTGGAAGCGTCCAAGTTTACTGAGGTGGGCTATGTGGGCAGGGATGTGGAATCTATCATCCGTGACCTGACCGATATTTCTGTTTCCACTATCCGCAAGGAGGCTGAAGCAAGAGTAGAGGAAAAGGCGGCGGATCTCGCCAATGAGCGCATACTCGATCTGCTTTTTCCCACCAATGGAAGTGAGTCACAGGAAGATCCGAAGGTTCAGGAGCGACATAACAGGACACGTGAGAAACTTCGAAAGAAACTCCTGACCGGCAGTTTCGAAGATCGTGTAGTAGAGATTAATGTTGCGGATGAATCAGTTCCGTTCATGCAAGTGTTCGGCCCTGTGGGGATTGAAGAGATGGGTATGAATCTGCAGGACATCTTTGGGAGTTCCATTCCTAAGAAGAGCAAGCGCCGGCGAACAACGGTTTCCGAAGCACGGAAGATCCTCTCCATTGAGGAAGCCGGGAAGCTCATTGACCACGACGAAGTGATGCGGGAAGCGATGCGGCGGGTGGAAGAATCTGGTATCGTATTCCTGGACGAGATTGACAAGATTGTAGGTAATGGCGGCGGACACGGCCCGGATGTCTCACGGGAAGGTGTTCAGCGTGATATTCTGCCCGTGGTAGAAGGATGCAGTGTGGTCACCAAGTACGGCGTTATCCGGACGGATCATGTACTTTTCATTGCTGCGGGAGCCTTTCATGTGGCCAAGCCGTCGGACATGATCCCGGAGCTGCAGGGGCGCTTCCCCATTCGTGTGGAGATGGACAATCTGACGGAAGACGATTTTGTGAAGATCTTGACCTATCCGGATAATGCACTCATTAAACAGTATTCAGCTCTCCTCGAGACCGAGGGGGTTACTTTGAAGTTCAACAAAGCGTCTATTCGCGAGATTGCCCGTATCTCCACTGAGGTGAATGAAGCTACTGAAAACATAGGTGCCCGCAGGCTGCACACTATCATGACTACACTACTGGAAGATATTCTGTTTGAAACGTCAGGTCGAGAAAAGAAAACCATAATAGTAACAAAAGAAATGGTGAGAAACCGATTGACTGAGATAGTGAAGGATCAGGATTTGAGTCGGTATATTTTGTAAAGGAATAGTAATGAAACGCGATTTTCTCCATATCACAGATTTTACCCGAGACGAGATTGATGAAGTTCTGGAATTGTCAGCACGCCTAAAAAAAGAGACACGAGAGGGAACTTCTCATCTGCTGCTGCAGGGGAAGACGCTGGCCATGATTTTCCAGAAGCCGTCAGCCCGGACAAGGGTTTCTTTTGAGACGGGGATGTACCAGTTGGGTGGGCATGCCCTTTTTCTTTCACCGGCAGATATCGGTATGGGTAAGAGGGAGACCACTGCGGATATCGCCCGGTTATTCTCACGATACAACGATATTATCATGGCGCGAGTCTTCGATCATCAGCACATTCTGGATCTCGGCAAGTATGCCGCGATTCCTGTCATCAACGGACTAACCGATTTCAATCATCCGTGCCAAGTGATGTCGGATATTTTTACTGTGCTAGAACATCGCGGTCATCTCAACGACTTGAAAGTGGTTTTCGTGGGTGATGGCAATAACGTGGCTCATTCTTGGTTCAAACTGGCACAGCGCATTCCCATGGAATTGATTATCGCCTGCCCAGAAGGATTCGAGCCGGACGAAAATGTGGTCAAGGAGACACAAGAAACGGGATTAAGTTCAGTTTCAGTTTCCTACGATTCCTATTCAGCGGCAGCAGGAGCAGATGTGATTTATACAGATGTCTGGGCCAGTATGGGTCAGGAAGAAGAAGCGGCTGAGCGAAAGAAAATTTTCGAACCCTTTCAGGTAAACACGGAGTTGATGACAGCCGCCGGAGATCAAGCTTACTTTATGCATTGCCTACCTGCTCACCGGGGTGATGAGGTAACCGATGAAGTGATTGATGGCTCTCAATCCATTGTATTTGACGAAGCCGAAAATCGGATGCACGTACAAAAAGCGATTATGGTCTATCTAATGGGAGCGGTATAAACGAGGTTGTATTCTTTGGCAGGTAAGACAGCTGCTTTTCTCTATTTCATTTTATTATTAAGCTCAGGATTAACTGCACAATCCTACACCAAAGATCAGTTTTCCAAACGGGTGGATGAAACAGCATCTGCCATAAAGAAAGCTGAGAAGACTTATAAGAGTATCGAAAAAGAAGTAAAGCGTCACTTTCCTGAAGGTAAACGTAAATCTCCTCTTTATCTCGTTATTCGTGACGATTTCATGGAATACAGGGGAATCATGAAACGGCTTAATGAATATAATATTTCAATTGATAGGAATAGTGACAAATTCAGCAAACTCTTTGGTGGAGTCTTCAAAGGTAAAGATGTTATTTCAACGGAAGATGAGGAATTTTCTCAGGTACTTAAACTGGCAAAAGAACTTGAGGAGGCACTGTCGGAATCTCTGAATGATCTGGCTCGGGCTGCTCCTCTGGGGAATGTCCATCGCCCAATACTTGACAAGATAGTAGATATCGAAAGGTTCAGAGACGATCTTAACGGTCAGATCAATGCTGTATCCCGCGATATTGAGAGATCTTCTCGTGAGAATGGACGTATGCTCAGGCTGTTTAAAAAAAGCGGTGAGGGTGTGACCGATTTTGGAATTTTCCGTAATGCTGATTCTGTTCGCACTGAGCTCCTTGATGAGCAAAGTCATCTCGAATCTTTGGCAGATTCATTAAAGCATCAACTGAATCAAACTCAGCACCTTCTTTCAGGAACAGCAAAACGAGGTGAAGAAATGCGAGTATGGGAGACATTTAGTGATATTTCCGACAATAGAAACCGCCTCACTCAAAAGATTGAAAAAAGTATCTTTCGAATTGAGGATGTTCGTGAAGAGCTGGAGAATTTGCTGAAGCTAATGAGTGAATTCGGAGATATCCTCTCTGAGATGGATAAGGATATAGCGCTTCTCCAAAAGAACTATCAGACTGCAATGAAGAGCCTGAAGCAAGATAGTTTGCGCTATTCGTCACTTGTGAAGAAGATGGCTCGTGGATATACGCAGGAGAAAACACCCTATCGTGAATTGAGAACAACCTTTAGTGAAGCGGAAAGCCAGGCAGAAAGTGCAGAGGAGACACTAATGTCGATGGCAAAATTACGTATTGATCTCATTGACCATGTAAGCGGAATGGAAGGATTGAAAACTGATCCCGGTAAATATGATCGCTTTAAGACAATCGATAGAAATTTCAAAGACGCTAACAAGACAGGTAAAAAGATTATAGAAAAATTTGATGATGCCATAGAGATATTCAGAGGAACAATTATCGAACATTTTTTAAATACGCCTGAGTACTGGCAGCTTGTTTACAAAGTTGAGTCTGACAAGTCATTAGGAGGAAAAGAAACTATTGAAGAAAATTTCGGTTACCTGTTTGATCCCAATGAACTACCAGCCGAGGATTATCACGGTCGACTGATATCAAAATACCAGTTGAGGTTGGTGAAGCAGAAGAACCGCAGACAGCAAAAATGGAACCACCATCTATTATTTTCTGGTGAACACGATTTTCCTCTGGAAGGATTCTTACTCTTGTCATCGGATGGTACAATTCTCGTAAAAGCAGATAGAGACAGCATCACCGTGGAAGAGGAGACGAGTAAGGATGGCGTGGTCCAGTTTGAATGGGAGGTTCCAGTGAGTCAGATGGAACGGGGACAATTATTAAAAGAGAAAGACCTCACTTTTCGAATTCATTTATTAACAGCTACACATCGAGTGAATCTTACTATGTACAAGAAAAAGATATTTAGGGATTATCTAATTCCAGACAAACGTAAACAGATGTGGGAGAGGATTTTTCAGGATAAGATTGAAGGAGGTTAGAGTGTATCACTCTTCAGCTTCGTATTCACGCCATTCTATTTCTTTTGTACGATACGCTACTTTCTTACTAACCTGTTTTTCTACTATTACGTGATACCTTCCGGTTTGATCCGGATCAAGAGATGCATCACTGATGACTCCCGTAGCAAACCGAGTGGTCATACCATCAACCATCCCTGAGCCAATACCGAGAGGATTAGTTGTAGCATCCCAGAGGAAAAAGGTTACCTTAACGAAATCAGCGCGAGTTTTTCCTACGTTGCGAACAGTACCGACAAATTCTTCTCGATCAGAATATTCGATTAATTGATAATCTCCTTCAAACTCCACTTTCGGACCTGGGAAAAATTTCTCATCATATTGAACTATGAACTGCTTGTCAATTACCAGTTTTCCAATTGTAGTTTGCATAACTATGACATCCATGTTTTCAGCGAGGATGTGACCTACTACAATGGTACCATTAGCGAGAGTGATCTTATGTTTGAGGAGAGGGAGTTTCAGTATGTTCAATACATCCTCATCAATTTTCGGCAGTCCTTTCTCGGCGATATCGTAGTAGCGGACAACGCCCTTCAGGGAGTCCATCTGAGCCCGGAAAAGGGACATATTCGTACCCACCTCAAAAAAGAGGCTATCCGATGCACTTTGCTGTGCAGATATGCTGTCAGCGATGTCGGTGGCAAGGTTGGCGATATTGTCTTTAATGGCTGCATCCACCTCTCTGATCATTGTGCCCATGGAGTCAGCTGTAGAGGACAGGTCATCTTCTAGAACTCCAAACCCACGTTCCTGCTCTGCCCGAGTTGTATCAATCTGAGTGTACAGATTGGAGACATCACTCCTTGTCGCTTCGATTTCTCCTTTCATAATTTGTTCTCTTTCCAAAATAGCATTCATTTCTTCTTTGGCTGAGCGGTATTGTTCGACTGTAGTCCTCAATTCTTCCAACTCCCGAGTCATCTCTTCAACATCCTCTACTATCTCAAAGAACATGTCCACCGAATCAGATTCAACTACAAAAATGCTCCCGGTTTTTAGACTATCAGGAGGCAGAGGGAGTGACGTTTCGATAAACTGAAGTTCCGATACCAGAATCCGAGAGTTGGATTCAATGGCACTTTTTTCCTCATGTTCGATATTCTGATCAGTTATACTGGCATCTAATGAGAGTGTATAAGTGGCAAATTTCGCCACAACATTTTTCCGACCTTTGGAGATGTTGGCAAACATTTGACCATCTGCCGGGAGGTATCCGATGAATGTGTCAAGGTCGAAGATTAGGTCTTTGTAAGTGGTCCCTTCTTGAGTTTTAATTTCCTCTAATCGTTCTAACTCATCCTCACTGAGGATCTGATCTGTTGCAGAAGTGAAGGTAGCATCTGCCCGGTTCTCTGTAAGAAAAATCAGTGATGCCACATGCTCTCTTACTCGATTAGATGTAGCCATAAAATCCAACTCTTCCTGAGTAGAAATACCGGGGATTTCCACGGTAGAAACCGAGGCAGCATCGGTAGGACGGGAGACAGGTGCCTTGGGTCCACAACCCCAGAAAAAGAGTATTAGCAGAGTGATGTAAGAAAGTCGCCGATAGTACATTTTATTCTTCACGTTTCTCTTCTTCCAATGCCTTTTCCTGTGCCACCAAAGCTGCTTCTTTAATCTCGTTTTTGTATTCTTCTGCCACGCCTAGTGTAAAGGCCAGTTCAATTATGTAAGGATAATAGAAATAGCTCTCAGGATCTTCCAGCATGGGGAGGACTTTCTTAAAGATTAATGGGTCTCTAAAATTACCCAGGTTCTTTATGGCTTTTACCCGCAGATCTTTTGGAATATTATCCGAAAGTGCAATTTCAGCTAGAGTTGGTTTTACAGTTGGGTCGTCAAACTTACCTAATGCATCCAGTAGTGTATTCAGTAGAGAATAATAACTGGCTTGTCCTTGATTAAATGTTTCGAGTAAAGCCAAAATCAGACGTTCTTCTTTAACTCCTTTCATTGTGTGGAGAGCGAAGTCACGAACTTGTGCTTCCAAGGAGGGATTGGTTAACATCTCTACGAACATTTCCACAACCTTGGGATCATCTTTGCGCTTGGAAAGGATTTCCAGTGCACGGTTACGTGTTTTCACATCCAGCGTCTCATCTTGAGCCAAAAATATCAGGATAGGGACGACCTCATCCTCATCCATCTCTGCTAATGTCTTGGATATCATAATCGAAGTATTATAGAAAGCAGCTCTGCTGCGCTCGTACACATCAATAAGAGCTAAAACCTGATCTTCAGAACTGACATTGGTCAAACTCTTAAATACTGTACCCTGAAGTTCTCGCAGCTTTTCATCGATACTGAATATTGATTCCATTAGCGCTTCAGATGCGATGGGATCATTTTCAAAACCTCCGAGGACATCAATGCTTGCTGTCATTAAATCAAGTTCGAGCGCTTCAGCAGCACCAACATATTCAGCCAGGGAATGTAATGCCAGCGGGTGTCGGCTCTCTCCCATAGCTCTGACAGCTGAAACTCTCACGTTGAGTGGTTGATCTTCGTCAGTATAAATGGTAATTAATTCTTCTAGAGCTGAAATATCACCTTGTATATAGCTTAATCTCAGTTCTTCGACTCCGGCAAGGGTCTGTTCACCAGTGGACTTTTTACCAAAGAGTCCTTTTATCATTGAGCAAGAAGAAAGAGTGAGTACACAAATCAAGGCGACTATGATTAGAACGGTATTTCTTCCATATGATTTTGTTCTATTCATATAATAATCACCTCCAATAGTTAAGAGATAAATTATCACCATCGAATACTGCGAATGTGTTGTATCTAATCCAATCCCCCAAAACTATCAGTTTGCCTTTTGTTAGATTGACTTCTTTTGCTTGATGATAGTGTCCCATTATCACATAATCAGCACCATTTTTGCATTTATCCCCGGCATATTCTGTCAATTCACCCATTACAGAATCATTGTATTCATCACTGTGAGTATAATGACGACTTCTTCTGGAAATCCACCGAGCAAATGTATAACCCAAATCTGGATGAATCCAACGGTACAGGAAAATGAAGAGTGGATTTCTAATTATAGCCCTAAAAATTTTGTATCCTCTTTCCCATGATAGAAGACCATCTCCGTGAGTTACTAAAATTTGTTTACCTCCAACTTCTAAGACAGTTTCTAAGTCATATACTTTATCAAAAATCCTTTTATTAATAAATTCTCCCGTCCAATAGTCATGATTTCCAAGAACGAAATTAAGAGTTACTCCCTTCCTTTTAGCTTCCTGAAGAGCACTTAAAATTTCGAAATAAGCTTTTGGTATAACGTATTTATATTCAAACCAAAAGTCAAAGAAGTCACCGACGATGAAAAGTGATCCACCTTGTTCCGCTACATGGTCGATAAAATCGATAAGACTTTCACGTTTGTCTGTTTCTGACTCTACAGCAGAAAGTCTCAGATGTACGTCTGAGATAAAAAAGAGAGGGAGATCCATCGTCTGAAAACTTACCGATGGTGATTTCATCACGCAAACAAAATTGTCTTCTTACAATGTTTAAGTTGTTTAACTTTTTGATGAAGCATTAGTCAGAGTATGGAGCCTCATTTGTTTTCTCCGACAATCTTTTTTAATTTGTCAGAAGAATGATTGATTGGGACTTTTCTTGGAACCAATTTTTGCATAGTTCATAATAAAGATATGAAACGATTACTAAATATTACAATAGTTGCTTTTGTCCTCACGGCTCCCTTCTTGCTTGTTGGTCAAAACTTTGGCAAAAATAAAGTCCAATACCGGACTTTTGACTGGTCATATATACAATCTGCTCATTTTGATATTTATTTCTATGGTGAGAATCTACAGCTGGCTGAATTTACTTCCGAGATATCTGAGAAAGCGTATGACCAAATTGGTCTTCACCTCAACTGGGATCTGAAGAAACGGATTTCCATTATCATATACAGCTCTCATAACGATTTCCAGCAGACTAACGTTACTTACCAGTACATGCCGGAAGGTGTAGGTGGTGTTACTGAACTTTTTAAAAATCGAATTGTAATTCCATTTGAGGGATCATATGAGCAGTTTCGTCATGTGATTCATCATGAATTGGTTCACGGTTTCATTAACGACATGATCTATGGCGGTTCCGCCCAAAGTTTAATCGCCAATCGAATCCAGATTAGAATACCACTCTGGATGAATGAAGGATTGGCAGAATATCTCTCCATGAAATGGGATACCCAAGCGGACATGATCATGAGGGATGTAGCTGTTAATGAAAGAATTCCTGATATTAGAGAACTAGAATATTACATGGTGTACAAAGGAGGCCAGTCAGTTTGGAAGTTCATTGCAGATACCTACGGTTGGCAGAAAATCGGGGAGATATGGGGACGCGCTAAACAGAAGCAGAATGTAGAAGAGGCGTTTAAGCATTCTGTTGGCCTTGATTATGAAGATTTATCAAAACGGTGGCAGAAATATCTTAAGAAGGAATACTGGCCGGACTTTGCCGGAAGAGAATATCTGGAGGATTATGCACATCGTCTCACTGACCATGAAGAACTTCAGAATTACTTTAATGTCTCTCCAGCGATCTCGCCGGACGGCGGTCGGATAGCAATTCTGACTAACCGAAGCGGTTATGCTGATGTCTACCTGATTTCAGCCGAAGACGGTAAGGTATTAAAAAAACTGGTAAAAGGTAACCGGACACCGGACTTCGAGGAACTGAAATGGCTCCAGCCGGGATTATCGTGGTCACCGGATGGGAAGAAACTCGTCCTGGCTGCCAAATCGGGTGAATCAGACGCACTCTATATCATTGATGTAGATTCCGGTAAGGAGCAGAAACTGACGTTCGATCTAGAAGGGATTTTTACCGCGGCGTGGAGTCCAATAGGAAACAAAATTGCCTTTATAGGCAATAAGAATAATTCAAGTGATCTCTATATATATGACCTAAAAGAAAAGTCTCTCCTGAATCTTACGAAGGATATATTTTCCGACAGTGAGCCTACTTGGAGCCCCGATGGCTCTCAACTGGCGTTTGTTTCTGATAGAGGTGAATATCTTCGTGAGCCAGATGAATTCAGCATGATCGGCCATGATTATCGCCAGACAGACTTATATCTCTATGATCTTAAGAGTAATGCAATCTCAAGAATCACGAATACACCAGATAGTGAAAATTATCCCGCTTGGTCTCATACCACCAACACGCTGGCGTACACAGCTGATAGAAATGGCGTTTGGAATCTCTACCTCTATGATCTCGACAGCGGAAATTCCCGAGCCATCAGTAATGTATTGACAGGAATTTTCCAGCTTAGCTGGTCTAATGATGATCAAAATCTCATATTTTCCGGTTACTCAGATATTGGCTGGGATATCTATTCATTGACTAATCCGTTAGACATGGAAACTGTTGATGTGAAAGCATCAAACTTTGCCTTAAAAAGTGCAGAATCAGAAGAGAAAGATGCTACACCTGCTGTCGAGCGTAAAAAGCGTAAAAACAGAGGAATAGATGAGTCAGAATTCTCCCGCTGGATTTTTGCCTCAGAATACTCCGATTATAATGACGAGGTGGACAGTACATCAGGATTGGGTGAAGAACCGTTAGCTCTCATTGAATATACAGAAGAGGACGGCGATTACCGGATTCATCCCTACAAAACACGATTTTCCCTTGACTTGGTAAATGGTCAGGCGAGTTTTAGTAATGTTTTTGGGTACATGGGGACAACACTCTTTGCTTTTAGTGATATTTTGGGAGACCACAGGATTTTCCTCGGAACGGAGATGGTCATCAGTCCTGAGAATAGTGACTACTTTTTCCAATATGATTATCTGCGTAAGAGAACAGACTATTCATTCTCTTTCTACCACACAGCGAACTTTTTTGGGAGTCAATATCAATTTCTTCGCCTCAGACATTATGCTCTAGATTTGTCTCTCGCCCGGCCGTTTAGCCGCTTCCAGCGGATGGAGGTCGGTATAAGTACTCATGCCGTTAATCATCGCTTATATAATTTGGCTGGCTATGATGAATACGAAATCGGTGAAGATTTAAGTCTTAAAGCTCTCACCTATCGCCTGAACTGGATTTATGATAATTCGGTTTGGGGTTTCACAGGTCCAGGTGACGGATTCAGGGCAAATCTGCAGTATTTCCAAAGTCTCGACGCTTATGGTGATGAACTTGATTTTAAAACAGTTATGTTGGATGCTCGCCGCTATTTCAGATTGTCTAGAATCTACACTTTTACTTTAAGAGTTATGGCCGGACAGAGTTTCGGAACAGATGCACAAAAATTCTTTTTGGGAGGTGTGGATAACTGGATTTTTGGTGTTGGAGAGACAAATGGAGTGACTGATGAATCTACACGATTCAACCCTGATGAATATCTGTTTGACAGTGATCAGGAAGACTATCTAAAAAATCTCTACTTCTCCATTTTCGCACTACCGGTTAGAGGGACACGATTTCTTGAGCGGGCAGGAACCAGCCTTTTTCTGACCAATTTCGAATTCCGTTTCCCATTTGTGAACTATCTTGCTCTAGGTTTCCCGCTGAAAATAATTTTCGGCAATATCCGTGGAGTCATGTTTGTAGATGCCGGCGCTGCGTGGGATGGAGATTTTAGTTATACCCATGAGAATCCTAATACCGGGCGAGAAGAATTTGACGATCTGATCGTGGACTATGGCATCGGAATGCGAATCAACCTCGGCTACTTTATTCTTAGGCTGGACACGGCTTGGGACTATACGATGCACGGTTCCTCTCGACCTCAATACTATCTCTCGCTGGGGACTGATTTATAATATCCAGTTCTTGCCTGAAATAATCTTCCTATTACCTGATTTTCATTCGCCCGTTTGATATTTAGTTCATCTCGAAGTAGATTACTCGAAGCTTTCAAGAGGATTGCGGACCGTAATCAAACACCATGAGTTACAGTTTTAAGAACTACTCCATATCCAAACTTTCTGTTATCGGCGCCGGCCAGATAGGTCCGGATATATGCCTGCACTTTTCAAAAGTTTTTTCAAATCACGATGTTGAACTTATTCTTGTAGATATTGTGGAAAGTGCCTTAGAAAGCGCCAGATCCAGGATCGAAAAGAAAATCCACAAAGGTGTCGAAACCGGTGCATTCAGTCCGGCCATGGCTGAGGAGATGATGAACAGCATCACTTACACCACTGACTATCAGGCCATTGGAGGTTCTGACATTGTACTGGAAGCGGCTACAGAAGATGAAAAAGTAAAGAACATAATCTTCAATCAGGTGGAGGAGATATGCAGTGATAACTGTCTTTTCCTTTCGAATTCATCTCACATGCGCCCGGAAGAGATCTTTAAGAATATCAGTGATAAGAGCCGTTGCCTCGTTACACATTACTTTTTTCCAGCTGAACGGAATCCAGTTGTCGAAATTGTTCCAGGGAAAAAAACCACTTCCACGATAACTGAATTACTTATGGGTTTCTATGAAGCCATCGGTAAAGTTCCTATAAAAGTGAAAAGTTCTTACGGCTATGCAATAGATCCGATTTTTGAGGGTCTGTGCCAAACAGCTATAATATGTCTTGAAAAAGGGCTTGGCAATGTAAAAGAAATTGACGTGGTTGCCCAGAAGACTCTCGGCCTTGGCGTGGGACCTTTTACAGCTTTGACTTTGACGGGAGGGAATCCAATTACCAACCACGGTTTGGATGAAATGACTGATAAACTGATGTCCTGGTTCAGGTCTCCAAAGGCGCTGCAGAATGCTGTTCAAAATAACATTTCCTGGGAAATCGCAAAACGTGGTGAAGAAGTTGAATTATCACAGGAGAAAGAATCTGTTTTAGAGAAACAATTTCTTGGGGCTTATTTTGCACTTTCGTCTTTTATTCTTGATCTGGATATCTGTACGATTCACGATTTAAATATGGCATGTGAGATTGCATTAGTAGTGAAACCTCCGTTTGATATGATGAATGAGATCGGACTCAGTCAAGCCCACAAAATAGTGGAAGAGTTTTGTTCGGAACACCCAGAATTTCCAATTCCTGATTCTCTTATACGTGCGAAAGCTTTAGGGAAATGGGAAGTTTCTAATATTATGAAAACAGTGAAAGATCAAGTTTCTGTCTTTACTATACGTCGTCCGAAAGTGTTGAACGCATTAAATCTCGACGTTATTGGTGAGTTGAAATCTGCTTTTGAAGAGGTTGAAAATGATGATTCAATTGTTGGATCCGTCCTTACGGGTTTTGGTGTAAAGTCGTTTGTTTCGGGGGCTGACATTAATATGCTGGCTTCCTTAAAAACGCCTGAAGAAGCCTATGAGAATGCCCGTTATTTCCAGGAAGTATTGAGTCGGATTCAACACCTTAAAAAACCGGTGGTTTGTGCCATGAATGGATTTGCTTTCGGTGGCGGCAATGAATTAGCCATGTCCTGTACTGCCCGAATCTGCGGGAAAGGGGTGCGTGTCTTGGCCTGCCAACCAGAAGTGAATCTTGGTTTTATTCCTGGTGCTGGAGCTACTCAGCGCCTGCCGAGGTTAGTAGGAATTGATACAGCTTCGGAAATATTGCGAACGGGCAGGCCAGTTTCATCAAAAGAAGCGGTGAAAATCGGTTTGGTGCATAGAGAAGTAGAAAGTAATCTGATTGAGGAAGCCCTCACTTTCGTGAGAGAAATTGTTGCCGGATCCGTGGAGATTTCTCCAATGACTGTAATGCCAATTAGAGACAGCGGTGGTATTCCGGAAGTAGACATTGGACACTTAAGCCGTAAAATTGACACAATCATCACAGAGACTATCTATGAAGGAGCCGGAATGTCATTGGAAGATGGACTCGATTTTGAAGCACGGCAATTTGGAAGATGCATGAAAACTGAAGACATGAAAATCGGCTTGAAAAACTTTCTAACAAATGGCCCAAGAGTGAAGGCTAAATTTGTACACAAGTAGGATGTTATTCATCATGTCAAGGAGCGCATGAGATATAAGCTGGGAATAGATGTAGGCGGAACGTTCACGGACTTCTTTCTTGTTTCTAACGAGGGTGAAGAAGTGATGCACAAAACACTTTCAACACCGGAAGACTCTTCTATTGGGTTTATTACCGGAATCAGAGAACTGGCGGAGAAACTCATGAAAAGCGACTCCGATTTTGTTCAAAGTATTGATGCTATTGTCCATGGAACTACCGTTGCTACCAATACACTCCTCACACTACAAGGAGCGAAAACTGCCCTTGTTACAACATTGGGTTTGCGGGATGCTCTGGAAATGCGACGCGGCATCCGGGAAGAACAGTACAACAACCACTATCAGAACGTTGAACCTCTGGTCCCCAGATATCTCAGACTAGAAGTGAATGAACGGATTGATGCTGAAGGAAACGTAATTACACCGTTAAGTGAATCTGATTTGGATCAGCTTGTTGAGAAGCTGAGAGACGAAGAAGTGGAAGCGGTTGCTGTCTGCTTTATGAATTCTTATTTGAACGAAACACACGAAAAGAAAGCTACAGAGTATTTGAGAGAGCAACTGGGTGATATGTTCATCACAGCTTCGTATGAAGTGCTGCCGTCTATCCGGTTTTATGAAAGAATAAGTACCACTGTTGTTAATGCCTATGTCGGTGTGGTAGTAGACAGCTACTTTCAGTCTCTTCTCGGAAAACTGGAAGCTATGAATTTCAGAGGAAGTTTCCTGATCATGCAGTCCAACGGAGGTGTGGTAACCCCAGAGGTTGCCCGGAAAATACCTGCAGTAACGGTCCTTTCCGGCCCGGCTGCAGCCCCGATTGCAGGTGCTTTTTTCGCTGAAATTCTCGGATACGATAACTGTATCACTATCGATATGGGTGGAACGAGTTTCGACGCCAGCCTCGTGGTGAACAGGCACTGTGTGACCAGCACAGAGGGAGAAATCAACCGTTACAGGATTGCCCTGCCAACTCTTGACATTGTGACTATTGGAGCCGGGGGCGGCAGTATCGGTTGGATGAACAGTGGCGGTTTGCTGCAGATGGGTCCTCAGAGCGCAGGTGCCTTGCCCGGACCAGTCTGTTACGATCGGGAAGGCGCAGAGCCGGCATGTACGGATGCTGATCTTATTCTTGGCTATCTTGATCCAAAATACTTTGCCGGCGGAAAGTACAAGCTGAACAAAGAGAAGACCTTTGCACAAACCGATGTGAAACTTGCTCAACCGTTGGATCTTTCAATTCTCGAGACTGCTGCGGGGATGTATCGCGTCATCAATATGAATATGGCGCAAGGAGTTCGTCAGGTGTCGGTTGAGCGTGGTTACGACCCGAGGGAGTTTCTGATGATTGTGGCGGGTGGGGCGGGGCCTATTCACGCCGGAGAGATCTGCCGTGAGTTAGAGATACCCATGTTTGTGGTGCCTAATGTTGCGCCCATCTTCTGCGCTACTGGTATGCTGTTAGGAGATCTGAAACACGATTATGTCAAGTCGTATATCACCCGGTTTTCTGACATTGATAAAGAGCTCTTTCTCAAATTCTACAAAGAAATGGTGGATGAGAGTGAAGCCGTCTTGTCGAAGGAAGGGATGACTGAAAACAAAGTCGAACTGCAACCTTCGTTGGATTTGCGTTATGTGGGGCAGTACCATGAAGTACCGCTTCAGGTGGACATGGATGATATTCGATCATTCAATCTAGAGAGAATCAAAAAAGCATTTCACAAGGAACACAATCGCCAGTTTGGATATTCTCTTGAACAGGAAGGGACTGAACTGGAGATAATAAATGTTCGTCTTAGAGCGATTGGTGTCACCGAAAAACCAGACTCGTTTGCCAGGTTGGATACTTCAGTCCCAGTTCGGAACATTGATTTTGCATTAAAAAGTAAACGGAATGTCTATATTCCGGAAATAAATGATGTTGAAGAAATCCCTGTTTACGATGGGGATAAACTGACGGAGAAATATACTGTTGAGGGTCCAGCGATCATCGAGCAAATTAATACCACAATCTTTCTAGGAAAATCCTATGATTGTGACAGTGGAATTGGCGGATCGTTTGTTGTATATAATAGGGATAAGTACCCAGATGGATTTAAATTTGACCAGACAGACTGAAAAGGGACAAGATGGCTGATATAGACAAAATACTACTTTCGATTTTTCAGCGAACTTTTAAGTCTATCACCGATGAGATGAGCATTTCACTGACAAAAACGACTCGATCTCCAATTCTATGTGAAGCAAAAGACTTTGTTACAGGATTGTATGATGCCAGTGGCCAGATGCTGGAACAGACAGAAAACCTGCCTATACTCTCGTTTTCTTTAGGACCGGTGTGCAAGGTTATAGTGGAACAATACGGGGACAACATATATCCCGGAGATGTTATTATCCACAACGACGTGTTTTCCATGGGTAACCAGAACAATGACGTGGCTATCTTCAAACCCATTTTTCATGATAACGTTCTCATCGGCTGGGCTGCGGCAAAAGGTCATCAGGCTGACATAGGAGGCTCAGTGCAAGGGGGCTATAATCCCAATGCCACGGAAGTATGGCAGGAAGCTCTCCGGATCCCGGCAGTTAAGATTTATGAAAAAGGAAAATTGAGAAAAGATGTTTGGGACCTTATTTTTGCGAATATTCGCCTGACTATGGTTCAGGAAGATATTAAAGCCCAGGTGGGTGCCTGCACGCTGGGTGAAAGAAGGCTGAAGGCGCTGGTAGAGAAATATGGTGTGGAGTGTTATGATACACACAAAAAGGAACTGTTCCGCTCTACAGAAAAAATGATGAAGAGCGAAATTGCCTCCATTCCCAACGGTGTTTATAGAGGTGATAGCATGGTTTTCTACGATGGAAAGCATAAAGGGACTGAATTTACAGTGCGAACAAAAATCACAGTTGATGATGATGCTATCACTTTTGATTTTTCTGAGTCATCCGACCAGACGAAAGGTTTTGTAAACGGAACTTATACATCTACATGCTCAGCCATTACCCTGACCTTTCTTCAGATGATTAATCCCAATATTCCTCACAATGAGGGCATGATAAAACCGCTGCATTATATTGTGCCTGAAGGCATCTTACTGAATGCTTCTTACCCTGCTGCTACTACGTTCGGGAATCATCTGTGTCCACAAGTAGCCGACGCTATTTTCAAGGCTCTTAGTGAGGCAATCCCGGATCGAGTCACTGCCGGATGGAACCATCTTTTATGTTCTCTTTTTACTGGCATTAATCCAAGGACGGACGAGAAATATGTAGATATCGGGTTCCTCGGTATGAAAGGTGGTTCTGGAGCGCTATATCAATCAGATGGTTACGATCATATCGGTATGATAGACGCATCAGGCGGAGTCCTTGATCAGGATTACGAAATGTTCGAACAGCAGACCCCGCACAAATTGATTCGGCATGAGTATTTGGCTGATTCTGCCGGAGCGGGGAAATGGCGGGGCGGCTTGGGTGTGATAACAGAAATTGAATTAGGGAGTGATGACACTACCATGGTAATTTTCGGGGATGGTGATGTGAAACCACCATATGGACTGTTTGGAGGCAAAGAGAGCGTGTTGAACAGAATTGCCATTACTTACCCTGACGGTAAACAGGTAGTTCCGATGAGTAAGGATATGATTGAGGGAATTCCGGCTGGCACCGTCTATCATCAAATCGCCAGTGGTGGAGGCGGATATGGAAATCCGGAAGAGAGGGAGCGGGAAAAGGTATTGAGAGATGTACGGAATGGAGTTGTCTCACGGAAACAGGCTGAAGAGATATATAACATTAAACTAGATGAGGATTGAAACAGTATGAGTTATTCGCTGGAGCAGAGGTTCAAGGCACTTTGTCAAATCAATAGGGCCTCTTTTTTCGAATGGAGAGAGACATTTGTAAAGATGTTCCCAGAAAAATCTCCATTAGAAGCTGTCCTTCAATACTGGGAAATTGTGGGACACGATACAGCAAAAGCCTATATTCGGAAAGTGGACGGAGAGAAACCGGTTGCTCCCCAAATTGCCGAGATGATAGTGGACAGTTCTCTATCTATGGGTGAAAGTGCACGTGTGGTACAAGATGCGGATGATCATGTTCGTGTCATTCACGATATTTGTCCTTGGAATGATTGGTACAAAAAGTATGATGCCTTGGAAGAAGATCAGCCTGGTTGCGACTGCTGGTTCAAAACGATTGTGGCAGATTTCAATCAGACATTAGGCACCGATATTGAAGTGGAAACTGTCTGTTCATTGCCTAATGGTGATGAGCGTTGTGAAAGAGTATTCAGGGAAAGAGATTAATGGATTTTACATTTAATGACGATCAGGAATTGATCCAAAAAACGTTCCACGATTTTGTGGAGCAGGAAGTCAAGCCGCGTGCTGACGAAATTGACGAAAGAAAAGAATTCCCTATGGAGTTGTTTCGAAAGGTGGGCGACCTTGGCTTTTTCGGCATGCGTTATCCCGAAGAAGCAGGTGGCAGTGGTGTGGACACTGTTTCCTATTGTCTGGCTGTCATTGAAGTGGCCAGAGGATCATTATCACTGGCAGCCGCCTGTACCATGCAGTCATTGATGGCTACCTATTTTCTCTATCGTTTCGGCGATGATGAGTTGAGACACTATTTCGACAAGGCGTTGAAGGGTGAGAAAATAGGAGGCATCTGTATGACGGAACCGGATGCTGGAAGCGACTTGAACAGTATCCGCACAAAAGCCAAAGTGTTTGATGATCATTTTATTCTAAACGGTATGAAGACTTGGGTGACATCCGCCCCAGTCGCGGATTTTTTCACGGTGTTTGCCAAAACGGATAATCACGATAAACTTTCTATCTTCTTTGTCCCGTCCCATCTGGATGGGGTTGTAGTAGGAAAGAACATCGATAAACTCGGTGTCCGCGGCTCCGTTACCAGCGAAGTGTCATTCGATGACGTGAAGCTTCAGCAGAACTACCTTCTGGGTGAGGTCGGCGAGGGGACAACCTGTTTGCGAGAGATTCTGGCAGAGATCAGGATCATGACAGCCGCTCTCTCTGTGGGTGTGGCGACAGCCGCTTTTGAAGATGCCGTTGAATATGCCAAGACGCGCGTCCAGTTTGGAAGACCCATCGGTAAATTCCAGGCCGTCAGAATGAAATGTGCTGATATGGCAGTACAGCTAGAAACAGCACGGCACTACCTATTCTATGCGGCGTCACTCACAGATAACGATTTACCCAGGCAGAAGGAATCGATGGTTGCCAAATTGTATGCTTCTGAATGTGCTAATTCCATTTGTGATATGGCTTCCAGGATTCTTGCTTCTTACGGCTATGCCGCCGAGTATCCACTGCAAAGATATCTGCGTGATGCACGATTTTTACTTATCGGAGGCGGGACATCTGAGATTTTGGGCATTAACATCGGCAAAGAACTCGGGTTATAAGGAAGAATAAATATGTTATTGAGAAATAGCTACATTCCCTACGGAGGTTACTGGAGTACGCCATTCTGTAAATGGCAAGGAAGTTTTGCCAATCTGCATCCCTTGAAGTTTGCGGCGCAAGTGGCTCAAGATGCGTTGACTGAGCGCCACATATCGCCAGATATCTTCGATTCTCTCCATCTGGGTACTACTGTGCCTTCCAAATCGAGTTTTTACGGTGCACCGTGGGTAGCAGCTATGATTGGGGCGGAAGGTATTACCGGTCCAATGATCGGACAGGCGTGTGCCACTTCTGCACGAGTGATTGCCGGAGCCGCTTTCGAAACCGAAATCGGTAATGACGCCGATCCTGCGATTTTATGTATCACCACCGATCGCACTTCTAATGGCCCGCACATTGTGTATCCGAATCCGCACGGACCTGGTGGCAAGGGGGATGCTGAAGATTGGGTGTGGGATAACTTCAACCGCGATCCATTTGCAGGCAACGCAATGCTGCAAACTGCTGAAAATGTGGCGAATGAAGCCAATATCAGCACTGAAGAGCAGCACGAGGTAGCTCTATTGCGTTATCAGCAATATCAGGATGCGCTGGCTGACGATGCGGCTTTCCATAAACGTTATATGGTCTCTCCAGTAGAAATCAATCCCAGTGGGCGCAAGGTCATAGGAAAGGTAGAATCTGATGAGGGTATTTTCGCAACCACTGCTGCGGGGTTGGAAAAGCTGAAGCCGTTAATGCCAGATGGGACAGTCACTTTTGGAGGGCAGACGTTTCCTTCTGACGGTAATGCAGGCATGATAGTTACTACAGCTCAACGTGCAAAGGAACTTTCCGCAAATCCTGATATCACAGTGAGACTCCAAAGTTTCGCTGAAGGACGAGCAAAGAAAGGTTTTATGCCGGCGGCAAATGTGCCCGCCTCTAACAAGGCGCTGCAACTGGCGAATATCAGCATTGCAGACGTGAAAGCAATCAAGACTCATAATCCGTTTGCAGTAAACGATATTTACTATGTCCGGGAGATGGGGTTGAAGAAAGAGGCGATAAACAACTACGGTTCATCATTGGTCTGGGGACATCCCCAAGGCCCCACCGGAATGCGTCTGATCATGGAGTTGATAGAGGAACTTGTGCTGCTTGGCGGTGGTTACGGCTTATTCACTGGTTGTGCTGCAGGGGATACTGCCGCAGCAATCGTAATTAAAGTTGATTCATGAAATTAAGCCAAGATTTGAAGATGAAGAATAGCTGCGAAGATGAAAAATGATAAATGAAATTGATAGAACGGAAGATGGGAAAAGTGGCTCAGGTTTTAGTAGGCAACATCCCTGATACACTGGAGAAATGGCCAGTCGATTCATGCCAGATAACCTTCGAAGGATTTTCCGGTGATATTCACGCCGGACTAACAATGAAGTCCGGTGGACGTCAACCTCAATACCCGAAAGATACCGAGATTCGCAACTACCGGCAGGTTACCATCGTTTCGTCAGAAGAGTTACAATCTATTGCTGACAGCATGGGTATTGATGAGATTCAGCCGGGATGGGTCGGAGCGAATTTAGCCGTGAAGGATATTCCCCATCTGACTCTGCTCCCGCCGTCAACAAGAATGGAGTTTGCCGGTGGCGCTGTATTGGTGGTGGATGGTGAGAACCTTCCGTGTGTATATCCCGGAAAGATTATTCAACAGAATTTTCCTGCGCTTAAGGGACTGAGTGAAACATTTCCACAATACTCTCGTGGTCGACGGGGTGTAGTGGCGTGGGTGGAACGTCCCGGTACCATTCAAACTGAAAATGAGATCATCCTGCGTGTCCCTCATCAGGAGAGGTGGCCTTTGAGCAGTTGAAACAGATGACAATTCTTCTATCAAAACCGGGGCTTGATGGTCATGATGTGGGTGTGAAAGTGTTAGCATATGCACTCAAAGATGCAGGTTTTAATGTTATTTACACTGGCTTGAGAAAATCCATTGAAGAGATTGTAGCTCAAGCTGAGGTGGTTAACGCTGATATGATAGGCCTCTCCATTCTTTCGGGAACACATCTTATTCTTTGCCAGCGCATGCAGGAAGTTTTGGATGAGAGAGGTATTGCTATCCCATGGCTTGTAGGAGGCAATATACCGCATGGAGATAAAGGGGCGATAGAAGGCTTTGGTGCTGTGGCTGCTTTCCCTACAGGGACAAAAGTTGAGGAAGTAATCACTTTTCTTAAAGAGTTTCAAACGGAATGAGTAGTCAAGATAAAAAGACTGATGGGGACAAATCTTTTGATGCATCGGTTAATGATGTGAAGAAAGTTTTGCTGGAATCGGGTATTGAAGTAAAACCTCTTTATACAAGAGAAGATATGCAGGATTCGGAGGCCGACCAGAGCATTCCAGGACAATATCCTTTTACCCGCGGAATTCACCCGGAGATGTACCGGAAACGACCTTTTACCATCAGGCAGTATGCCGGTTTTGCGTCTCCTGAAGAAACAAATAAACGATTCAAATTTTTAATTGAGAATGGCCAAACTGGTTTGAATGTTGCTTTTGACCTTCCCACCCAGTGCGGGTTTGATTCGGATGATCCGAGGACACTTGGAGAAGTGGGCCGTGTGGGAATGTCTGTGGATACCTTAGATGATTTTGAAATTGCCTTTGATGGAATCGACTTGGACAAAATAACCGTTTCGCTCACCATCAACGGCGCCGCCATTGTGCTCATGGCCATGTATTTTGCTCTGGCGGAAAAACGGGGATACGATGTTAAGATGCTACGCGGTACTGCCCAGAATGATATCCTGAAAGAATTTATCGGTAGGGGAACGTGGATATTCCCGGTGGACAGTTCGGTAAAATTGGTGGTGGATACGGTAGAATACTGTGCCAATCATGTGCCCAAGTACAGCCCCGTCAGTGTCTGCGGATACCATATTCGAGAATCTGGCGCCAACCCTGTACAGGAAATGGCCTATGCCTTCTGTATTGCCAAGGCCTATACGGATGAAACCTTGAAACGGGGCGTTGATATTGATGAATTTGCTTCCCGGCTTTCATTCAACTTCGATATTTATGGGAATCTGTTTGAACAGATAGCCAAGTTTCGCGGCGGTCGCCGCTTGTGGGCAAAAATCATCCGTGAAGACTATAACGCTAAAAATGATAAATCATCCTGGATGCGCATGATCGCCGGCGGCGGCGGCGGTGGCCTTACCAAGGAACAGCCGGAAAACAATATTATCCGCAGCGCCTACTACGCGTTGATCAGTGCTCTTTCCGGGACCCAGACTATGGCACTTTGCTCTTATGATGAGGCCTACACAATTCCCACAGAGAAGGCCGCAGAACTTTCCCTGCGAACCATGCAGATATTAATTCATGAAATGGGCATCTGTGATACAGTGGATCCCCTGGGCGGATCATACTACGTTGAAGCGCTCACAGACCGCTTTGAAACAGAGATTCAGGAAGAAATGAAGACAGTAGAGGCCCTGGGCGGCATCGTTGAGGCTGTGGCTTCCGGAAAAATCCAGGAAAAAGTTTCACACCAGGCCTACGACCGAGAAAAGGGTATACAAACCGGCGAGATTCCTAAAGTAGGTGTAAATATGTTCCAAAAAGATGAAGATCCCAAACCTGTGGAATTCCATCCCTACAATGTGGATGCGGCCAACTACCAGATTGAAAAGCTGCAACGAATAAAAAATGACCGTAATGGGGAGAAAGTTCAGTCCTGTCTTGAAAAATTGAGAGAAGATTGTTTGCAGAATGTGAATCTGATGCCCACCGTGATCGAAGCAGTGAAAGCCTATGTCTCCGTTGGAGAAATCATTCAGGTGATGAAGGATGTATACGGTGAATATGAGGAACCCATTTTCTTTTAATATATGACGACATCAAAGACAATCCTTTGCCTGGAGCAGGCGCTCACACTTCCCTACGCCACACAACGGTTTGTCCAATTAGGCTGGCGGGTCATCCGAATAGAACCGCCAGGTAAACCAGGACAGGAACATCCCGGCGACCCGAACCGCTACATCGGGGAGGAGACAGGGGTGGATGATCTCCATGCCTATTACATCGCTCCCAATGTGGGAAAGGAAGCGATTACCATCAACCTTCAAAAATCAGAAGGTCAGGCGTTATTGAAACAAATTATTCGGGAACTCCAAGTTGATGTCTTTATGTGCAACACTCTTCCCAAGCGTTACGAGCAGCTGGGCATCGATTTTGAGAGTCTGAAAGAGGCCAATCCTGCCCTCATCTGGTGTGGTATCTCCGCTTTCGGACCCGACCATCCTGACCGAGCCGGATATGACCCTGCCCTTCAGGCGATGCTCGGTTACATGTACTTGACCGGTGAGCCAGACCGGGATCCTATGCTGTGCGGTCTCCCTGTCATTGATCTGAAGGCTGGCGATGAAGCTTATTCTCAGGTCTTGCTGGCCCTATTGGGACAGGAAAAGACTGGGGAGGGAAAGCGAATTGATATCTCCATGGCGCGGTGTGCTGTATCGTGGCTCATAACTGCTTTACCGCAATTGTCATTTGTAAAGGATGAAGCGGACCTGTTCAAGCGGAGTGGAAACGAGCATCGCAGCTTTGTCCCATCCAACTGTTATCCGGCTAAAGACGGGTTTGTGTATCTAGCCATCGGGAGTGATACTCAGTGGCAGAAACTGACCTTGATTAAAGGGTTCGAGCACCTTTCAACACCGGAGAGAAAGACCAACAACGGCAGGAACGCAGACAGAGAGAACATTTATGCGGATATCAGAAAAGGTTTGGAAAACTATACCACAGAGACGTTCATTGAAGTGTGTCTGGATAACAATTTGGCGGTGGCTCCAGTTCATACCATCAGGGAAGTGGCCGCTCTCGATTTTGTAAGAGAGCAGATGGTCAGGACGCGGTTGCCGGACGGAGACGAAGTGAACCTTTTTCCTGCTCCCATGGACACTGAATTCCTAAAAAGTAACGACAGCAGACTAAGTTGTGCACCCACGCTGGGAGAGCACAATGAGAGCGTACTGGCGGAAGTTGGACTTACGTCAAATGAGATTATAGAGCTGAAGAGTTTAGGAATAATTTGAGAAGCGGTAGAAATCACGAAATTCACGAACAAGTGGATGCTCCCGCAGGCAGCACTTTCGTTCTGCAGGGAAATGCAGCGTTTGCTCTCGGTGTGATTCATGCCGGATATCATGCTGCCACGGGGTACCCCGGGACGCCCAGCACTGAGGTAATTGACAGATCACTTTCCCATGTTCAAGACAGAATCTGTGTTGGCTGGTCAGTGAACGAAGCGGTAGCAGTCTCTACTGCCTTGGGCCATGCCATGGCGGGTCATGATGCCCTTGTCACAATGAAGACCCCCGGTGTGTATCAAGCTGCAGACGCCATAACGACCAGCGCTTTCTTCAAAGGTGATGCCGGAGCTCTGGTCATTTACGCACCTACTGACTATGTACCGTCCAGTACCCAGCACGTGATAGATCCCCGGTATCTTTTTGCCTCCTCACGGCTGCCGGTGTTGGAACCCAGGAATCATCAAGAGATGTACGAAATAGCCTGGACAGCCGCAGACATCAGCAGGAAGTTTCATACTCCAGTGATTGTTCTGGCTTCAGGAATCCTCGCCCATTCTGAAGCTTTGATCCGTACAAAAGAACCCCGAACTGTCATTTCCAAGGAACTATCTGATGATCTCCATGAATGGATGCTTCTGCCGAATATTGCCAGAGCAAACTACGATGAGGCGACCCGGGAGAGAATCCCCGGTATCGGGAAATGGTGTTCATCCAGCAACTTGGTGAATGAGACTCGCGGAACGGAAGATTGGGGGATAATTACCAGTGGATGGAGCGAAGTCATCGTCAGAGAAGCACTCAATTTTGCTGAAGCAGACCCTTCCATACTTTCCCTTGCCATGACTTATCCCATTCCCGAAGAGAGGATTAGAGATTTTTCAAGCAGAATCAAAGGGGAGCTGTTTGTTATCGAGGATGGAGACCGGTTCTTAGAAGAAAAGGTACGACTGTTGAATATTCAGGCTACAGGCAAGAATGATCTGAGTGTAATCACTAACTGGTCTCCCGAGGATGTGCTGGAATATTTATCCCAGCATTCGGTTATCAATTACCAATCTAAAAAGAAAATAATTGATATAGAGCCTCTTGCCAGGCCGCCGGCTATTTGTCCAGGCTGCCCTTACAAAGCATTCGCACTGGCAGTAGCCAGGCTCAAACGAAAACGGAAACTGTTCGCTTCATTCGGAGATATTGGGTGTTCTACTTTGCTCTTTTTCTACGATGCGCTGGATACGGTGTCTTGCATGGGAGCTTCCGATTCCATGCGCCAGGGATTTGTACTTTCAAGACCGGACATGGCCCATAAGGTCATCAGTGTTATTGGGGATTCGACTGAATGTCATTCGGGAATGGATTCTACCCGCAATGCTGTATTTAGGAACGTCCCCGGTGTGAAGGTCATCCTGGATAATTATTCAACCGCCATGACGGGGGGGCAACCGGCACCCAGTTCCGAAGTCAACCTGGAAGGCCAGCGGCATAAATTCAATTTAAGAAAGGCTATTGAAGCGGAAGGTGGACGCACCGTTGCCGTGGATGCATTTGATATGAAAGCGGTGGAAAAAGAGTTGAAGACATCCCTGGACCTGGCCAAGGATGGCGTATACTCAACTGTTATCCTTGAAGGGGACTGCATCCTTAACGTAGATAAGCAGAAACTGGTAAGAAACATTGAATTTGATTATGATAATTGTAAAAACTGCGATTTATGCAGCATCTGTCCGGGGATAGAAACGGATGATGAAAAGACACCTTCCTATACAACCCTTTGCACCAATTGTGCCGCCAACAATCCGGTGTGTCAGCAATGCTGTCCCTTTGACGCCATTGTCCCCATAGATAAAAAAGGGACAAACGGCATACCACAGCTACCCAAGCCGGAACCGGTTGATTTGATAACAATTGACAAAGAAAGCCTTCCTGATGCTCTTCGGGTTGCCATCCGGGGCATCGGCGGTCAGGGCAACCTATTTTTTGGTAAAGTCCTCTCCGAAGTTGCCTTAAGGACACCGTACGCTGATAGTCACATTGTGAAAGGGGACACGCTGGGGATGGCTCAACTGGGAGGGTCCGTTATTTCTACCTTCAGCTGTGGAGACGTCACATCATCCGTGTTGGTGCCGAACTCGGCAGATGTTTTGGTCGTCATGGAAATGAGCGAGGTCCTTAGGCCGGGATTTTTAGAACTGCTGAAACCTGGCGGAACAATTATACTGAATAACTTCACCGCAATGCCGGTGACGGCTGAAAAAGATGATTATCCACCTGAAAGTGAGATTATCAAAGCACTGGATGATTATAAAGTAATTCAGGTTGACGCCAACGAGCTAGCGGATGAATTGGGAGATGAAGTTGGCAGGACGGCAAATGTGGTTGTACTGGGACTGCTGTCGGCCATAGAACCATTCAGTCAGATTCCGGACGAGATCTGGCAAAATACCATTCTCTCTTTGTCACCCAGCGACCATTGGAAAGCAATGAATATTGCCGCATACAATAAAGGCAGAGATTTCGTAAGCACATTGTGAAAAATAACCTCCTCACCATATCCTTTACCGTCAATGGCCAACTTTGTGAAAGGACAATCTCAGCTTCCCTCTTACTTATCGATCTGATCAGGGACGAATTGAAACTGAAGGGAACCAAACCGGGATGCCTGGAAGGAGAATGCGGTTCATGTTCCGTACTGGTGGATGGCACCACGGTTAACTCATGCTTGTACCTGGCCCTGAACGTTGATGGTAAATCCGTGACTACCATTGAAGGGCTTTCCGGCGGAGAAAAATCCCTGGATGCGGTCCAACAATCCATGGTGGATCACGGTGCAGTGCAGTGCGGCTACTGTACCTCGGGTATGGTAATGGCAATCAAAATGTTCCAAGATCAATGCCATAAGGAAAATCACAAACCTGACCGGGAAGAGATCAAAAAAGGCCTGGAAGGTAATATCTGCCGCTGCACAGGTTACGTAAAAATAATTGATGCCGTAGAGGCACTGTTTTGAACACGAAAAAGAATATGAACATTATTGGTAAACGAATCCCTAAGCTTGACGCAGGCGACAGAGTTACCGGTAAATCAGTTTACGGCACTGATATTGAACTACCGGGCATGCTTCATGGATCCATTCTTCGCTCAAAATTTCCTTCTGCAATCATAGAATCTATTGACGTATCTAAAGCAAAAGCACTGCCTGGAGTCGAATGTGTAATCACTGCCGATGATGTGGACGTAACCAACTTGAGCTATCGCAAGGATCATCCAGTATTGAAAAAAGATGAAGTGAATTGCATTCGCGATGAAATAGCGGCAGTGGCGGCGGTGTCGAAAGACGTTGCGGAAAAAGCATTGGAATTAATCGAGGTAAACTATATTGAAAGAGAAGGTATCTTTGATCCCATAGATGCATTAAAAAACGACGCTCCCCGGATTAACAAATTCAACAAAGAGGGAAACGGCAATAAAAACATTTCGGAATCTTTTCATTATGAGCATGGCGATATGGAAGCGGAAAAAAAGAAAAGCGCCTGCACTGTTTCCAGGCAATATGTTTTGCCTAAAGTTACCCATGCATGTATGGCTCCGAGCAACGTTACGGCAGATTACTCTCCTGTAGATGGTCAGCTGACGCTTCACAGCTCGACCCAGGTGCCCTTTCTTTACCAGAGAGAAATGTCCCAAGTTCTCAAAATGGATCCCTCGAAAATACGGGTTGTCCAGCCCATCATTGGCGGCGGGTTTGGAAGCAAGCTTGATCTCCATCCTTTCGAACCCATTTGTGCGCTTCTCTCCATTAAAACCGGGAAACCGGTCCAAATTCTATATAGCAGAGAAGAAGAATTTTTGTACTCTGCTATTCGTCAATCTATGGTCATTGATTTAACCACCGGCGCCGATGAAAATGGGAAATTCACCTTTCGGGAAGTGAAGATCATGAAGGACAATGGGGCATATACTTCCTGGGGAGCGCGATCGTCCTTTGTGATGATGCAGACTTTTTCATCCTTGTATCAGACGCCTGCCTGCGTATATGATGCCGACGCGGTGTATACCAATAATGTTTTTGCCGGGTCGTTCAGGGGTTTTGGGAATCCTCAAGCCACCTTTGCGTTAGAGCGAAATATTGACCTGATGGCCCATGAGCTGGGAATGGATAGATCCGAGATTCGCTTGATAAATGCCAATTTCCCCGGAGAAGTTACCGGACAGGGCCTGGAATATCATTCATGCGGCCACAAACAGGCTTTGGAAGCTGTTGTAAAAAACAGCGGATACCCTGAAAATAAACATGGTGAGCGATATAAACGGGGTTTCGGTTTCGCTTCTATGCTTCATGTAGGCGGTGGTGCAAAAATCTATCCTTCAGACGGCTGCGGCACGACACTTAAAATGGATCCCTACGGTTTTTTGACCATCATCACCGGGTCCAGTGAGATAGGGCAAGGGTCGGAGACAGTCCTGGCGATGATGGCCGCGGAGGAATTGGGCATTGATTTAGATAGAATAAAAGTCATCAATACGGATACAAGCGTAAAACCGTGGGACGTAGGTGTCCATGCTTCCAGAACCAGCTTTGTTGCCGGAAATTCTCTTTTAGGGGCCCTAGGAATATTTAAGGAAAAACTGTCCACCAAAGCGGCTCATCTGCTCAATACAACCCCGGACGACCTGGTGTTTCAAGAAGGCGAGATTCAGTCGGGGAAAACCGGAGACGCTTTCAAGATTGATAAAATAGTGCGAGAACTGCATTTTAAACCGCCACATGAGTTATGTGAAGTGTCTTATTTTTATGAACCGTCCAGTGAATTTCAAGATAAGAATTATAAAGGAAACGTCTCCGGATGTTATGCTTTTGCAGCCCAGGCTGTGGAAGTTGAAGTGGACACGTTAACCGGAAAGGTGGATGTGTTGAACGTGCATGTGGGCCAGGATGTAGGTAAAGTGTTGAATCCGTTAGGTCTTGAAGGTCAGATCGAAGGCGGTGTCGTCATGGGAATGGGTTATGCCTTGAGCGAAGAAATGATTTTTGAGGATGGTTATTTACGCAATCCAACGTTTCATGATTATAAGGTACCCACTGCAAGGGACATCCCGGAAATCAGCTTTTATCCTGTGGAGACCAACGAGGAAACGGGTCCTTTCGGCGCCAAAGGCGTGGCGGAAGCTCCCTTGGTGCCCACCCCCGCCGCCATTGCCAACGCAGTTTCAAATATTTTGGATGTAGAAATAAACTCTCTTCCGGTGACCCCGGAGAAGGTGTTGAAAGCCATTTGCGATAAAGAGAAGGGTCAGGGTTAGATCATGGATTTTTATACGGTCAGCCCACACACAACGGCAGAGCTTTTGGAAACGATCAAACAGAACCAGGGAAACCATTTCCGATTCGGTGCCGGGTACACGGATCTGATCCTGGAATTGCAAATGCAAAAACAGGATGATTTAACCGTCATTAACCTGGCAAAGTTAAAAGATAAAGATTTCACGTCAATCAATGATTCAAAAGAAGGTAGCAGGATAGGCGCATTGGCCACGATGACGGATGTACTGTCCAATGAATCTCTCCAGAGGTTTCCTGCATTGATTGAAGCGATAGAAAGCCTGGCATCCGTGCAGGTCAGGTCGGTGGCCACTGTGGGCGGAAACATATGCACTGCCTCGCCAGCAGGCGACGTGTCTTGTGCGTTGGTTGCGCTGGATGCCGCCTGTGAAATCCTGGATACGGGCGGAAAAATCAGAACTGTGCCCATTGCTG
>Ga0208524_1000128_pt1 | contig 39527 bp, 24 predicted proteins | sample ETNtaG_28_FD_185779 | JGI IMG/M metagenome (GOLD analysis project Ga0208524, IMG submission 185779) | Marine microbial and viral communities from oxygen minimum zone, Eastern Pacific Ocean - ETNP201406SV61 (SPAdes) (version 2) | ecosystem: Environmental > Aquatic > Marine > Oceanic ... | reverse complement strand
GTATCAATATCATCCGTCCTGATCTCCTGGGGGATGCGCTGCCAATACTTGTAGGCTTTGCTGTGGCGGTTATTCTATTTGAAGGTGGAATGAACCTGCGCCTTGCCCGGCTGCGCCAGGAAGGAAGGACCATTCGCCAACTCATTTCCATAGGTGCTTTGGTTACCGCAATTGGTGGAACATTAACGACAAAAATATTTCTGGATTGGGACTGGAACACTGCGATCCTATTCGGAATTTTAGTAATTGTAACAGGTCCAACGGTTATAACACCACTGCTGCGACGCATCAAACTCCGCCAATCCGTAGCCACCGTTTTGGAAGCGGAAGGCATATTACTGGACGCCATCGGTGCTATCGTTGCTGTCGTGGCCCTGGAAGTGGTGGTGAGCCCTTCGGGATTTACATTTTTAGCAAGTCCCTTTATTATTTTAGGCCGTCTTTTTGTTGGCGGCTTGATTGGCATCATCGGCGGATTTATTATGGCCTGGCTGTTGAGTATTCGCAAGCTGGTCCCGGAAGGTTTGGAAAATGTATTTACTCTTTCCCTGGTTTTTGCACTGTTCCAGATTTCCAATGTATTAAGCCATGAAAGCGGTATCGTAGCCGTGACCATTGCCGGTATGGTTGTAGGCAACCGCAAAACAATCGTGCGCCGGGAATTGATGGAATTCAAGGAGCAGATGACGGTGATGCTCATCGGCATGCTGTTCATACTTCTGGCTGCCGATGTCCGCATGAGCGCTGTATTGTCTTTGGGCTGGGGAGGGATCTATACTGTTTTAATCCTGATGTTTGTCATTCGCCCATTGAACATATTTACCGGTACGGTCAATTCTAAGCTTACAATTAAGCAGAAAATATTACTGGCCTGGATCGCACCCCGGGGAATTGTAGCGGCAGCTGTGGCGTCTTATTTTGCAATTGAACTGGAAAAACACGGTATAGACGGATCTCAATTAAGGGCTATGGTCTTTCTATTGATCGCAATTACCGTTTTATCAGCAGGGTTAACCGGCGGATTCGTGGCCAAACTCTTGGGCTTAAAACGTCAAAGCGAGTATGGTTGGGTGATTTTGGGTGCCAACGCTGTAGGGCGGAGATTGGCTGCAACCCTGCAGAGTGGGGGAGAAGATGTGGTCATTATTGATACCAATCCCAGCTTATGCCGGCTGGCAGAAAAAGATGATCTTAAAGTCATATACGGAAATGGTTTAGAAGAACATATATTATTGCGGGCTGAAATTGATATTCGTAAAGGTGCTATTGGACTTTCCGAAAATGAAGAAGTAAATATGCTTTTTGCTCAACGGGTCAAAGAAGAAGGAAAGGTACCTGAAACGTTTATCAGCATTAAACGGGATGATGAAGGTGTAACAGCAGATATGGTAGCTGAAGTAGGCGGCAATATTCCTTTCAGCCGTGCCCGGGATTTGGAAAAATGGTCTGTCTGGATTCGCCGTGATCAAGTGGAAACAATTTCATTAATTTGCCAATCAGAAGATGAAGTATCTGCCGGTGATGCCTTTGGCAAGGAAACTGAAGGTGTTTTGATTCCATTAACGTCTACCCGCAGTACCAAAACCATACCCTTGGGTCATTTAACAGAATTAAAAAAAGATGATCAAATCACATGCCTGGTTCATGCTGAAAAAATGGAATTATTCAATACTTGGCTGGCTAGCAGTGTTCTTTCCAAGTAGTTAGGATGATCAAAAAATTATTACCACTATGCATTGTTGTCACCTGTGCACCTTATTATATATCGGATAATGATATACCGGATGAAGTCAAAATTGTATCAGTGGATTATCCCTTATACGATGGTAAACGTATACGTTTTACCGGAAACGATACCAATTACAGGCCGTCATCCATCAGCGACAGACAGCATTATATGTGGGAAGAATTAGCAGAACAGAATGGAATAGTCATTGGTGAATTTGAACTTCCATACGGTCGTTACTATATAATTGAAATGGATGACTTGAAATTAATTAAAATACCCAGTGTCATTTTTTTAAATGTGATTATTTTTACTGAAGAAAATGAATATAATTTTTAATAAGCATTGGCTATAATTACTTTCTTAAGGTGAGTATGTTAAAAGCAGTTTGTCTGCAAATATCTGCCATAATATATTCCGAGCCACAATTTTCTCTATTAAATGACGGATCAATCTAAAATTATTTGCAAAATAATCCTGTTTTGTTTTGCAGCACAAATATCTCTAGCTGGTACTACAGGTAAACTGGTTGGCCGGGTCACAAGCAAAGTATCCGGCGAACCCCTCATTGGCGCCAACGTTATAGTTGAGGGAACTGGTATTGGTACGGCAACAGATACCGAAGGCAGATATGTAATCCTGCAAATACCTCCGAGGGAATATGATATTCGCTATACCATGATTGGTTATCAGGATGTCATTATGCGTGACGTTCGCATTCGTGTTGACTTGACTACGACGATTGATACTGAATTGAATGAAGGTGTCATCGGTATGGAAGCGGTAGACGTAACCGCCGAACGGCCCATGGTACAGGTAGATGTAACCTATTCCCAGGCAAGCATTAGCAGTGATGAATTCGAAATGCTGCCTGTCGAAGAATTCGAAGATGTAATTGCCCTGCAGGCTGGTGTGGTAGAATCGGGTGGTGATCTGCATGTCCGCGGTGGCCGCGGCGGCGAAATCGCTTATATGATTGATGGTATCACTGTTACTGATCCGTTCAACGCTGGAATGGCTGTTGAGATCGAAAATAATGCCATTCAGGAACTACAATTCATCAGCGGTACGTTTAATGCTGAATATGGTAAAGCCATGTCCGGTATTATCAACATTATTACCAAGGATGGTGATTTTAACAGATATAATGGGAATGTTTCTGTAAATGGAGGCAGTTATTTTACTGATGGTACAAAGATGACAGTGGATCTTTTAAATGACAATGGTGTCCTTGTCGAAGATTCAACTATGAATTTATTCCCTCATTTGGACTCATTCAAACCAACGACAATAAAAGATATACAAGGAAGTATCAGCGGTCCAATTTTACCAGGAAAACTTTCTGTTTTTGCTTCAGGAAGAATTAAAGAAAATAGCGGATATTTATTTGGCCAACGATTGTTTGTTCCCACCTCACATGTTTGGAATCCCTTAACCAATGATTATGATCTCATGACACTTGCCGATGATACAACAGGTGGCTATTGGGATCAGGTTGGAGATGCTCCTCCAGATTCTGCTCTAGTAAGGTTGAACTGGTCTAAACAGGAAACAGGCCAGGTCAAATTTTCCTGGCGCGTATCACCACTGATAAAACTGGCATATAATTTTATGGGCAGCAGGACTGCCTCTCAAGGCTATTCAAAAGATTATTTATGGAACCCGGATGGTCGTTCGCACAGCTTTACTGAACAAATGAATCATAGTTTAAGGCTGGATTATAGTATAAATGCCACAACCTTCTTCAATGCAATGGTTTCACAATCGAAAAAAAATTATAAAAGCCATTTAAGTGATGATCCCGATTTTCAACTGGATCAAGAAGTAGCAGTAATAGATACATTCACTTGGGGTGATTATACAATTTATGATACTTCCTGGGTTTTAGATGCGGATCTATATAATGTGAACCCCAATGTTGGAAATTTGTCACCTGGTAACAATTATTTACTTGGTGGCGAGAGCATGGGCTTTTATGATCGAACATCCACGATCACAACGCTCAAGTTTGAAGGTACGAGTCAGCTCAACCGGTTTCATCTTGTGAAAGCTGGTTTAGAAAGCCAACTTACGAATATGAAACTTCAAGATGTTACGATCATCTACAATGACTTTAGAAACCAACCGAATGTTCCCAACGTCAATGGTGTAAATCATAATACTTATGGACCAGCACCGTGGGATCAAAATTCTGAAGGACGGAATCCTGTAGAATATGCTGCTTATCTGCAGGATAAGATTGAGTTTGATGACCTGGTAATGAATGTTGGCTTGCGTTGGGATTATTTTGATCCCGACTGGAAAACATTAAATGATGGTTCTGACCCTAATATTAATGATCCAGTAAAACCAATAAATATTTTCTTTGACCTTGATGGTGACTATGAAATATCTGAAGAAGAAATGTATTATGGGTATATCAACAATTCATTTAAAACAGTTGCTGATAGGTTAGAGAGCAATGCTTTTGGTGAGCCATGGTTTAAAAAAGTTAAAGCTAAACAGCAATTGAGTCCGCGTTTCGCATTGGCATTCCCAATCACCGACACCGGATTCTTACACGTTTCTTACGGACATTTTTTCCAGATGCCTACATACAGTTATATATATACAAATCCGGAGTTCGAGGTGACACCAGGCAGCGGAACATCTGCAACCATGGGTAATGCGGATATTAAGCCCGAACGCACGACCCAATATGAAATAGGTTTCTCTCAACAGATAGGTAACGATATCGGCATCGAAGTGACAGGCTTCTATAAAGATATTCGAAATCTGAATTCCACAAAAATAGTCAATTCATTCGTGGGTGGTGATTTGTATGGACTTTACATTAATAGAGATCATGCAAATTCTAAAGGAATAACATTAGCCCTTTCAAAAAGATCTACAGGTAAAATTTCAGGAAATATTGATTATACATTCTCTATAGCAGAAGGGGTTGCCTCGGATCCTGCAGCGGCATTCTTGGATGAGCAGTCAAATCTTGAGCCGGAAAAAATGCTTGTACCACTGGATTGGGATCAACGTCATACTCTGAATACCACATTAACATACCATCCAGTAAAGAATTCGGGTATCAGTCTGATCTACAATTATGGAAGTGGACTCCCATACACATCTCAATTTGCGGGTGTGCGCACATCATTTGAGAATAATGCCCGCAAGCCCAGTACGATGAACGTAGACATGCGCAGTTATTATAATTTTAATATAAGCGGTATACGATTTGCTTTGCATTTAAATATTTATAATCTGTTTGATATTCGTAATGAGCTATATGTGTTTAGCGATACAGGCCGTTCAACGTATACTTTAGTTCCAACATATACTCCACAGCTCAGCGGTCGTCAACTTAATACGCTAGATCAATACCTCATGAGCCCAGCAGACTTTTCCAGCCCACGTCAGATCAAATTTGGAATGAGTGTAAGTTTATAGTATGAAAAAATTCTTGATCCTTGTTTTTATAACGAGCCTCGTTCTCGGACAGATTCCATCCAAGTACGGCAATAGTGTGATGGAACACAGAGCAAAAATGGATGCGCTCATGGACGTTACTGACCGCAAATATGCTGATCATAACGGCAACCGCGTTTTATGCAGAATTTATAATTATGGCATGATCGGTGACTTGAGCAACAATGTGTCTGGTGTATATCCCTATGGAACAAGCCACTCTTATTTTTATGAGTTCACACCGGTTATTGCTGCCAGCGTTGTTGATGAAAATGGCTATCGCGTGCATATTATTTCTGATGGGCCAAAAGGATTGACGGATAACTCACCCGAAGGTTACCAGTGGGGGTTTGAGCCATTGACAGGCTATGCGAACCCGAACCAGGAAATATTAGCCCTGACTAGCAATGAAGATTCCTGGCCGGAATCATGGCCGGATAAAGATGATGATTGGAATGGCTTTTGGAACGGTCAATATGGAAAATATGTGAGAGCTGATCAAGAAACATTCTATGTCATGGATGACTACTACAACGACGAATTTGATTACTACCCAGACTCTACAGACGCAGGTCAATCTGAACGAAGAGGGGGACTTGGGGTTGAGCTGCAGGTACGCGGATATCAATGGAATCATCCGGCCGCTGAAGATATAATCATTTTTACTTACTGGATCAAAAATGTAGGCACCTCAACCCTGGATAGTGTGATTTTTGGCATGTACGGCGATGCCGACGTAGGCGGTCCCAGCAGTTTCAGTGATGATGATGCCTGGTTTGATATAGATAATGATATTGTTTACCAGTGGGACCATGATGGCTGGAGTACTTCCTATGGCGGTTTTGATCCAGTTTACTTTGGCTGGAGCTTCTTAGAATCTCCGGGAAATCCAAATGACGGCATTGATAATGATGGTGATGGCATGGTGGATGAAAGCCAGTTTGACGGCATTGATAATGATGGTGACTGGCTGGCAGAAAGAGATGATATCGGTGCCGATGGATTAGGCGAATATCATTATGAATATCCCGGTCCTGACGCGGATGGTAGTGAAGGTAATGGAATTCCAGATTTAGGTGAACCTAATTTTGAGTACACAGATAATGATGAATCAGACCAGATAGGTTTGACCAGCTTTTATTCTGCTCCATATCCTAGTATTCAACCACATAACGATGAGGTCATGTGGAGCCAGATGCAGCCCGGACAATTTGATGTTCCTTCACAAAATATTGATCAAACATATCTTTATGGATCTGCTTTTATCTCATTGGATCCGGGTGAGCAAAAGAAATTTGCCGTGGCCATGGTCTTCGGTAATGATTTTGATGACATTTTACGCAACACTGTCACCATGCAGAATATCTATGATAATGATTATAACTTTGCCAAGCCGCCGATCAAGCCGACAGTGAATGTAACCTCCGGCAACAAAAAGGTAATTCTCTCATGGGATAGTAAAGCTGAAAATTCTCTGGATCCCATCTATGGTAGAGACTTTGAGGGCTACCGCATTTATCGCAGTACAGACCCTGGGTTCATTGATGCGTACGTTGTTACTGATACATACGGAAACATCACATTTAAAAAACCGCTGGCAGTATTTGACATAGTAGATAGTCTTAAAGGTCCACATCCAATAGGATTTAACGGCGTGCAGTTCGACATGGGCACGGATTCAGGTTTAGAATATCTTTATGTGGATTCGAACCTCATCAATGGTCAAAAATATTATTATGCTGTAACTGCATTTGATAAAGGTTACGATCTGGACTTCTATGATCTAGGTTTTAGTGAAGCTGAACATCTATTACCCATCGCTCCCTCAGAATGTTCTATCATTGTTGATCTGGATCGCAAAGGGCATGTGGTCAACTTGAGTGAGAATGCCGGCATTGCTTTGCCAACAGCACCAGCCGCAGGATATATACCACCAAATACAAATGAGGATGGCAGCAGTATTGTGGTGCATGATGTAGGATCATCTACCGGCATCATCGAGTTGGAAACAATCATCTTTGAAGATATTCCAGATAGCAAAACATATACTATAGAATTCGAAGAGATCGAAGCACAGCCCAAGATACAATATAATATTAGAGATGAAGAAGAGAAGCTAGAGAACGTTGTGTTTCTAGGTGGTATAGCCAGTCTGGAATACAGCAATATTGATTCGTCCTCTTTTGTACTGACAAATGTGGACGGCTCGGTTGAATATTCTGATACGGTTGATTTTAGTGCTGACTATGAGAGCGGAATTCTTGCCATAGATTCATTGAGTATCATTGCCGAAGGGGTTCAATATGCTGCTTCCTATAAATACTATCCAATTTATCAGAGTAAATATTTAGATGGCGAAAATGATAATAAAATTTTTGATGGCATGCAGGTAAAACTATATAATGCTCCTCTAGGTGTGAACAATGATCAATCTGGCTTTACCATTGGCAACAGTAACTATACCTGGGAGATCATTGATTCTCGTGTTTTTCCTGCTGACTTCGAGATTACTTTTGAGGGAGATATTGGAGATTCTGTTAATGCAGATAATTACAATGTAGCCGCTCCGTTTTTTATAGAAAACGTTACTCATGGTGATACCATGGGCTTCCGCGTTTTTGATCAGGACGGTGATAATGAATGGGATAGAGAAGAACCTATATTGATCATGCCCTATGAAGGTATGATAACTCCATATATGTTTGTTGTGTTTGATCCTTATGCAAATGTTACAACTCTTATTGATCTAGGAGATACGACTGTTATTGATACAGCGTTCGATGAGATTGAGGATGTTGAAAAAGGCGATGTTTTTAGGATCACTATCAATATTCCTTTTGCTGAAGATGATATATATCATTTCACCACTATTTCTTCGAGAATCAGCAATGCATTAGCCAAAGATGAGTTGCAGGATATTGCCGTAGTCCCTAATCCATATGTAGTCGCAGCTGCTTGGGAGCCAAGGCTTACTGTTGAATCTGGTCGCGGAGAAAGAAAACTTGATTTTATTAATCTGCCTGCAGAGTGCACTATCAAGATATTCACCTTGAATGGGTATCTTGTCAATACAATAAAACATCAAAGTATTAATGAGAACGGTACCTATTCCTGGAACATGCTCTCCAAGGATGGCCTGGAACTTGCGCATGGATTGTACATCTACCATGTTGAGGCAGAAGATATCGGTGAGTTCACAGGAAAATTTGCGTTGATCAAATGAAAAAATTCCGTACAAACATGATGACACTGCTGCTGTCCACATTATTGGTGGGGCAGAGCAATGTGGGCACGACAGCCGCGTCTTTTCTGGAAATTGGTATAGGTGCGCGCTCTTTGGCTATGGGCGGCGCATTCACTGCTGTAGCCGATGATGCCACAGCGTTATACTGGAATCCGGCCGGAATAACTAATATTTTGCGACCTGCAGCTCATTTTTATTATGCCCCATGGTTTGTGGATATAGATTTTACTCATGGCGCCGCAGTGGTTCCCTTGGGCCGCATGGGGACCATCGGATTGTCCATTACCTCTGTTACGATGGGAGAAATGAAAGTACGTACCCTGCAGGTTCCAGAAGGAACCGGTGAATTGTTTGAGGTTAGTAATCTAGCGCTGGCCACAACCTACGCCAGGAAACTCACTGACAGGTTCTCTTTTGGATTGAACATCAAATTAGTCCAGGAAAAGATATGGCATATGAATGCCAATGTTATCGCAGCTGATGTTGGTTGTTTATTTGTGACAAAGAATAAAGGTATCCGTATTGGTATGAGTATATCCAATTTTGGCGGCAAAATGAAGTTAGAGGGGTATGATACTGAAAGAGATTTCGATATTGATGAAACCATCTTTGGTAATAATGATAAAATTGACTCACATTTAGACACACAGGGCTGGCCGTTACCATTGGTATTCAGGGCAGGAATCAGTAAAGATGTATTAGATGATAAGATGCATAAGCTGACGCTCGCCGGTGATGCAATCCATCCCAATAATAATTATGAATATTTAAACCTGGGTTTGGAATATACCTTCATGGGTATTGGTTCTGTACGCGCCGGTCAATCTTATGTCTTTTTAGAAGAGCACGAAGAGGATGATAAGCGGGAAGAAATGACAAATCAATTTACCATTGGTGCAGGGTTGAACTATAAGATTCCACGTGGTCCGGGCATCCAACTGGATTATGTTGTCCGTGACTTTGGTGTGCTTAAGAGCGTAGGTAGTTACTCTCTAAATATTTCTTTTTAATCTTCTTATACTATGCCTGAACTGCCGGAAGTTGAAACAGTTGTTAGGCACCTTAAACCTGACCTGGTCGGTCAAAAAATACTATCATTTCAATCCATTTGGCCCAAAGTCCTTGGGAACGTACATAATAAATACTTCAATGATGTAATAGTAGGCAGGAATATCCTTGATGTAAATCGACGAGCTAAATTTATTGTTCTGCACCTTGATAATGGGTTTATCCCTATTCACCTGCGCATGACAGGGCGATTGTACACCAATGACAATATTCCCACTGCAAAACATATATCTGCTGTATTCCGCTTATCTGACAAGATGTTGATTTTCCAGGATACACGCAAGTTTGGGCGCGTCTATTGGTATGATCAATGGGCAGAGTTTGATCAAAAACACGGTGTTGAACCATTGGGAGAATTGTTTACTAAAAATTGGCTGCAGCAGTCATTACAAGGCAGGAAAAGACAGGTTAAGGCGTTGCTCCTGGATCAACACATTATTGCGGGACTGGGTAATATTTACGTGGATGAAGCGCTGTGGTCAGCCCGTATACATCCCTTAATCTCTTCGAACAATATTTCTTCCGTTAAATCAAATAGATTACATGAATCAATTAAAGTTATACTTGAACAAGCCATTGCCTACAACGGGACCACATTTATTAATTTCACTTTCCAAGATGGCGTTCCTGGTTCATACCGTAACCAATTGCAGGTTTTCGATCGGAAAGGATTGCCATGTAAAAGATGCGAAACGGTAATTAAAAAGATCAAAGCTGCCGGCCGGGGAACGTATTTCTGTCCCCGTTGCCAAAAAATTTGATAACCATTTAAAAACTGTATGAATAAAATCCGTAAGGATATTAAAGAAAATTTACCCCATGTGGATAAAGCATTATCTGAAGCTGGTGACAATATCCTTAAAGCGCTGGATACATTCCTGACCAATGTAGTTGAAGGAACCGGGCGATTTTTCGAAAGCCCGTTTAAGGACAAAGAAAAAAAGCCAAAGTCTTAACAGGTTTTTTTATATTCATAGCAATTAATTATTGATTGCTGTGCGCATTTCTACATTATTCATTTTCCTGGTTCTTATATCAACTTCATGTATAGAACCGTCGAAAGATACCGAAGTCCTTTGGGATCAATACGGTATTCCCCACATTTATGCCCAAAATCCTGACGATCTTTTTTATGCCTACGGCTGGGCCCAGGCGCACGCACATGGAGACCTTTTATTGCGTTTGTACGGCCAGGCCCGCGGCCGCGGGGCTGAATACTGGGGAGAGAATTTTTTAAACAGTGATAAATGGATGTGGACCAATGGTGTCCCGGCGCGGGCTAAACAATGGGCTGTTGAACAGATTAATCCCAACAAGTCCATGTTGGAAAGTTACATTGTAGGTGTCAATGACTATGTTGCAAAACACCCGGAAAATATTAGTGATGATTTTGAGGTGGTATTACCCATTACGATGGAAGACCTCATGGGCCATGCGCTGCGGGTGCTCCACTATACCTTTGTCATCAGCCCGGATGATTTACAGGAAGATGCAAAATCATGGTCAGATCAAAAAGGTTCTAATGCTTGGGCAGTTTCGCCATCAAGGTCGGCATCGGGACATGCCATGCTGGTGGCAAATCCACATTTGTTCTGGGGTGATTTGTTCACCTGGTTTGAGGTCCATTTAAATCTTCCTGATGTAAATATTTACGGTGCCAGTTTAGTAGGTTCTCCGGCACTGGGCATCATGTTCAATGAACATCTAGGCTGGACCCATACAGTGAATGCCCATGATGGCGCTGATCTATACGAGCTAACACTTGCTGATGGTGGTTATGATTATGATGGTGTAGTTAGACCCTTTGCAGTGGATTCTATTGAATTACACATCAAGGAAGGCGATTCCTCACGAACAGAAACTTTAGTGGTAAAGAGATCTATCCACGGGCCGGTGGTTAAAGAGGATGAGAAGCACGCATTGGCATTACGTGTTGCCGCACTGGACGCCAGCCAGATCTTCACAGAACGCTGGAATATGGCCTTAACAACCAACCTGGAAGAGTTTGAAGCCAGCCTGCAGGACCTGCAAACACCCATGTTCACGGTTATGTACGCAGATAAATCCGGAAATATTTTGCATTTGTTTGGCGGGCAGACTCCCCAGCGACCGGCAGGAGATTATGACTGGTCTGGGGTCGTTCCGGGAAATACTTCTACGACATTATGGAATGATCACCATCCCTACGAAGATTTACCCCGGGTGCTGAATCCTGAAAGCGGCTGGCTGCAGAACGCCAATGACCCGCCGTGGACCACCACCTTTCCTGAAGAAATAGACGCCGATGATTACCCCAGTTATATGTCACCACGAAAAATGGGTTTTCGGGCCCAGCGCTCAGCCAGGATGCTGGACGAGGATGACAGCATCTCTTATGATGAATTGGTGGAATATAAATTTTCCACGCGCATGGAATTGGCAGACCGATTGTTGGATGACCTATTAGATGCTGCATCTACAGCACGGGGCCAGGAAATAAAAGACGCCGTCCGCGTGCTGGAACGCTGGGACCGTACTGCAGACAACGCCAGCCGGGGCAGTGTATTGTTCAAGACGTGGGTGGATGACATGGAATTCCCAGGTGATTTTGCATTAAAATGGAATGAGCACAGCCCGACCCAGCGGCCTGATGGACTGAAAGATCGCAGCATGGCCGTCCATAAACTGTTTGGTGCGGCAAAAGAGGTGAAAGAGAAATACGGCCGTTTGGATGTTTTCTGGGGTGCAGTATTCCGCCTGCAGCGGGACAGCCTGGACCTGCCGGCTAACGGTGCTCCCGGTGACCCCTACGGTGTTTTCCGGACGTCTTATTTTTATCCCGGAAAAGATAATAAACAGTTCATTGTTGCTGGTGATACCTACGTATCTGTGGTGGAATTCGGAGATTCAATCCGTGCCAATGGTGTATTGGGTTATGGAAATTTCAGCCAGCCGGGTTCGCCCCACCGCACTGACCAATTGCAGTTATATTCTGACAAAAAGTTGAGGCCCATTTTATTTTATCGTCATGATGTAGAAAAAAATGTAGTGGCAACGACCGCGTTCTAATAATGTGACGATTCCAACCGATCCTACCATTACCCCAGCCTCGGACCGCACATTATTGCTCCATTTTGGTGAAGATCATTCACCTGAAATTCAAGAAGCTGTATTTCAATTATCTCATTATTTATTGAACAATTCTATGGAGGGAATTTTAAATATCCATCCCGGTTATAGGTCCGTGATGGTTACAGTGGATGTAGAAAAGAAGTCTATTCAAGCTGTCCAAAAAAATCTGCAGCAGGTGTTAAAAAATGCCCGTGCAATGGAATTGCCGGAACCGTCAGTGGTAGACATTCCTGTTTTATATGGTGGTCAGCATGGACCCGATATAAATAAAGTTGCTGAACATACTGGCTTGAGTACAGAAAAGGTCATTGCATTGCACAGCAGCGGCGACTTCCAAGTCAGCTTTATTGGTTTTACACCAGGTTTTCCATACATCAGCGGTATGGATGAAAAACTGGCCACACCACGTCTGCAGAATCCTCGCAAGCGCGTGCCGGCTGGCTCCATAGGAATTGCCGGAAATCAAACAGGGATATATCCATCATCCACACCGGGAGGATGGAATCTGATCGGACGAACACCCCTCCACATTTTTGATATTCAACATCCTGAAAAAGCGCTCCTGAAGATGGGCGACCGTATCACCTTCAAACCAATTACCGAAAGTGAATTTGAGCGTTGGCAGCAAACATGAGTATTACCGTATTAAAAGCTGGCACGCAGACAATAGTCCAGGATTTGGGCCGGCCGGGATTTGCCCATTTGGGTATTTCTGTCTCCGGCGCTGCTGATGCTTTTTCATTTCGAATCGGGAATCAACTCGTAGACAATGATCCTAACACTGCGGCGTTGGAAATAACACTGACTGGGGGAGCATATGAATTTGGTTCTAATGCAGTCATTGTAATCACGGGGAGTACTTTCGATGCCGCGATTGATGGTCAGCCTATTGGGAACTGGAAGGGATATAACATAGAAAAGGATCAATGTTTACAGATTAACAGCAGTCGTGATGGCGCCCGGTGTTATGTATGTGTACAAGGTGGATTCGATGTAACGCCATTATTGGCCAGCCGTTCCACCCATTTGATGACCGGTTTGGGTGGATTTGGAGGCAGAACACTACGAAAAGGTGATATGCTGGAATTGGGGCATGCAAGTGAATCACAATGTGCAAAAATGAATAATGTGAATGAAATACAAAGGCAGCTCAACCGTAACAAAATTCGTGTTACAAAAGGGCTGGAAGGAGACTGGTTTAATGACGACACCTGGAATTCATTTTTAAAAAATCAATTTACTGTTTCCCAGGCATTCAGCCGTATGGGCATTAGGCTTGAAGGGAATGTTATAGAGTCATCAAAAGGGAATGAAATTTTGACGCAGGGCGTCCCGTTGGGTGCGGTGCAGGTCCCTGGCAATGGGCAGCCGATCATTTCCTTTGTGGAACACCAGACTACCGGCGGCTATCCCCGCATAGCCAATGTTATCAGCGCTGACCTGTGCAAAGTGGGCCAGCTAAAACCTGGCGACAGGTTTCAATTTGCATTGGTGTCTATGGCAGAGGCGGAACAGCTTTATGCAGAACAAATGAAAATTATCCATAATTTAAAAGCATCATGAAACCAATAATTGATATTAACAGCGATATGGGTGAGATCCAGAAACTGCTGGATGACGGCACCTATGCGGCCATGCTGCCTTATGTAACATCCATCAATATAGCCTGCGGCGGCCACGCCGGGGATGATGATATGATGGCAGCTATGGTATTATTGGCCAAAGAACACGGTGTAAATATCGGCGCCCATCCCAGTTACCCCGACAGGCAACATTTCGGGCGCAGAGCAATGGTAATGACTTCTGCTGAAATTGCTGAAACGGTAGCAGAACAGATCCTGCGCTTGCAGAATATTGCGGAGAAAAATGGCTACGCGCTGACTCATGTAAAACCACACGGTGCCCTGTATAATACAGCTGTCCATGATGCTGGGGTGGCTGCCGCCATTGGAGAAGGAGTTCAGTCTTTTAATGAACATTTACCTTTGGTAGGTCTGGCTGATGCAAACATGCTGACCATTTGGAAAAAGATGGGCCTGGAATCAATAGTCGAAGGTTTTGCTGACAGGACCTATGAAAGCGATGGCAGCTTGCGCAGCAGGGAGTTTGACGATGCCTTGATCACTGATCCAGAAAAAGCAGCGCAACAAGCAGTGAACTTGGCTAAAAATGAAACATTTTCTGCTGCTGATGGTACTGAATTGAACATTTCGGCAAATACAATCTGCATCCATAGCGATACGCCCCATGCAGTGGAAATTTCCAAAACAGTTTATTCTGCTTTATCTGCATAACAACAATGGCGTAAAAATTCCAGGAATGATAAATTAATAAGAGCATAATATGGAAAAACTATTTCATAAACTGTCTGAAAAACACGGCGGAATGAAGGCCGGGACAAAAGTCCGCCTGCTCAAAGACCACCATGAGATCGGCGGCAGTGTCACCGCCGGAAGTGAGTGTGTTGTTGATGCCATTATTCATTATCCTACACGGTATCGCCTGCATGATGACGCAGGCAAAATATGGACTGTGCCTATACATTCTGTTGAATTGGTCACTGCTGATACAGAAGAAACGGCTGCGAAGGATAAAGGGGAGGCAGACCAAATAGGTTAGTGAATTCGACAACCAAGGAGGTAAGATCCGCCTCCCTTAGTTGCAATATAACCCTGTTTTCCTGTAATTCACTGTGATGAAGACCACATTATGTTAGTCAAATTTTTCAAATTTCTGTTCAACCTGTCACCTGCTATTAAACGCGCCTTATGGCGCAAGTGGTACCAGGTTATGGCGAAAAAATACCAGCTGCCGGACTGGAATTTTATGAATTACGGCTATGCTGAATTGGATGGCTCTGAATTGGATCTCCATGATCACCAGGAAAAAGAGCGCTACTTTATACAGTTATATCATTATGTGGCGGCAGCAGTTGACCTGGACGGCAAGAAGGTCCTGGAAATCGGATCCGGACGGGGTGGTGGTGCCAGATATGTGGCCCGAGTATTATATCCTGAAGAAATGGTTGGCTTGGATTATTCCGCCAACGCTGTGGATTTCTCCAACAAAAATAATGCCGGTGATAATTTGTCCTTTGTGGAGGGCGATGCAGAGAACCTTCCATTTGAGAATGAGTCTTATGATGTGGTGCTGAACGTGGAATCATCTCACTGTTACGGCGATATGCAGCAGTTTGTGCATGAGGTGTACCGCATCCTAAAACCGGGTGGTTATTTTTCATGGGCGGACCTGCGGGGTGCAGAGGAGGGGCTTGAACTGCCCGGCATTTTCAAAAATGCTGGTTTTGAAACAAAACAGGAAGGCACAATCACACCCCAGGTTTTGCATGCCCTGGATCTCATCCATGATCGAAAAATGGATATGATCGAGGAAAATGTACCGGTATTTATACAGTCTGCTTTCAAGGATTTTGCCGGGGTGAAAGACAGCAAGATCTATAATGCCTTAAAGGATGGATCAGCGGTCTATTTACGATATGTCCTGCAAAAGCCTGTATAAAGCCTTGATTTGATAAATACACATTCTCTTGCGTAGTTTCTCAAAACGTAAGGAGGGAAGCTTGGCTTCCAAAAACCAACATAGTCATTCTGATCGCGTGCACGAAATCTCAAGTATACGTTTATTATGAAACTTTTGTTTGAGATCCTTCTCCCTCGGTAAAGTATGACAGTGTATATTCAGATATGAGTTTCTTCGAAAAAGCGTCTGGCCGCACTGCAAAAAGTTAGTTAATATTTGACCAACCCCCACGAGATCCTCGAACCTTTGAGCGCCATATGGTGGCAGACCATTATCTGGTCAACGGTCGTCATTGGCGGTATTCTTTTCACTGCAAAATACCTGCAGAAAACACAACTGGAATTACTAGCAAAGGTTATTGGCGTGATACTCATCGCCCGTTCTATCCTTGTTCATCCGTACGTGGATCACGTGGTTGGGTGGGACATCTATAACAATTTGCCATTACACTTATGTGGACTTGCGGCCATCATTGCCGGGATCATCATGTTCTACCGCAGGCAGTGGCTCTATGAATGCCTCTATTTCTGGGGTATCCCTGGTGCGTTCCATTCCTATATAACACCCGAATTCACCCAAGGAACAAAAGAGTTGCTGTTTTTAGAATATTATATTGCCCATGGGGGCATTATTTTATCAGCACTGTTCTGCACGATGTTTTTGGGCTTTTCTCCACGAAAAGGATCATGGTGGCGAATCTTTCTCTATTCCCAGGTACTGCTGCCTATTGTAGGTGTTTTCAACTGGCTGATCGATGCCAATTATATGTACATCTGCGCACCGCCAATTGTGGATAACCCTTTTATAATTGGTGATTTTCCAGAACATTTAATTGGCATGGAAATCGCGGGCATTTTGCATTTTGCCCTCGTTTATTTACCCTTTGGAATCAAGTATCGACGTGCATCAAAAGCTCCAGGGACTCCAGCTATTTGACGCCCTCCACGTCAGCTATTTGCTGGCGTGGCTGGTTATCTGGATAGCGTTTCCCATTATTGGGAAGAAATTACTCAATGCGGACCAGCACAAAACAGTCGTCTGGGCCATGCTTGCTTTCATGGTAGGGCAGGAGGTCATCGATTACTGGAACCGTGCCCAGGTTCGTGACCTGAACCTCGTCTTGGACCTGCCGCTACATTTTTGTCACTTGTCCTTATTTTTTGCAATATGCTTGCTCATTAAGCCCAGTAAATATTTGTACGAGATCACTTATTTCTGGGGTTTGGGCGGCGCCTTTCAATCCATGTTGGCGCCAGACATGAACGGCTTTGATAATTACCTGGGCGTGTTTTTGTTTTATGCCCACCACGCTATGATCATCCTGGTGTGTTTATGGCTGGCGGTGATCGACGGCTACCGTTGCCGGAAAGGTGCAATATTGCGTACCATGATCTTTAGCAATATAGTCATTTGGCCGGTGTGGCTCATTGACTGGCTGGTAGGAGCAAATTATATGTACCTCATGGAGCGTCCCCCTACAGAGAGCCCCTTGGTTTTCGGTGAATGGCCATGGTATATTATCAACGTTGAGATGGTTGCCTTCTTCATAATTATGGTCATTAACCTGCCCATGATATATTTACGCCGAATGACATTGCAGTCTGAATCCGCTGCAGTCTAAATTCAATCTACATGTCAACACTATTCCTGTATTTTTTCCTGGCCTTGAGTGTTTCGTTCCTGTGTTCCCTGCTTGAATCTGTATTGCTTTCCATGAGCCGCTCATTTATTGGTGTACTAAAGAAAGATCGTCCATCCTCAGGCAAACTCCTGGAAAAATTGAAAGAAAATATTAATCGCCCCCTGGCAGCGATATTATCATTGAATACCATCGCCAATACGGTTGGAGCTGCCGGAGTGGGCGCTGTGACCTATAACATGCTAGGCAGCAAGTGGGTGGCTATTATGTCGGGCATTCTGACGCTTTCAATTTTGATCTTTTCCGAGATTATTCCCAAGACCATCGGCGCCCATTACTGGAAAAGTTTGGCTGTCCCTTCCGCTTATATCATCCGCGGCATGATGGTGTTAATGTATCCTTTCGTGGTGCTGTTGGAAGTATTGTCCAATTGGCTGAAACCCGATGAAAAACAGGATGTTGTTACCAAAGAGGACGTGATCGCCATGGCAGAAATAGGAGAGGACGAAGGGACCATTGAAGAAGATGAAAGTACCGTGATCGAAAACCTGCTGCGGTTAGATAATATCACTGCCGAAGAAGTGCTCACCCCGCGGTCTGTTGTCTTTGCCCTGGAAAAGAATTTGACGGTGCGTCAAGCGCTGGATGAACACGAAAATCTCATTTTTTCACGCATTCCCATTTATGATAAAACTATGGACAATATCATCGGTCTCGTGCGGCGTTATAACCTGATCAAAAGCAAGGCGGAAGATAAATTTGACATCACCATGGAAGAACTATTGAACCCGGTGCATTTGGTCAAGGAGAAAGAATCTGTGGGAACGATTCTGGATGAATTTGTCCGCCGCCGGGAACACCTCTTTGTCGTGGAGGATGAGTTTGGCCAATTTGCCGGCATCATCACGCTGGAAGATGCCATCGAAACATTACTGGGTATCGAGATTGTTGATGAAACGGATTCGGTGGTGGATATGCGCAAACTGGCAGCCAGCCGCAGCCAGTCGAATAAATAAATATTTTATAATCTACCCGTTTCCTCTGGTAGACAGTTAAATTAAATTAGAGGGTATGAAGCGTGCCCTCTCTGTCTTCTCCGTTCTGCTTTTTGCACTCATTGCGTCCGCTTCAAACACTACCATACGTTACTTTTTAACTGAACTCGATTTTCGAAGTAATCAACCCGTACCGGAATCAGAAGTTCGTTACAAAGATTATATTAGCGCAGAGTATGAAAATAATAACATTATTAAAAAATTATATGTTAACCGCAGGGGAGAAACAACCCGTGCAGAACTTTTTCTTTATGATTCAACAAATACATTAAAAAGTACAAATGTTTATTTACCTAATGATCAATTGGTACGGCAGATACTCTTTGGATTAGAAGAAAAAGCTGTAGAATACATTGAATATGTTTATGGAGTGGATACTGTTAAAGATTGGACTGATCGATTTTCTATATTGGACTTTAATGAAGAATCATTACTGAAAAGCCACGGTTTTTTTGATGTTAATGCATTTCGATACGGCCATGTAGAGTTTGAATATGATTCAACAGGAAGATTAACACATGAAGCTTGGGTACGCCATCCTGCAGGTAAAACCATGCGATGGTGGGATCATATATTTGATCCAGAAACGCAACTTACCAGGATCATGGAATTTGACTCCAATGGTGTACTTGTCCAGGATTTTCAATTAAGCCCAGATGGCACCGAATCCATTTTTTGGTATACTGAACTTGTAGATTCATTATTCATTAATCATACCAACCTGCACTTTAAAAATGTAAGTAAACTGGAGTGGGGATCCCTAACATGGTATGAAGTAGATACCGGGGAAGTATTCCTTGATTCTATTGAGATATTTCTCCCTAAAAATATGCTCAAAGAAGGAACGTTTGCTATCAATATGGAATTGGATTCATTATTGAATGACAGTGCAATGTATAATGTGGTTTTTAATGGAAAGGGTAAAAGTGGCTATGATGCAACCCAAAGAAGCGTATTAGGACTGACCTATGATGTATCGTCACCAATTTTATCCATAGGCACAAAACCATATATAAATGAACCAATTGTTCAATTCGACCAGTCAGAACCATTAATTACAGCGCAATTGACCTGGATTGATATAAGTGACTCTGCTAAAATAATTGTAACTGAATTTGATAGTTTGGATTTAACCAAAGCCGGATCAAGACTTTTTCGTCCTTCTGCCCAGGCAGATTTGCAAGACAGTACATTTTATAGATTATCTTTTATTGGTACAGATCGCGCTACAAATGTATCAAAACCAACGATAATAGACTCCATTTTATATGATATAAGAAAACCTGTAACTGCCATGATTTCACCTTATAATGGAGAATATAGAAATATTACGACAATTTCATTTAGTATAGATGAACCGATTCAATCATGGGATATAGCGGTTAAATCAATGGGTGGTGAGCCTGATCCGGAATCTCCATATTATTATCAGGCAGATTCGTCATTATATCTTTCAGATACAGTATACAAGGAACTATCAGATGAATTTCTTTTAAATGATGGTACTAAATATTATATGGAAGTGAGAGTCATTGACAGGGCAGGAAATCAATCAGAGTCAACCAGTGTGGATTCTGTGACGTATGATATTACTCCGCCGGTAATTACAACCATTTATCCCCCTTCAGGATCAGCTATTAATGTTTCTACCATATCATATAGTAATAATGAACAATTGCGAGCTGGTGAATTCCGCTGGGAGCAGACAGAGGGCACCATGGATTCATCAGCTCCGCATATTATAGAATTAATTCCATCTGAATTAGAACAGGGTGATCATATACAAGTACTGTTAAGTAATCAAACTGAACTGACTGATGGAACATTATATTCATTAATGTTTGTCGCCCAGGATCTGGCAGGTAATGAGGGAATTGCTCCACCAAACACAGAAATATTATATGATGCTGTACCTCCTGAATTTACTGATGTTTTGCCTGTCAAAGGAAATGCACTTAATCATCAGCATGTTTCCTATACGCTTTCAGAAAAAGTAGCATCGGGTACTATCACCTGGACTTGGACCGGTGGCATAAAAGATGGTGCAACGCCTCATATTGTTGAGTTAATAGAAGATGAACAAAATCGTGGAGAACATGATTCATTATTGTTAGCGATGAATCCACCACTCGTAGACGGCGGTATCTATACATTGGAATTCAGCGCTGCTGACAGGGCCGGTAATACTGCAGAAATCATTGTTGTGGAAAATGTATTATATGATTTTACAGCCCCGGTGATGACAGTTACCTATCCTGCATCCATGTTATTTTTACCCAAAAAGAATTTTACCTACACATTATCTGAAACGTTGGAGGAAGGAGCGTTTTTACTTGAGCGCAAAGGGGGTAAGGATGATTCCCGCGCACCCCATAAAATACCATTAAGTACAAAAGAGAAAAGCAGTGGTGAACATCAAGATATAGAATTACTGACCATGCCGGAGGTGGTGGAAGGAACCATTTATAAATTATCATTTTCAGGCCGTGACAGGGCTAAAAATTACACCGCACCCATAAGCATGCCTGGTATACAATATGATTTTACTCCTCCCATACTAACATTGAACACACCATTTGACAGTACAGATGTAAATCATTTATTGATCGATTATCATTTCAATGAAATAATGCTAGAAGCCAATGCAATATGGGAACATACAGGTGGATTACCAGATCCAAAAGAAAGGCATATTCAAGCACTCATAGATATAGAACTTGAAGAGGGGATTCACGCAGGAACGACCTTGTTGAATTCACCATTGTTAGTAGACGGAGCAGTGTATTCAATTTCCTTATCAGGAAAAGATCGGGCTGGAAATGAATCCAACATTCCTATTGTTAAAGATATTTTATACGATATCACGCCGCCGGCAATTGCTCTCACAGATCCCAAAGAGAGAACATACGTTTCCACACCATCTATTACATATACTCTCAGTGAAAAGTTACAGAAAGGTATCATTACATATATGCAGAGTGGGGGGCAAATTGATACACTATCACCCCAGGAAATATCCATGGATTTATCTTTAAGGCAAAGTGGTATTCATGAAAATATATTCGAGGTAGAAGGAGTAGAATTAACTGAAGGGTCTATCTATACAATATCAATTTCAGGCAAAGACAGGGCAGGAAATGAAGGGTCTGTAGCGAGTATATCGGGTATTATATATGATGCAACACCTCCATTATTAACAATTACAACACCAGACTCTACATTAGCAGTAAATCACAACCGTATATCATTTACTAAAAGTGAAAACTTGGAAAGTGGCAAGATTATTTGGACGGCAACAGGTGGTATACCGGATCCTGGTTCGCCTCATACAGCAAAATTAATTGATCTTGAATTGAAAAAAGATCCGTCTGAAAATATAAAATTGAGCAATGCTCCTGTATTACATGATGGCACTATTTATTCAATATCATTTTCAGCAATAGATTTTGCGGGCAATACAAGTGAAACAGTGATCATGGAAAATGTGTTATATGACATTTCTCCACCTATACTTCAAATAGTTTCTCCAGGCGATAATCATTACACCATGAGAACGGAACTTACTTTTGTACAATCGGAAGATTTAGACTTTGGCCAGATAAAATGGGATGGAATTAATGAGGAAAATGAGCCTTTATCTACAACCTGGGAATTAAATGAAGCAGCTCGATTTTCTGGTGATCATGTATTAAATAATTACCATGAGCCAGTATTAATTGATGGAGGAGATTATAGCATTCAATTTGAAGGTAGAGATCCTGCCGGAAATGAAGCTGTACCGGTAAAAATTGTCCATTATAAAGTAGATCGTACACCACCAAAATTAACAAATTTAAATCCTGCTAACGGGTCATACGTAAACCTGGATGAAGTTGGGTTCACTTTAAGTGAAAATATTGAAAGTGCAATTGTATTATTTTCCAGCAATAATGATGAAAAAAAGATTTCTTTGCAATCAGACGAAATGAAGGAAGGAATCCATCCATTAGGTAGATTAAAAGCACAAGAACCATTGCTCGATGGGGAAGTTTATACTATAGCATTTTTTGGTATTGATTTTGCAGGCAATAAGTCTGATACGGTTACGATTGAAGAATTAACCTATGATATTTCTCCGCCTAAATTTACAGTTAAATCGCCACTTTCTAATTCGTACATCAATTCTTCTGAATTAATTATCACGATAAATGAACAATTGCAATCTGGTCAAATTATCTGGGAGCCAGGTTCAGGATCCTTGATATTAGATTCTTTAAAAACAAACCATTTACTTCCTGAAGAACATACAGTAGCATATGAATTTAATTTAGAAGAAAATATTCCATATAGCATCATTATCCGTGGAATGGATTTGGCAGGGAATACTGGAGAATCTGAATTTGTTGTAAATGTATTGTATGATATCACACCACCAGAAATCTCATTTCAATCACCAGAGGCTAATGATGTGGTAAACCATGTTCAAGTCAGTTATAGTATTAATGAAGATTTATCATCTGCCAATATGTTTTGGCAGGATATAAGTGAAAAAGATCCAGAACCAGTTCATGAGTCGGAGTTAAAGGAGACAGAACGTCTTCAAGGTCAATATATTGATCTAGAAATAACAAGATCTCCAAAATTATTTGATGGAGCAGAATATATGTTGCGACTTGAAGGAACTGACCTGGCAGGAAATACTGCAAATGCAGAAGCTGTCCCTTCGTTTAAATACGATATTACACCCCCTGAATTCTCACATATAACACCCCCATCCGGCTCTTTGATTAATGAGGCCAATATTGCTTTTACAAATAGTGAAGATATTGATTCGGGAAAAATAACTTTTACACGTGTTCTTGGAGCAGAAGACCTAGGTAGTCCTTATGTTGTTAATCTTGTAGGTAGCCATTTAAAAGAGGGGCAAAGGGGAGGAAAATTGCCAGAATCAATTGTACGATTAACAAATGGGTCTGTATATAGTATTGAATTTTTTGGTAAAGACTTTGCTGGAAATATGTCATCAGAAACTCGTATTGACAGTATTCGGTTTGATAATGAACCTCCGGTAGTGTTTTTAAAATCACCTTCTTCAAAATCATATACCAATTCTTTGGCAATCGATTTTTTAATCAGCGAAGATTTAGCAGCAGGTAATTTAGACATAAAAATAAAAGATGATAAAAAATTCAGTATTGAACTAGATGAAGCATATAGAAAAGCAGGAGAATATTCTCAATTTTTACCAAAGGAATTATTAGACCTGAACGATGGAATTGAGCTTAATATGTCGTTAACAGGAATAGATGCAGCAGGTAATGAAGCAACACCTTATAAACTAGAAAATATTAAATATGATACAACCCATCCCTCTATAACTATATTAAAACCTTCAGCAGATGATTTTATTAATTATACTTCAATTTCATATGAGCTCAGTGAAAATATCAAGGAAGCATATTTAAATGTTATTCAGATGGGTGGTGTATTGGACTCTAAATCACCACATAGAATTCAATTATCTGGAAATGAGTTAAAAGAGGGGAAAAAAGAAAATATACAATTGAAAAACGGACCAATATTAATGAATGGGTCTATTTATTCATTTGAATTTTCAGGAAATGATTTTGCAGATAATGAAGTGCAGTCCACTAAAATTTCAAATATTACATATGATAATGAACCTCCTTCTATTTCATTAAGCAGGCCTATTGATTCTGAACAAATAAAGAATTCAGAAATCAGTTATATTTTGTCTGATAACCTATCTAAAGGAGTTGTGATATTTAAAAATACAGGAGGAACAACGGATCCTGCTCTACACCATGAAGTCGAATTAAAAGGTTCACAGCTCAGGCAGGGTACCCAAATGAATATAGATATGTTATTGATGGATGCTTTGGCTGATGGTGGGCGATATTCCATTTCAATTCAAGGGTGGGATAAAGCCGGTAACGCATCTGAAAAAGCAACGGTAAAAGATGTATTATTTGATGTACTGCCACCGAACTTAGCTATCCATGAACCAAAAAGTGGTTCAGCTTTTAATGAACCTATCATCAGTTTTGAGATGAATGAAAAACTTGCAGAAGGAACATTAACATTCAGCAGAACTGGTGGGGGAGAAGATATAAATAGTCCGCACGAAGTATTAATTCTTCCTCCTTTTAATGACCAGGGTAGACACGATGGAATCAGCTTAGCCAATGATGTAACATTAAAGGATGGTAGTGTATATGAAATCACTTTTAATGCCCGGGATCCGGCAGGCAATGTCTCTGCGCCCGTAAAAGTTGAAAATATATTATATGATATATCTCCACCCACCATTACAGCTGATTCACCATCTTCAGGCTCATTTTTACAGAATTTGAAATTACAGTTCTCTGTTGATGAGCAACTAGCGAATGGAGAAATTACTGTAGAATATTTGATAGGTACTGCTGATCAAAACAGCCCCCACGTTATTCCATTGCAGGAAAGTCAATTATTGTTGGGTAGTCATGAAGTGTTGGCTCATGAATTGACAACATTAGTAAGTGGTGCAGGATATAATGTATTTATTAAAGGAAAAGATCGTGCAGGCAATTCAGCGATCCCCGGGGAAGTTGGACAATTACATTACGATATAGAACCACCGGTTATAACTATTCACTCTCCAAATACAGGGCAAAAAGTCAATCACACAATTGTTGGATTCAGCATTGGAGAAAAATTACAAGATTTAACTATAAAATGGGCAGCCAGCCAGGCAGAAGAGCAGAACATTATTCTTCCGAAGAAATATTTTCTCCCTGACCAGTATAACCAAGTTGTTTTACCAGAGCCACCTGAATTAGTATCGGGAGAAAATTATTCAATTCATTTAGCCGGTACAGATATGGCAGGTAATATAGCTGAAACTCAAATTGATAATATTGAATATGATATTACGCCACCTACATTTAAAACAGTTAGTCCCCAAAATGGCTCCTTTCAAAATCATACAAATATTGCATTTACTATTACTGAACCTTTAAAAGAAGGACAAATTATTTGGAATGCTATCGGTGGAACAACTGATCCATTGAGTCCAAGAAGTATTGAACTATCATCAGATGAACTTGTTAATGGAATGTCTACGCCAGCAAGTCTGACAAATCAAACCGCACTTCAAGATGGCAGCATCTATCAATTATCCATAAATGGTATCGATTTGGCTGGAAATGAAGGAAGTGCAGATTTAGCCAATGATATTCATTTTGATATATCACCTCCTGTAATTCAACTTTTATCTCCAGATAATGATGCATATGTGAATCATGATAATATAGAATTTTCTAACAGCGAAAATTTAAAATCAGGGAAAATCACTTGGAGCAGAAGTGGTGGTGGAGTTGATCCAACTAAGCACGAAGTGAACATGAAGGAAGGTGTATTAGCTTCGGGAACTCATAACACTGGGGAATTGCAAGATTTGCCTTTAGTGAGTATGGTGGACTACAAAGTTGAGATTACAGGAATAGACCTTGCGGGAAACAGCACAACTGCTACCAGTTCAAGGACGTTCCATTATGATACAACTCCACCGGCATTAACCATACTTGAGCCGCAATCAGATGCTTTTATAAATCATTTGAATGTTGCATATACACTTTCTGAACCATTACAGAGCGGCATATTTCAGTTTAAAAATCAAACTTCATCTGCTGTCGGTAAAACCATGTTACAGGGGAATGAACTGACAACACTCAATTGGGAAAGTAATCCATTAAGTTCACCTTTGGCTATTGTTGATGGCGGAACGTATACATATAAAATGGTTGGCACTGATTTGGCAGGTAATACAGGTGAATCGGTTGAGATTACGAATATTCGTTATGATATTTCCAAACCTGTTTTTACTATTACACGTCCTCTGGAGAATTATGTGAATGTGGAAAGTATTACCAGTTATTACCTTAATGAAGATATTGTTTCTGGTACTGCAACCTGGGTTCGCACAGGCGGAAAAATACTGGGACCAGTTGCAACAGCCAATAGACCACAAATTATGGAATTGAATGGAAATGAAATGTTGGAAGGTGATCACAAAAATATATTATTCACAAATTCACCCCAGTTAAATGCAACTACAGTTTATAAACTAACATTACAAGGTATCGATTTGGCAGGGAATGAAAGTCTGCCAACTTCTGTTGATGGAATAGCATTTATTCCAGCATTAAGCGGTAATTGGTTTTTTCAGGGTGCGATTATGACAGTGGTTTGGAGTTTTGAGCCCGATGAAGGTGTAGATGATCAATCAAAAGGCACGTTTTCGCAGGGCATCCAAATGGGAACAAAAATAAGTAATCAGGAATATGGAAAATATACTGTTGATTATTCAAAAACTCCTTGGGAGATGGTATACGTAATGGATAAATCGGGTCAACAGCGTTTCAGTATATTTGAATTTCGTGATAATCTTCATATGAAGGTATTGACAAAAGACCGTAAAAAACCAAAAAACTGGAGTGATGGTGAAATCATGTTGTACGAAAAACGGTAATCAATCCATTGAACAAGAGTTTCATCTGAAGTAAATTTGCCGGCTAATTTTTAACAAGATTTAAAAGGATATTATTGAAATGGCAAAAGGAACATCATTTGCAGAAAAATCCAAAGGAAAGAATAAAAAAAGTCAAACCTTTGTGAAATATGTAAAGAGTATAAAATCGGAAAAAACAGGGCACTGGCGTTTTAACGAACAAATGGTTCCACTGGAAAGCGGTGAGAACTTGGACGGTACTTTAAAACGGATGGAAGAAGAAAAATTGGCGTTGGATATGGAACTGCCGACACCGGTTGATGAAGTTGTTGAAGATACTACTGCACAAGAATTACAACCAGAAGCAGAAATGTCTGCTGATTCGGTTGAAGAGGTGACTGAAGAAGTTGCACAAAGTGAAGAAAAAGCAGAAGAAACGACTGCTGATGAAACAGAAGAAGTAGAGAATTCTGAATCAGAAGATGCATCTTCGGAAGAAGAAACAACGGAATCAGCAGCGCAAGAAGAATCTGCAGAAGCGCCTGAAGAGAACGATAATGCTGAAGTTATCAATGATGCAAATGATGAAAATGCCGCAAGTGAAGAAACAGTCGAAGAAACTGCAACCGGAGAAATTCCTGATGAATCTGACGAGGGCGCTGATGAAAATCAAGAACATACAACTGAAGTAGAATCAGAAGAAAAAAAACCAGAGTGATCCGATTCATACGGTTCATTTTAATATTATCTATTACCCTCGTTTTTTGAAAAATTAGATACCATCGGAGAGGTGTCCGAGTGGCTGAAGGAGCACGCTTGGAAAGCGTGTAAACGGCAACGTTTCGTGGGTTCGAATCCCACCCTCTCCGCCACCCCGTGTCCCAATGAGTCGAGATTTTTGGTTGTAGGGCCCACAACCTGACACTGATTGTTTGGATACTCGATTGACATACCAGCAACAGCTAAAAGTTAACTTTTGGTTGGTTTAGAAGTTTTTAAGGAGGCGTGGCAGAGCGGTTGAATGCACTGGTCTTGAAAACCAGCAAGGGTTCACGCCCTTCAGAGGTTCGAATCCTCTCGCCTCCGCCATCCTTTGATTTGCAATACAGAGTAAGCGAATAGTAAAATATTGTATAAAAAAATATAGCTAATCTATTCTTTCAGACGTTAGAATTGATTAGCTTTTCTATATATGACTAATGTGAAAAAACCACAAGTCCGATTTGCTCCCAGCCCCACAGGGCAATTACACCTTGGCAGTGCGCGCACTGCTCTTTTCAATTTCTTGTTCGCAAAACATTATAATGGCCTGTTTTACCTGCGTATCGAAGACACAGATAGGGAAAGGTCCAAACAAAAATACGTTGATCAAATTTGTTCTTCTTTAGCTTGGCTTGGATTAGTGTGGGATGGCGAACCATTGTTTCAATCCACTCGTTTTGAAGTATACCAGTCTGCAATCCAGTCATTGCTAAATAAAAATTCCGCATATCGTTGTTTTTGTTCGAAAGATGTTTTGGAAACGGGTCGCGCTGAAGGATCGTTTCAATATCCTGGAACGTGCATGAACTTGCCTGAAGAAGACATAAAAATGAATTTGAATTCTGGAAAAGATTTTGTTGTACGATTGAGAATTCAAAAAGGTGAAACAACTTTTGATGATTTAATTTATGGGCCTGTTCATGTTCAGCATGAAGAAATAGATGATTTTATTATTGCCCGATCAGATGGCCATCCTACCTATAATTTAACAGCTGTTATTGATGATCATGAAATGGAAATTACACACGTCATTCGCGGTGAAGATCATATCAGTAATACTCCGAAACAGATTTTAATATTTAAAGCTTTGGATTATGAAATTCCACAATTCGCACATTTACCCATGATCTTAGGACCGGACAAGAAACGTTTAAGCAAACGCCATAGTGCCCCCGGAGTGCAGCAGTTTAAACATAATGGATATTTGCCCGATGCGCTTTTGAATTATCTGGCCTTGCTGGGCTGGAATCCAGGAACGGAACAGGAAATATTTACACTTGATGAAATGATTACTGCATTTGATTTTGACCATGTACATAAAAAAGGTGCTGTCTATGATGACCAGAAATTAGCTTGGATCAGCGGCCAGCACATGATGCGCTTGGGTACTGCCAATATTTTGGAAGGCATTCATGAAATAGATCCGGATTGGGGCAAAGGGTTCGAAACACATTATTTGTATGCCGTTTTAGAACAGTTGAAACAACGCTCAAAATCACTGCAAGATTTTATGGACCAATCAACATACTTTTTCAGTGACCCTGAATCGTATGACAAAAAATCATCCCAGAAAAATTGGAAAGATGAAGGAGTGAATACCTTAATCAAAGCATACATAAGAAAATTGGAATCTAACGAAAATTGGGATGGAGATATTATTGAATCCAACTTGAGGAAAATTGCAGAGGATCATAATATTTCGGCAGGAAAAATGATTCATCCAACACGCTTGGCAGTAAGCGGTGTTGCCCATGGTCCATCGTTATTTGCCCTTATGGAATTGCTGGGGAAGGATGTGTGCATTCGCAGGTTAAAAAAAGCATTAGATAAATTTCCTTTGACATCATGACAGAAAAACAACACCGCCACTTCATCCAGCGTATTATTGATGAAGATAATAAAACAGGAAAATTTGACAACCGCGTACACACGCGCTTTCCGCCTGAACCAAATGGTCATTTGCATATCGGCCATGCCAAAGCTATATGTCTTGATTTTGGTATCGCCCAGGAATATGGCGGGCAATGCAACCTGCGATTTGATGATACAAACCCAATTGCAGAAGAAGAGGAATTTGTTGAAGCCATTCAGGAAGATGTCCGCTGGCTGGGGTTTGAATGGGATAATCTTTGTTTTGCTTCAGATTATTTCCAGCAAATGCATGATTATGCAGTGCAGCTGATCGAACAGGGTGATGCTTATGTATGTGATTTGTCTGCTGATGAGATAAAAAATACGAGGGGAACTCTTAAAGAACCTGGGAAAGAAAGTCCATTTCGAAACAGGTCCATTGCAGAAAACCTGGATTTATTCAAGCGCATGACGGCTGGTGAATTTCCGAACGGCAGCCGTACGTTACGTGCAAAAATCGATATGGCCCACCCGAATTTGAATATGCGTGATCCTGTTGTTTATCGTATTCTCCATGCTGCTCATCATAATACTGGAGATGCCTGGTGTGTGTATCCCATGTACGACTGGGCACACGGGTTGGAGGATTCAATCGAAGGTATCACACATTCATTATGCTCCATAGAGTTTGAAGACCACCGCCCGATTTATGATTGGTATTTGGACAGGTTAGGTGTATATCATCCCCAACAAATTGAGTTTGCCCGGCTTAATTTGAGTTATACTGTCATGTCCAAGCGGATGCTGAAGCAATTAGTCGATGGCGGGTATGTTGATGGTTGGGACGACCCCCGGATGCCGACATTATCTGGCATGCGCAGGATAGGATACACCCCAGGAGCTATACGTTCTTTTATGGATGAAGTGGGCATTGCCAAGCGTGATAACGTCATGGAGATTGCCAAACTGGAATCCATTTTAAGGGTTGATTTGAACAAACGAGCCCAGCGCAGAATGGCTGTATTAAACCCATTGAAAGTAGTTATCACAAATTATGTTGAAAACGAATCAGAGGAATTGGATGCTGTGAATAATCCTGAAGATGAAACTGCAGGAACAAGGTCAATTCCATTCAGTCGTGAGTTATATATAGAACAGGATGACTTCATGGAGGATCCGCCTAAAAAGTTTTTCCGCCTGGCTCCGGGCAGGGAAGTTCGTTTAAGGTATGCGTATTTTATTACCTGTCATGATGTCGTAAAAGATGATAAAGGAAATATTGTAGAATTGCATTGTACTTACGATCCGGCGACAAAGGGTGGATCTGCGCCAGACGGCCGTAAAGTGAAAGCAACAATTCATTGGGTATCAGCAAACGATGCAGTTGATGCTGAAGTTCGTTTATACGACCGGTTATTTTCCGTTCCCAATCCTGCATCAGCGGAATCTTTTGAAGATGTTTTGAATCCTGATTCATTGACTGTTTTAAACGCATGTAAACTGGAACCATCATTGGGTGCATCTGCAATTGGAGAATATATCCAGTTTGAGCGTTTGGGATATTTTTTCATGGATCTTAATTCTACGGATGAAAGGTTGGTGTTTAATCGTACTGTTCCATTACGTGATTCGTGGGCAAAGCTGGAAAAACAACAACAAAGTCAAAAGAATTAGCATTGGCAAAAGGAAATATTTCCTCATAACTTGAATGCTTATGCGGAAGTCCATATACACGATAATTTCGAGTATTTTTTTGCTTTCAGCGTTAAGTGCTGGGCCTACAGTATATTTATATATTATCAATTTTGATAACGTAACCCAGGAATCATCCATTGATTGGCTTGGCCAAGCGTTTGTAGATATGCTTAATGCCAAGCTGGTTGATATTGGAAAATTACGCTTACAAGGGCAGGATGACCTGGAAGCAATTATGAACAACCGATCGCTTTTGCTCCACCAACCTCGCGGATCAAGGAATTTCCTTTTACTCGGAAAATTTGAACGCAAACTGGATAATGTTGATGTCAGTTTACAATTGGTGGATATTGCCACTTGGGAAGAAGCTGACCGCCGCAAATTATCGGGAAATTATAATAAGATTTCAAAATTGAATATGAAATTGACGTCAACTGTGGAAACAATGCTGACACCATTCATACCAATCGATAAAAAGAAAAAAACGGTCTATCCAGAATTTTCAGTTGATAAGCCAGCCCTAAAAAAACCTTCTATTTATACCGATTCAAAAGCAGTCAGCAAAGACATAAACTCAGCGATTGAAGAGCTGGAAAAAAGTATGGATATAGCCATTGGCGCCCGGGATATTGCCAAACCAAATGAAACATTTAAAGAAGGTGAAGAATGGGTATTGGACCTAGGCAGCAGCGCCCAGCCAAGTTATAATCCTGAAAATGATGCCAATACATTGATGCTCGTGAATGTTTTAGATGACCTAATGGCCAGCCCTTATAATGTTGAAATCCAAAAACCGATTTTTGAATACGATGAAAAAAACGCAAAAATCATGAATGTCAGTATCAGTATAGAATATTCGCTGAAAGGTCATGTAATTGCTGACATGCTCAAGTCTTTGCCATATACCGGGTTGAAACAGGATGGCTCCCTGATGATTTTTGATTTTAATAAGGAAAAATTCAATTTTTCTGATGCGTTGCACGAAAAGATTCGATTCGGCAAATACAGGGCTGTACCTGTTATTTCGTTCTTAAATGAAGTTAATAAACCTGCAGTGTTAATCGTAGATACTCCAGAAGCTGCCATTCATCAGCTTGAATCAAATAATGTCCATTATGTTGCTGATCATAGATTTTCACCACTCATTGACTTTACAATAGGCGGCTGGGCTCTGCAAGTGGCTATGGAATCGGTTAAAATTCCGGTAACATATCATTTCAAAACACCTATCCATACTGCCGATAGTATTCGCAGGGTCAGTTTGAAGTTTGTACCTGAATCAGAGCTCCCATTTTTCTTACAATCACTGCTGTAAGTAATATATTTCTTAAAATCGTATCTTAAGTAGATCTCCTTTTTTAACTAATACCCGATTCAATTAAAATAGAAAAAAAATGAAGAAACTTATTTTATTAAGTCTCCTGTGCGGAACTATGCTTAATGCAGAACCATTATTGGGTACTGCCTTACCTAACTTATCGTTCAAGTTGATGGATGGGGGGCATACGTCCTTAAATGAATTATTAAAAGATGGTCCAGTATTGGTTGATTTTTGGGCTACGTGGTGTGCTCCGTGTAAAAAGGAAATGATTCATTTAGATAAATTTCATAAAAAATATGAAGAATATGGGTTTCAAGTACTTTGTATCAGTACTGATTCACCAAAAAGTATGTCCAAAGTAAAAAGCTACATACGCAGTAAAAAATTCAAATTTTTAGTTGGTCTTGATCCTAATCAACAAGTGGCCCAAAAAATGAATGCATTATTGCTCCCAACTTTATTAATCATTAATCAAAAAAGAGAAGTTGTCTGGTTTCATCAAGGGTATTTATCCGGGGATGAGATCGAGATCGAAAAACAGATCCGTCATGCATTAAATATACAGGGTGAGATCTCTGAATGAAGAGAGTCATTTTATTACTTTCTTTTTCAATGGTATGTGCCCAGGTGTCATTCACCGGCAATACAGAGACTCGCATCGGCGAAAGCAGAACCGGTTTTTATTACAATGAAACAATGATCAATACACATCTACAATACGGTGATTTTATCAATTGGCTGCAGTTTGAATTCAGTGATCCACCTGAACTTGGACGCTCTCTTAATGGACTCCGCAAATTGCGTCTTGAATATGACCGGGGAAATCTTTCATTAAAATTAGGTGATCTTTACGAAATATGGGGCAGAGGGATTATACTGAATTCCATTGATGATCAGCCGATTGACCGCGATACGGGAATCCGCGGTTTAAGCATTCATTATAATGCCGATCCCTTAGAAATGCATTTTATAACTGGAAAGGCAACATTCGCTCAAAGTACGATTTATGTTCCCGGCTTTAATAACCGCTATCACAATTATTCAACTTCATACAATCTGTACGGTGTTGATTTTAATTATATTTTGGGCAATCATTTCCTGGGCGCGTCATTTTTGCAGTCCAAAGAAGATCATCCCATTGCGTTTGCGGATACGCTTGATTTGAAAAATCAGCTGTTGAGTACACATTATACGTATAGTAATACAATTTATGATTTCTATTTAGAGTATATCATGAATCGCTCATTTGAGTTCAATAACGAAGATGAATATTACCAGGAGCATACAGATGGCAGGGGATTTTACGGTAACTTAAACTTATACCTCGATCTATTTTCTTTGAACATTGAATATATCAATTATCAATTTGGAACACTTGACCCTTTAAATCGTTGGGATCCTGTCTCGAATTATGGTCTCTTTCAGCCATACCAAAATCCACCAATAGCGATGAATATTCATGAGAATGTGCTTATGAATAGAATCACCCATCAATTTGATTTCAACAATGAAGTAGGATATAAATTTGAGATTATGGGTATGCTTACAGATTGGATTGACTTTTTTGGTGTGTATTCAGCTTCCAGCCGATCCATTTCGTGGGTAAGGAGTTCGGAGGATTTTTCCTGGCAGAAAGCCGGTGCATCCTCATACCTGCCAAATACTGATAAGTCAGCAATGCCTTTTCGTGATATTTATGGAGAATTATCATTTGATTTATTAAATGGTCAATTGTATGTAAAAACAGGTTATGGAGACAGTTATGATGTAACAGACCTGACTACCTATATCAAAACAGACACATCAAGTTCCATGTATTATATGCTGACATCAGGCCAAACAATACCTTTGTATATGGGCTATTCATTAGGTGGAGGTTGGAATATTCACGCGAAAATAGAAACACAATTTCTGAAGAAAGGCTTCAGCAGGATTGAAACACTCAATGGTGAAACAGTTATAGACACTTTTTATAGTGACTTTTATAATGATTTAAATGAGAATGGTGTTCCAGACAATGATGAATTTCTAGATTTTGAAACGAATCATTTTATGAGTATCAGTATTGGTAAATCACCTCACTGGTCTGCAACAGTAACATTAGATCGAACAAACATTTCCGAAACAGTAATTAATGACAGTCATCATTTGAACCCTTTAGAAGAGTTCTTGGGCATAGATCAAACAAAAAATTGGGTCAATTTAGAAATTATTTATAATGTTACAACTTCGATGAGACTTTCATTACTTTATGGATCTTTAAAGGGTGGCTTGATTTGCACGAATGGTGTCTGCAGAATCATTGAACCATTTGATGATGGATTTAAATTGGGTCTAACTACAGTTTTCTAACTGAATATTATGGTATATTAAGATCTTTATATAAGGTAAATTTAGTATTATTATTCAAAGAAGATTCATAATGAAAAAGGCAATATTTTTTTCACTTATTATTGCTTCATTTTTACAAGGTGCATCTAAAAAAGCATTAAGTGAATTAATTACGTCCACTACCTGAGGACCCTGTGCTGCTGCGGAGCAACAGCTAGACAATTTTACAGATCCTAGTCAATCCACATACGTTGGAGATGATAATGCTGCCAACTGGTGTCAGATAAGATATCATGTTTGGTGGCCAGGTGCTGGGAATGATCCGTTTTACTTATATAATACTGCATTGAACCAGGCTCGCAATAATTATTATGGCAATAATTATACGCCGCATATGTTTACCGGCGGTGATGATTCCGGTTCCAGTTCATCCACATGGCGTTCCCACGCATTAAATATGATCGGTGAAAATACTCCTGTTACAATTGAATTGAGTGGTGGGATTGACGGCTATGAAGTTGATGTAAGTGTGCTTGTCTCCAGTGAATCTGATCTTTCGTCCGCCAATACCGTATTGATAGTTGCCGCTACCATGGATTCAGTGTATTATGCCGGACCCAATGGTCTTCTACATCACCATGCAGTGATCATTGAATATTTAACAGCAACAAATACGGGTGATGCTATTACTTTGGATGGCACTAATGATGTGCAGATAAATTATGAATGGACTATGGACTCAAACTGGCCCAATAATAACACGGTCACTTGGGATATAAGCGATCTGAATATAGTAGCATTCGTGCAAAATTATTCATCCAAAGAAGTTTATCAGGTTGAAGCAGGACGTGTCAATGAAATGAACAATGATACGGATGAAGATGGTGTAGTCAATTCAGATGATAATTGCCCGGATACGTATAATCCTAATCAGGTAGATGTTGATAGTGATGGCGCCGGGAATGCCTGTGATGCCTGTGATAATGTCAATGTTTATGTTATGGGTAATGTTAATGGGGATGTTGAAGATTCTGCTCCGCTTATTGATATAATTGATGTTTTGTATTTAATAGACCTTATAGTGGATGATAACTATCCTGCCTGTTCAGGTGAAGTGGCTGATTATACTGGAGATGGTGTCGTTAATTTCGAGGATGTGATTTTCTTGGTTCTAGACATTTTAAACCAAGGCGGTTTAACTACAAGTGGATATGATGGTGGTGAAGGAAATGTTGCCTTAGAATTTTACGAAGATAAGACAATTATTTCATTGACAAATGATCAGCAAATCAGCGGTTTTCAAATCGATCTGGATGTTTATGATGAAAAGTCATTAGATCAATTAGTTGTTCCAAATGGATGGGTGTTAAAATCACAGCAAAATGAAGAGCGATTACGGATCGTGGGTATTGATCTTTCTGGGCAGAACGCACAGCAAACGATCAGCTTAACAATACCTGGCAAGGTGAATTCAATTTCTGAGTTAGGTGCATGTTGTCCGACAGGTAAACAAATTAATTTCAATGAACCTTCAACACCGGATAAAATTGAAATTCCAAAAACAGTCACAATAGGTCAATTATATCCAAATCCATTTAATCCGGAAGTATCAATTCCGTTTACATTGCCGAGTGAAATGCATACCAAGGTTGTTATTTATGATGTGCAGGGGCGACAAGTTGAAACACTGCTTAATGAGTATAATATGACAGCTGGCAGTCACTCGCTAAAATGGAACGCAGCCACATTTGCATCCGGTATTTATTTTGTACGTATTGAAACTCCTATTGGTTCTGATGTACGTAAAGCCTATTTAATAAAATAATAACGGAAAACAATTTCAGAGTTCATTACAGGGGGTATAAATTTGCCCCCTCTTTTTTTGAAAATGATGCCATTGGGGCGTCGTCTAATGGCAGGACACCAGGTTCTGGTCCTGGCAGTTGGGGTTCGAATCCCTGCGCCCCAGCGATAAAAAATGCGCCCGTGGTGAAATGGATATCACTGGTGGCTACGGACCACCCGTTAGGGGTTCGAATCCTCTCGGGCGTACTAATTTATCCTCGATAAGGAGGAAACGATTGGCAAGCACATTGATAATTGCTTGCCTTTCGAAGCCGAGAATTCGGCGTAGAAAGGGCCCGTTCGTCTAGTGGTTAGGACTCAGGATTCTCATTCCTGCAACAGGGGTTCGATCCCCCTACGGGCTACGGTAAACGTGCTTACCCTCACTTTTCCAGTGAGGGTTTTTATTATATAATATTATATATATTAATATACATATTTATGAGATTGATTTACATCCGTTGCAAATTATATATTATACCGTCGATAAATGTCCCCGGAGGTAAGGGGTCTTACCGAAAAAGTACGTTTAAATGAAATCGTATTGAGGTAACTATGCAAAAAAGTCCTGCAAATAAATCAAGTATTTCTTTCCATTTCTCATGGCTGGTGATTGCCATTCTGGTGGTCATGCTTCCCTGTCCCAACCTTTATGCCCAAGACGAAGATGAAGATTATGAAGATGCGACCGAGGTATTCTGGGGAGATGAAGAGGAGGAAGACGCATACGAGGAAGATGAATATTACGAAGAGGACGAGGAAGGTGAATTTGAAGAAGACGAATATTTTGATGAAGATGAATTTTATGAAGATGATACATCAGAATTTTATGATGATGAAGAATATTACGATGATGAAGAAGGTGAATTTGAAGAAGAGGGTGATCTTTCAGAAACTGAATTAGCTGATGTGGCCCAACAAATTGGCTATTCCCTGAATATTTCCGGTGCGTCACCCGGCTTTGTTAATCATGACATGAATACATATAACAATAATCCCCAGGTCAATTTTCGCTTAAGTGTCGAATTTCCTATGCTCATGCAAGTGTTGGGTGTTCGCTTTCGGTTTGGAGCAGAACTGGGGAATTTTGGTTTTCAGAATTATCTACCGATAGGCGGCGAATTTTCCGGGATGACTGCCATGGGTTTACTGGCGTTTCCTGCCGGGCCGGGTAAAATTAAATTAGGTGCAGGTTTGGTGGGAAATACGTTCGGTGTAACTGGTGAATCCACGTATGGCTTTGCTATAGGGAATACGCTGGAAATTCGAGGAGGTCTTCGCTATACCAGCGCTTTCGGTGTGCAAGATAACAAAGAAAATGAAATAGGCCTGGCCAGTTGGATGGATGGTTTAATCATGCTCGGGTTTAACCTCTAAACTCATTTTTCCTCGGCTATGAAATTGTACATTAAGTATTTTTTCGCTTTTGTATTTTTACAAGCATTAGCACTTCCTGTTTTTGCTGCTAACGGTGACGATATTTCCACTGTTGTAAGCAAAAGCGGTTCATATCAATCTGCACCTGGTTATTATAACAGTCATACATCGGATTTTGTATTAACTGTTACAATTAATGATCCGGATTATACAACATATACAACAGGAGGTAACGGTGAAGTAAAAGCATATGTTGTTTTTAATGATGGTGCAGCCACTGCAATAAATGACGAAGGTTGGGAAGATCTTGATGCGCAGTCACTTACTTATACAGTAAGTGCAGCAAACTTACCATTAACGACGGGCTGGCCTGGAGATGGAGGAACTGTTGATTTTCAGCTTCGTGTTAGAGATGTTGATGGAGGTAATAATATATATGATGCAGTCACATTTGCTGATGGATCATCAGAGTTAACAATTGACCGTACGTTTACTAATTATGGAATAACCGAACCAGATGCATCTGAATTCACAAAAAATTCAAATTTTCAAATATATGTACTTGAAGCTATAGATTCTCTGCACATCAATTGGTCCGGTGATGATAACTCTTCTCAAAGTGAAGTAATTGATCAAGCTATCAATGCAAGTGGATATACTACAATTACCGGAGGTATCACTCTTACGGAAGGTGTTACATATACAGCTACTATGAATTTATTTGATAATGCTCATAATAGAGCATATGATACTAATTTAAGTATTGGAGTTGATAATACTAATCCTGCCCTTACCAGTATCACCAGTGATGAAGATGCAGGCACATACAAAATTGGTGACGAATTAGATTTTAAAATCACTTTTAATGATTATGTTATTGCTTCCGGTGGTGCACTTACTGCTACGTTCAATACAACCAATGCTACTACTGCTACAACAGCAACCGATGATTGGGATCAAAGTTCAAGCTATGCTACTGAATGGTCAGGAACATATACTGTACAGGAAGGTGACG
>Ga0208524_1000118_pt1 | contig 40477 bp, 33 predicted proteins | sample ETNtaG_28_FD_185779 | JGI IMG/M metagenome (GOLD analysis project Ga0208524, IMG submission 185779) | Marine microbial and viral communities from oxygen minimum zone, Eastern Pacific Ocean - ETNP201406SV61 (SPAdes) (version 2) | ecosystem: Environmental > Aquatic > Marine > Oceanic ... | reverse complement strand
GGAACAGGTGTTGTTGCAAATAAAGTAGTGGATATGATTGGCCCAATGATTGGATTGGATAAAAGCAAGGAAATGATGTCAAAAATAGATCATGATGGCATTACAAAAGTGGTGGGGGATGCCCACGTCCTGCCATTTGATAATAATCATTTTGACCTAATTTATATGCGTAATGTTATACATTACCTCGAAAACCCAGCAATAGTATTTGCTGAAATTTTACGATGTTTAAAAAATGAAAGTATTTATCTGTTTTCACAAGTCATACCATTCAGTGATGAAATTTCCGACGAATATGATGAATTAATTGGTAGAGATATTCATTATCCGAACCATGGCGAAATAAAGGGTTTTTTCTCTGATTACATTATTTTGGATGAGGTTGAATATGTTTTAGAGGCACAAAGTATAATGAATTGGTTAAATAATACATGCCAGGATGATCAAAAGAAACAGAAGATTATAAACCAGCATAGAAATACATCAAATACATATAAAAATATGGTGAATTATAAAGAGGAAAACGATGATATATTCGTGGATATAAAGCATCTTTTTGTATTATCACAGAAATAATTATTTTACAAATATTGAGCTAAACTAGGGATTAATTCAGTTTTTTATCCATTTTCTCATTTTCCTTTTCAGACGTGCACCAATCTGAAATTTACCAACAAACCTGTTTTTTAATTCAAATTTTTCCAACTCGTCAAGTACCATTGGATACTTATTAATTTGTTCATCGAATAATCCAGAAACATAATCATATAACTGCAAATCCAACTGGTTATATTCAATAATCAATTCCTTAAGCTGTGGTTCAATATGTTTTGTTCTATCATCTCTTTTGACTGCATTGGCAATAGAGTATGTGGGTGTTTTCCACTTTAATAATTTTTTCAGCATAAGTAACGTTTCGTTATAACGCTCAGTTAAGCCTACTAAAATGAAATGCTTGGCAATGTTTGCTTTAGCTTGTTCAAGATGGTCAGAATTCATTTCATTGAAAGGGATTTTTAAAGCAGTATGCCTTCCTGCGATTAACCTTGTTTGCCCGTTATTGACCATTCGATGTTCGCCGCTTTCTACAAATTCCCCTATTGACAATTTATTCGCCAGTTCATGAAACTGATGACGGGGACGATTCTTAATATAGTGATAAGTTGATATAGTACGTTCGATTGGATCTCTCATCATGGAAAAATAAGTACAATGTTGAGGTATGAATTCATGAACACCAAAAAATACATGACCTTTGATCAATCTGTACCCAGATTTTTCATTAATTGTATTTTCATTAAAATTATCATCCATATTTATGAGAGTTCTATTTTCGAATGTTACTTTTTCAGAATATTGTTTTGATAAAATATCTCTTAGAGTGGTTCCACCAGTACGGGGGAGGTGCAGAAAAATGAGTGTATCATTCATTTAGATGTATACCTGATTGAGTAATAAATTTAGATTAGTTCAAAGATAGAGAATTCATATTTCACGCAATAATTAAATTTAGTCATATTTACATGCTGACACATACACAAAGAAGGCTAGTTAATGTTTTATTAGGTTCATTTGAAAATGCTTTAGTGGAACCATTTCTAAATCTGAATGCTATTAAAATAAATCCTATCTTTTTAGTTGGACCTCCAAGGTCGGGTACAACTGTTATATATCGCTGGTTCACTTATTATCTTGATGAAAAAATAGCATACATTACACGTTTGGCCGACTTATATCCGGAGAGTGCGTTTTTGCTAAATTGGATTGGATTAAAAATATTCAAACAAAAATTAGAAATCCAATCACAGCATAGATATGGACAAATAAAAGGATTTACGGCATTGGCAGAAGGCAATAGGCTGTGGCCGTGGTGCGAAGAAAGTTTGGATGGTCTAGAAAAATATAATTCTCGTTATTTGTTTGACAGAACAGATTATCAGAAGGAACAATCTATTACACCAATTGTTTCTTATTTCTTACAAAATGTAATTCGAAAACTTTGTTTGCTAATGAAAAGTGAACTTCTGATTAATAAATCTGTTCATAATACGATACATATTATGGAGTTAAAACAATTATTCCCCGAAGCAAAATTTATTGGTATTATTCGAGATGGGAGATCCGTGACAAAATCATTAATCAAAGCTCGGAAGGATATTCAGGGTAATTCACGGAAATGGTGGGGAGTAAAACCATCAAATTGGGAAAAAATTCGGTTATTACCGCCACATCTTTCCTGTGGGAAGCAATGGGAGGGACTTTTAGACGATATGGAGAATCAGTTAGAGCAATTACCGGAAACTGACTACATATTTATTCGCTATGAGGATTTTTTATTAAAACCCCAAGATGAACTTGAGAAGATTTATACACATTTTAAATTAAAGTACAATTTTTCTTCAAATCATATGGGAAAATTGAGGAAACCAGAGGAATATATGTTATTTTTTAAAAAATTAGAATTAGATGAATTAAATGAAACAATTTCAAATAAATTAAATCAATGGGGATATGAATAATCAACACTCATTTTACTTGTCTAGTATAGTGCAAATACTTAAAACAACAATCATATCTTTCATAATGTTTTTTGTATACTGGTTTTCACAATTAGTTCCAAAAAAGAAAAAACTGTGGGTTTTTGGTGCATGGAATGGAAAAAAATATGGAGATAACAGTAAATACTTATTTGAATATATTAATCTTAATGGAACTGAAATCAGGCCCATATGGTTAACACAGAATAAACAAGCATATGATTTGATTAGTTCTAAAGACTTTGAAGTCTATTATACATATAGTTTTAAAGGATTCCTTTTTTCAATGATGGCAGAAAAAATATTTGTTTCGGTCGGTATTAAAGATGTGAATCGATATATAATTAATAGAAAAGATGTGATTATGATGTGGCATGGTTGTACACCACTTAAAAAGATTGTTTTCGATGATGTCATTACTCGAAAAAATCAATTATTTTTTGAAAAATTACTCTATTATTTCTTTCCATTTCTTGGAACCACTCAAATGAAAGGTCATGTAATTTCTGGTTCTGATGAAGCCTCTAGGATTTTTAAAAGTGCATTCAATGCAAAAGAAGAACAAATATTACTTACGGGTTTTCCAAGGAATGATACATTTTTTGAAATGAATCATACAGCTCCTCTTTTAACTGATCTTATATCATTGAAAAGTTCAAATATGACTACTGTGATCTATATGCCTACGCATAGAAAAGAAGGTAAAGGTGATTTATCATCACTTTTTAATTTAGATCTTAATACATTCAATCAATCTTTGATCTCTCTTAATACAAAATTATTTATAAAGCTCCATTATTTTCACTTAAAAAACCATAAATATAAAAATTTTAGTAACATACATTTTATTACTGACTACGATATAGAACAGGATATTTATACAGTTTTAAATAAGTTTGATATCATGATAACTGATTATTCAAGTGTACACTTTGATTTTCTTTTGACCAAAAAGCCAATCATATTTGCCCCCTTTGATAAAGAAAAATATTTAACGGATGATCGGGAATTCTACTTTAATTACGATGAAGTAACGCCAGGACCACATGCTGGCAACTGGACGGAAATTTTAGAAAACATTGAAAAGTTTATTCAAAATCCAAAACTATATGAAGAGGAAAGACTCAATGTAATGAACAGGTTCAATCAATATACGGACTCACAAAATTGTCAAAGAGTTTTTTCTGCCATTAATAAAAATTAAAGTTCATGTATTCTAAGATTCCAAAACAATCCGGTAAAATCGCCAAGGAAGCCACCATTTCTTTTGTTGGAATGGGAATCGGCGATGCTGCACGATATTTATTTACTGCTATTTTAGCGAGATTTGCTGGTGTAGAATTTTTAGGGATTTATTCATTAGCAAGCTCAATAACTCGCATTGGAGAGGTATTTGGTAGAGCAGGGCTGCACAGTGGGGTAATGCGATTTGTCAGCCGTTTGGATAAAGAAACAGAAGTCGATGAAATAAAACAACGGATTCTCTCTGGATTAAAACTTGGATTGATGTTTGGAATAGTAATTATGATTTTTCAAATAGCATTTGCAGATTGGCTGTCATTTGAACTATTTAATGGATCTGAACTGCTTAAAACTGTATTGATCATCAGCGCTGTTTCGTTACCCTTTGCGACAATTATGGCCATTTCCGCCTTTGCGACTCAAGGTTTTAAACTGCTTAAATATAAAGTAATGATATTAAATATCATTCGTCCGGTTATTATGCTGGTCTGTGTTCTAATTAGCATTAGTTTTTTTACAAAAGATGCTGCCATTAAATATCCATTATTAATTTCAGCAGTATTTAGTTCATTTGCAGCAGTAATATTTTTAGGAAAATTAACTAAAATAAAAATGAGCCAGATTTTTTCGGGTGTTATGGATAAAGAATTGCTGCGTTTTTCCTATCCGCTCATGTTTGTAACAATTTTGGGGACGTTCATGCATTGGATGGATATAATGATGCTGGGTTATTTTACTGATACAACAACTGTAGGTTTATACCATCCCGCTGCCAGAACGGCTGGATTATTGCGAACAGTTTTGCTGGCATTTATGGGCATATTTGCACCCATGATGTCTGAATACCATCGCCAAGGAGATATTGGTGAAATGGGTAACTTGTATAAATTGATTGTCAGATGGATTATAAGTTTGTCATTGCCTCTGGCCATCATTTTAATACTTTATTCGAAAAAGATTATGTTGTTATTTGGTGTAAATTATTTAAGTGCATCAAATGTATTGATTGTTTTAACAGGCGCCGCATTTTTGCAAATAATCTTCGGCAGCGGGGGGCATACGTTAACTATGACAGGTTTTACCAAAGTTAATCTAGTTAATTCAATTATTATTGTTTTAATCAATATCACCTTGAATATTTTTTGGATACCACATTATGGAATTATTGGAGCAGCATACGCTACATTTGTTTCCATGGCATTATTGGGAATTTTACGGATTGTAGAGGTGTATTATTTTGTTAAATTAAATCCGTTTAGTTTAAAACTGTTTAAACCAATAATAGCTGGAGTCATAATGGCAGTTGTATTGATTTATATAAAACCTATGGTATTATCATTGCATACCATTGTTTCACTGATTATTATTTTACTTGTTGGATTATTATCATTTTTCTTCATGCTATGGATGTTGAAATTCGATGATGATGATCGTGAAATATGGTCAGGCATTGGTATGATTACGAATCGAAGGGAATCTTGATGGAGTTTAATTGGAAGCATCCTTTTTTTATTTCAGCAGTTGTTCTGACAGGAATAATTTGTATTTTATTTTATAATGTTATTTTTCAAGGAAACATTTTTGGTTCACCGGATACACTCGCTCCAAAGTCTTCAGGTATCATTTTACAGAAGAGTTACGAAGAATCCGGCGAATTTCCCCTATGGCAGCCGTGGATATTTTCCGGTATGCCAACGGCGGAAGCATTTACTTTTTTAAGTTATCTTTATTTCCCAGGTATATTATTAAAATTATTATTTATTAAAGGTCTTTTTGCTCAACTCCTCCATTTATTGTTTGCGGGCATTGGAGGGTTCATATTATTGCGGTCATTGAAATTATCTTCTGTTGCTTCATTCCTTGGGAGTACTGCATTCATGATAACCCCCTTCATGATCACTATGGTTGTTTTTGGTCACGGAAGTCAAATGATGACAGCGGCATATCTCCCATGGATCATATGGATGACCATTAAAATCATGGAAAAACCTTCAATCTGTAATGCTGGACTTCTAGCGATATTATTTGGGTTTCAATTACAGAGAGCACACGCTCAAATTGCCTATTATACGTGGATGCTGGCCGGAGCGTATGTTTTATATATGCTGATTACCAATTTTAAAAATCAGGAAAAACGGAAAAGTACATTTATCGGTTTTGGCAGCTTTACTGGTGCAGCTATACTGGGGATTGGTATAGCACTGTTAATTTATTTGCCTTCTATCGAATATACTCCTTTTTCAGTACGGGGTGGGGGAACAGCTGGAGGAGCAGATTATAATTATGCTACCAGTTGGTCATTCCATCCAAAAGAAATGTTAACATTTCTCTTACCATCTGCTTTTGGTTTTGGCGGGCAGACATATTGGGGATTTATGCCTTTTACGGATTATCCAAATTATATGGGTATTATTGTTTTACTATTAGCCGTCTATGGATTATCAACTAATCGAAATAATTTAACTTGGTTTATGTTGGGAACATCCATTTTAGCGATTTTCATTTCTTTTGGGAAGCATTTCAGTCTGATTTATGATCTGTTTTTTAATATATTTCCTTATTTCAATAAATTTCGTGTTCCGACTATGATCCTGATATTGCTGCAATTCAATATCGCTGTATTGGCAGCTATAGGTTTAGATGCATTAATTGGATTGAAAGAAAAGATAATTCCTCGTTGGTTTTGGATAACATCAGGTGCAATTGGATTGTGGTTGCTAATTCTTGTAATGGGATCCGGAATGTTGGAATCTTCATTGCAAAATAGCTTTACTCAACCCAGAACACGGGATCCAAATGCAATCCGAACAATCAATAATTTGCGCCTTGAAATATGGAATAAGGATGCGTGGTTATTAGTTCTTTGGGTAGGATTTGGACTTGGTGCAGTGTGGATGTGGATACATCGTAAAATAAATAAGAATACATTTTTAGCTGCAATTACTGTAGCAGCAATTATAGATATTGGACTTGTAGACTGGCGAATTATTCATCCGGATCGTAGATCAGGGCGTTCTGCATCAACTATGTCATTAAAAACTGTAGATCGATATTTTGATACCGATCCAGTCATCAATTTTCTGCAAAAACAGAAAGGTGATTTCAGGATTTATCCAGTAGGAAATCTTTTCGGAGAATCCAGATTCAGAGCATTTGGGCTGGAATCGGTAGGAGGTTATCATCCTGCAAAATTAAAAATAACAAATGATTTCATTCAAAAGACAAAAAATATCAGTTCATTTTCTTTGATGAAAATGCTGAATGTTCATTATATAATTAGCCAGCAACCCATTCAGTTTCCTGGATTGGTAGAAGTATTTAAAGGCAAAATGCGGTCGGGGAGAGGTGTTATTTCTCCAACTGTTTATGAATTGAAAGATAAATTACCCAGAGCATGGTTTGTCGAAAATGTCGAGGCAAAATCGAATGATCAACTGTGGGGAATGATAAATGAAGCGAACTTCAATCCTGAAGATATTGCTTATATCAAGTCAGATGATGACAGAGCTGGAGTTTATTCAAAAGGGACTATCAATAATATTGAAAAATCAATTCACACATTAAGATTAAACGTATCATGTGAAGAGATAGGTTTTCTTGTGGTGAGTGAGGTTCATTATCCTCTACGCTGGAAATGTACTATCGATGGTCAACCGGCAGAAACGATCGAGACTAATAAATTAATCAGAGGAATCATTATTCCAAAAGGAGAACATACTGTTAAATTCATTTATGATCGCTCCTCATTCAATAAAGGAAAAATGATTTCGGGATTATCTTTTGTCATCGCATTAGGGCTTTTAGGTGTTGGTATTTATAACAAACGTAGAAGATCATGAAAATTTATAAGCACTCAACAAACATAAAAGGCGGCTTGATTTTGCTGGGAGTGATCTTGATTTCCTCCCTGCTGATGTATTCACAATCTATTGTAAATAAGTTACGAAATGATAATAGAGAAATAGTTCAACTCTATGCAGAAATTATCGCAGCTACTGTCAAAGATGAATCGGATGCCAATTTGAGTTTCGTTTTTGATGAAATTATCAAAAAAGTACAATTTCCACTCATTTATTCTGATCGAAATCATATACCAATCTATTCAAAAAATTTGCCCGAAGATTTAAATCAGAAAGACTTATTAAAACATCAAAAAACGATGTCAGCCCAAAATAAGCCAATTTCATTGGATTTTATTGATAGTAATTCAGGTAAATATTTACATATTGGTTTTTTGTATTATGGTGATTCTAACCTCATCAAACGTTTGCAATGGTTACCTTTCCTTGAAATAGGAGCTGTAGCCATTTTTATCATTTTGGGTTTTGCAGGATTTTCTTTAATCAGAAATAGCGAAAAAAGACATATTTGGGTGGGGATGGCCAGGGAAACAGCCCATCAATTAGGTACACCTGTTTCTGCTCTCATGGGTTGGGTAGACATAATTAAAAATAATCCTCAAAAATTGGATGATGTTTTGGATGAAATGTCTACAGATATTAATCGTTTAGAACAGATTGTAGACCGTTTCAGCAAAATGGGATCAGAAGCAAAAATGGAAGAATATGATTTATCTAATGTGATCGAAAATGTAAAAATATATCTCGAGCGCCGTTTACCATCTATTGGAAAAAATGTTCAAATAAATAATCAAGTAGAAGAAGGGTTATTATTAAATGGGAATAGTATTCTCGTTTCATGGGCATTGGAAAACATCATTAAAAATGCAATTGATGCCATTGATCATGATAAAGGAAAAATTGAAATCAAGAACATAAAAGGTAATAATACTATTTTTATCACCATTTCTGATAATGGCCGAGGTATTCCCTATAAAGACAGGAAAAATGTATTTCGTCCCGGTTTCAGCAGTAAATCTAAAGGATGGGGAATGGGGCTTTCACTGGTAAAAAGAATCATTGAAGATATACATGCTGGAAAAATAGAGGTTAAAGAATCGTCTAAAACGGAAGGAACAACAATACAGATTTCAATTCCTCTATAATGCTTTTTGAAAGGCGTATATTCTCTCGGTAATTTTCCGAACAATTTTAAGGAGTTTAAATGGATTTACTTTATGCATTAGCAGCACCAGAAGGCCAAGGCGGCGGTGGTATCGCAGCGTTTCTGCCTTTTGTTCTAATCATGGCTGTCATCTATTTTCTAATGATACGGCCTCAATCAAAGCGTCAGAAAGAAAAACGCCAGATGCTTGAAAATATAAAAAAAGGCGACCGTGTAATCACCATCGGAGGGATTCATGGCAGTGTTGCTGGAATTAAAAATAACGGCAAGGTTGTTGTCTTGAAAGTTGATAAGAATATGAATATTACTGTGAATAAAACTGCCATTGCAGGATTAGCTGGTAGTGTTACGGAAGAAGATACACAAGTGGAAGCTCAAGCATAATGACTTTAATGGACATTATTCAATATGGTCATCCGATTCTTCGTAAAAAGTGTGAGAAAGTCACTGATTTCGATGCAATTCCAAAATTGATCGGTGACATGTTTGATACGATGTACGAAGAAGAAGGTATTGGTTTGGCAGCAAATCAGGTGGGTGTTGATTTAAACCTGATGATTATTGATGTCTCTCATACGGAAGAAACGGATGAAATTCACACATTGATAAATGGTGAAATTATTGACAGCTGGGGAGAATCAATATTTGAAGAAGGATGCTTATCAATCCCGGAAGTACGTTTGGAAGTGAAACGCCCGGAATTCATTAAATTAAAATATCAAACAATCAATGGTGATAAAAAAGAAGATGAATTCTCAGGATTATTGGGTCGTGCAATCCAACATGAGATTGATCATTTAAACGGTGTTTTCATCGTAGATAGAGTTAGCCCACTTGTCCGTATGCAGGTGAAAAAACAATTAAAAGAAATTGAAAAAGAATCTAATATGAAAAAAAGATCAATAAATCGTAAGGAATCATTCGTTTTATAATCCAAACATATTTCCAATATTTCGTCCAAACCTTTCGGGGGTTCCTGGAAGGTTTGTTTTTTTAGGAATCGACAGATGAAAATTGTTTTTATGGGAAATCCACAATTTGCTGTTCCAAGTTTGAGGAAACTTGTGGAAAGTGATCATGATATATTGTCCGTTGTTACGAATCCGCCTAAACCAGCAGGAAGGGGTAAACAATTAATTAAATCACCTGTTGCTGAATGTGCAAAAGAATTAAATCTTCCAATAATTGAAACAGATGAGCTTAAATCTGAAAATTTTTTACATACTTTACGTGATCTAAACGGAGATGTATTTGCAGTTGTTGCTTATCGAATATTGCCAAAAAAAGTAATCAATATTCCACTAAAAGGTGCCATTAACTTACATGGCTCTCTCTTGCCGAAATATCGTGGTGCAGCACCGATTCAATGGGCATTGATTAACGGTGAAAATGAAACAGGATTAACAACCTTTATCATTCAGCCAAAAGTGGATAAGGGAAATATTTTACTTCAGAAAACGATAAAAATTGATCAGGATGATAATTATGGATCTCTGGCAGAAAAAATGAGTCATACAGGGGCAGAGTTATTGGTAAATACGGTGGATCGATTCGAAAGTGAAAATGTCGAACAGTATAATCAACTCGATTCAAATGCAACACTGGCGCCGAAGATTACACCAGCATTAACAAATATTAGTTGGGAAAAATCAGCCAAAGAAATTCATAATCTTATCCGTGGATTAGCTCCATTTCCCGGCGCAAGGACTGTATTGGATAGTAAAACTCTTAAAATATTTAAAACCAAATACATCGAAGAAAATTCAACAAATAATTCAGGAGAAATCTCTAATATTGGAAAAGACTCCTTTAATGTACAAACCGGCAAAGGTCAACTGATTGTATTGGAAGTTCAAGTAGAAGGAAAACGCCGAATGAGTGCTGGTGATTTTCTCCGTGGTGTGCAACTAGATATTGGAAAAAATTTAAACTGATGGATCCGCTGCGCAGGCACGCAGTTAATGTTCTGACTCTTTTCGATAACAAGGGCGCTCAATTAAAACACATACGTGATACATATTGTAAAAAGTATTCTGTTAGCGGAAATGATCGCCAGAGATTAACTGCAATGACCAATGAAGTTATCCGATGGAGGGGACGATTGGATTATTGGTTAATGGGGCTCTTGAATAAACCCAATCGAAAAATTCAGCCTGAATTAAATAACATTTTACGTTTAGGAATCTATGAAGTTGTAATGGATGAAAAAGTTCCGGATTACGCTGCAGTGAATGCATACGTTGAAATTGCAAAAAGATCATTGGGAAAAGGACAGGGAAAATTGACAAATGCCCTATTAAGAAAAGCAACTGGTATACATAAAACTAACAAACCGGAAAAGTGTACATTAAATGACTGGTACTCATTTCCTAATTGGCTTTGGGAAAAATGGATAAACCAGTTTGGAAAAGAAAAAACAATAGAATTAGCTAACCTTTATAATTCAGCACCCAAAATTGATATTCGCAGGAATGAAGCAAAGTTGAGTCATGATGATTTCCAATCATATTGTAATGATCATGATGTGGAGATTGAACCATGGAGCGATTCAAACATTTTTTACAAAGTAATGCGCAATTTGTCTGGATTTAGAAATTTGATTGTTGCCGGTAAAATAAGCGTTCAAGACAGGGCAGCAGGGATGGTCGTTGAATTATTGGCTCCAATTCAAGGAGAAACCATTTTAGATGTATGTGCCGCCCCGGGGACAAAAGCGATTTACATTGCAGAATTAATGGATGGTAAAGGTGAACTATACATTTCAGATAATAATACAGATAGATTGGGGAAACTTGAGACGAATTTCAAAAACAGTGTTATTGATGTAAAAGATGCTTCAAAAGATAATTTTCCCATGGCGGATGCTATTTTAATCGATGCTCCCTGTTCTGGAACAGGAGTCATAGGCAAAAAACCGGATATTCGGTGGCGTCGGTCAATGAGCAATATTCAAGAATTTGTTGAGTTGCAAAAAAGTATTATCAACCATATGAGCCAGTTTCTTAAACCCGGCGGTAGAATGGTGTATTCAACGTGTTCGATTGAACCGGAAGAAAATTGGGGTGTGGTTGATGCATTTCTTAAATTAAAAGGTAATTATTTCATAGATATGGAAACAAACGACGTTTCTGATAGTTGGCTGGATGAAAGAGGTGCTTTGATACCATTTCCCCCAAAAAGTAATACGGATGGCATGTTTGCTGTCAGATTGAATAATGAAATTGAATAAAAAACTAAAACAATATATTTTAGCATTTGGTGTAGTATCTCTAGGTGCAATCATTTTATTTGAATTTATCATTATGCCAGCGTATACACGTCATGATAAAGATCAATACCTTGTTGACGTAAAAGGTAAAACGTTGGAAAACGCCATCGCTATTATCGAAGCTGAAGATTTCCGTGCTATTGTAAGTGATACAATGTATACCAATAAAGTTGCTTCGGGAATTGTTGTAGACCAATATCCCAAACCACATATGAAAGTAAAAACAGGTCGAACAGTTCGTCTTAAAATTTCTATTTCAGAGAAATTAGTCTCTATACCAAATCTTATTGGCCAATCATTACGCAGCGCTGAAATCACCCTCCAACAATCAGGATTGCGTATCGATACAGTTTATTCTGAATACAATCCCGAATATCCAAAAGGAACCATCGCCTGGCAGTATCCGAAAGCAAATGATACGATGAAAAAAGGACTGGGGATTCAGATCACTGTGAGTAAAGGCCTACCGCCTGATTTTTATCAAGTTCCCAATGTGATCGGTTTGAGCTTAAATCAGGCGAAAGAACATTTGGCAAATGCACGGTTGAAAGTAGGTAAAATTTCATATCATGAAGATCAGGACCTTGTGCCCTATACTGTATTGGATCAATCAATTAGTGAGGGGACTGTTTTGGACAGAGCTATGAAAATCAATATAGTTGTCAGTGTATTGGATCTCCAGGATATTTTTAATCAACTGACAACTGAACCCTAAATGATCAGTCCAGCAGAACTCAGCCGCAAGTTGATACATCTTTTTAACTTAGTTATTCCCATTTGTTACTTTTATTTCATAACTGATAAAAATCAGATGGCGGCGTTCGTGCTCGTATTTGCAATAATATTTATTATTATCGACTTTGCGAGAATGCGTTTGGAATTAGTCAAAAAGATCTTTAATCAATTGTTCAATTCAATGATGCGTAAACACGAAATCAGCGGTCGGTTTACCGGTGCTACTTGGGTTCTGATTATTGCTGTTCCAGTTATTTATTTCTTACCAAAAGAAATAGCAATTTTGAGTCTTGTATATATGTCAGTGGGTGATATAGCAGCCGCAATTGTCGGCTTATCATTTGGTAAAACTAAAATGGGAGAGAAATCGTTAGAAGGCTCTATTGGATGTTTGACCGTTTGTATTTCTGCAGCACTTTTACTTAATCTTGTTCCTTTGACTATTTCAATGAGCGGTGCAGTAATGGCGACCGTTTTTGAGGCTTTGCCGCTAGATATTGATGATAATATTCTAATACCTGTTGGAGCCGGTACCACCATGGCTATTGTGAGTTCTTTTATCGTATGACATTTTTATCACCGACATTATTGTGGGGTTTGTTGGCAGCTTCTATTCCCATCATTATTCATTTGATCAGCCTGAGTAAAACAAAAGAAATGGATTTCAGTTCCATACGATTTCTGGAGGAAATGAAGCACGAATCTATCCGCAAACTGCAGATAAAACAGTGGTTATTAATTTTATTAAGAACATTGATAATAGCAGCATTGGTGCTCATGCTTGCCAGACCAACGACAGAAGGATTTATTTCCAGTTGGTTAAGGGGTGATGTGGAATCAAGAGCAGTGGTAATTATTGACAATTCGGCAAGTATGTCATTAGCCGGTGAGAAAGAATCCCTGTTAGAAAATGCAAAACGGCAGTCCAAATTCCTCATTAGGAAACTGGATGAGAATACAGAAATTGAGATATATCAATCCAATCCAATGAAATTAATTTTCAATGGGAAACAGGACCGCGAACAACGTATTAGTAAAGCCATCAGCGCAATTTCACAATCAGCGACAGCAGATAAACTTTGGCCAGTCATCCTTAATGCGCTTAAAACTGCTGAACAGCATGAAATCAATAAAGAGTGTTTTATTTTCAGCGATATACAATCAGTACCGGATACGCTTTCTTTAAACCAGTTGCAGAATGAGCTAATTGAATGGAAGCTCTATTTCATCGGGCAGGAGACGGTCCAAGACAATATTGGTATCTATGAAGTTTTGCCCGTAAGCCAAGTCAAATTGCCGGATCATTTGATGAAACTGAATACGCTTGTTACAAATGAAGGTGATATTGAAAAACGAAATGTCCCCATTGAATTATACTTGAATAATGATCGGGTGGGGCAGGTTGTTACTGCCTTCAGCCCGGAAAAAGCGAAAGAATTTTTATTCCAAGCTTATCCCGGAAAGAGTGGAATAATTAGAGGCAAAATGACAATACCGGCAGATGATTTTTCTTTTGATAATGAACAATCATTCGAATTATCCATTCCCAATCAAATTTCCTGTATGTTAATTGGAGAGTCTGTTGAAGACATATTTCTCATTGAAGAAGCGCTTAACTCTATCAGTGGTGAAAATGAGTATATTTTTCTACATAGAAAAATTATGCCATCCATCGAAAAACTTTTTCTAGATGATACAGATGTATTGATTATGAACAGGCCGCATAGGATTTCGAATAAGGCTGTGGATGATATCCAGCGATTTACTTCTCGAGGCGGCGGTTTAATTTGGATATCAGATGTAGGGGATGAACAATGGTCTACAGACGTTGAATCTGCTTTAAAATTGCCCATTTATATGCAAATAAAAGATGCGGGATCGGAATCGTTTTTTGCGGTTGAACGAACCGATACACAGCATGGACTTTTTGCAGATTTAACGGTTCGCAAAATGTCTGATGAACTTCCGGAAGTGTACACATATACCCGGGTCAGGCCGCGCTTAAATCAGAATGTTATTTTATCCATGCATAATGGCGATCCATATTTGCTCGAATACAAGTTGATAAGCGGAAACGTCTATTATTTTTCATCCCCAATTGGATTAGAATGGAACGACCTAGCACTGCGGGGCCTTTTTGTCCCATTACTACATCGTATGCTTATTCTTTTGGCAACGGATGAAAGTAATACTTTACCCGTTTTTGCGGGAGAAACAAAAGAAATTAACATGCCCAAAGAACTGTTGAATTCAAAATGGGAAGTGTATTCTCCATCAGGAAAACAGACCTTATTGATTCCAGATTATAACAGGGAATTATTACTGATTGAAAAAACGGAAGAATTAGGATCATACGAAATTTATGCAGGCGGAGACTTTTTTACGGCATTTTCAACACAATTGCATCCTCATGAGCGTCCGATAAATAGAATATCCGGTCAATTGATTGTCAATGCTATCGGATCATCGCAAGCACACTATATTTCTCCCGGAGAAAATACAACTGCTGTTCTGCAGGACTTACGGTATGGAAAAGCCCTGTGGCGAAATTTTTTAATAATAGCTATCATTTTAATGTTGTTAGAATCCATTATTGGCCGGCCAAATATCCACGCGTTGAAATCTAAAGGTTGATGGAAAATCTGGAGTTAAAGCTTGAAAAAGCACTGTTGGTTGGAGTCATACATGGAGAAGTGAATGAGGCTACAACAATTGAACATTTAGACGAATTAGAATTATTGGCTGATACTGCCGGCGCTAAAGTTGTGGGTCAAATCACCCAGCGATTAAAAAAATTGAATCCCCAATTTTTGGTTGGAAAGGGAAAGGCAGATCAAATAGTTGGGCAAGCCAAGGAACTTGATGCGCAGCTTATCATTTTTGATGATGATCTTTCTCCAGCTCAAGCAAAGAATTTTATGAATCTCTCTGATGATCTTAAGGTGATTGATCGAAGCGCTCTCATCTTGGATATATTTCGTCAGCATGCCAGGTCTCGGGAGGCAAAGACTCAAGTAGAACTGGCGCACTTGGGATATTTGCTACCCCGTTTAACACGACAATGGACACACTTGGAACGACAGATTGGCGGGATCGGAACACGCTCCGGTATGGGCGAAACACAAATTGAAATCGATCGACGATTAATACGTACTCGTATTTCCAAATTGAAAAAGGAATTGGAAAAGATCGATCAGGAACGGACTGTCCAGAGTAAGGGCAGGCAGACATATTTCCGCGCTGCACTGGTGGGATATACAAATGCGGGAAAATCAACGATTATGAATGTTCTTTCCGGAGCTGATGTATTTGTTGAGGATCAATTGTTTGCCACGCTGGATACAACCATTCGTCAAGTGAATATTAATGATTCGCACCAAGTTCTGTTAAGTGATACAGTGGGGTTTGTTCGCAAACTGCCACATGATTTGGTAGCCAGTTTTCGCAGCACATTAAAAGAAGTGGTGGATGCGGATCTTTTATTAGTCGTTCTTGATGCATCTTCGCCACACGTTTCAGATCACTATAAAACGATCAAAAATGTTCTTGACGAAATTGATGCCGGAGATAAACGAAGCTTGATTGTTCTAAATAAAATTGATTTAGTTGAGGATATGAAGATATTGAATCAATTGAAGCAAACATTTCCTGAAGCGGTTATGATTTCTGCGCTGGATAAACTGCGATTGGATGAATTGCTTAAATCTATTGAATCCATCATGAATGAAGACTTCCAAACTGTGGACGTAGATATTCCATTTGTAAATGGGAAAATAATTTCAGAAATCCAGGATGATATGGATGTGCTCGACCGCGAATATTATGATGAAGGTGTGCGTATGACCATCAAGGGACCCAGCGGTAAAATCCAACAGATTTTAAGTCAATTGACATAAAAGCATTCAAAAGGTGTAGGATATTGGATTTTTACTTATCATTCAATCAACCTTTCCCAGTTATCATAAAAAAAATCCCGACACGAAAGTGTCGGGATTAAAACTTCCCGCATTGAGTGTTTTTCAGGATCATGATTAACATGAGCGGTGACCTCCCGCCAACAGCAAACTTCCTTTACCCCGGCGAACCAGAGAAGGCCTGTTTTTTGCCGACAGAGTTAGTCTCCAAGGGTAATTATTGAAGATCCTGAATAACGTGTCTCAAGCGGGAATTGTTAAAAAGCTACTCTAAATTTATCCGATCAAACAACCGAGAACAAGGGTTAATTGTAATCTTTTAATTTCCCTCAAGTTGTTGAACCACTGCTCTCTGATTTTTTACTTTTTGCTTAATGAAGTATTTGGCCCAAGAAAGTCTTAGTTCGTTCATTCTGTGGATTATTAAAGAATTCTTCCGGTTCGTTTTCTTCAATGAGCATGCCTTCATCCATAAAAACAACCCTGTGGGCAACACTCTTAGCAAAACCCATCTCATGGGTAACAACAATCATGGTCATACCATCTCTCGCCAGGCTGATCATAACATCCAGAACTTCTTTAACCATTTCAGGATCAAGTGCAGAAGTTACTTCATCAAACAACATAATATTGGGTTTCATACAGAGGCTTCGTGCAATGGCTACCCTTTGCTGCTGACCGCCTGATAACTGACCAGGAAATTTGGCTGCTTGTTCTACTATCTGAACTTTTTCTAAATAATGCATAGCAATGTCTTCAGCTTCTTTTTTGGATATTTTCCTAACCCAAATGGGTCCGATGGTTAAATTTTCGAGAATAGTCAGGTGAGGGAATAAATTAAAATGCTGAAATACCATGCCAACTTCAGATCTAACTTTTTCAATATGTTTTAGATCTTTTGTTAACTCTATTCCATCAACAATAATCTGTCCCCTCTGGTGTTCTTCGAGGCGATTAATACATCTGATCAAAGTTGATTTGCCAGAACCTGAAGGACCACATACAACAATACGTTCTCTTCGCTTTATATCCAGATTGATATCGTTGAGTACATGAAAGTCACCATACCATTTATGCATGTTGACAATTTTGATGATGGTATCTTCGTTAGAAATATCCATCTTTTTATTAGAGTTTTCGTTCATAAATCATCGCTTTGTAAAAAGTTATTGGTAATTATTATAAGCCTGTATCTAGTTCTTTTTCAAGTTTTCGGCTGTAAGTGGACATAAAAAAGCAACATAGAAAATAGATAACTGCTAAAAATAAATATGCCTCTGATGAGAATCCCATCCATTTAGGCTCGGATAATGCAACTTGTGTTGTTCTTAATAGATCATGTAATCCTATAATCATTACAAGAGATGTGTCCTTAAAAGCTGAAATTAAGACACTAACCGAGGGTGGAATAACAATTTTAAGTGCTTGGGGTAATATAATCAGGCGCATGGTATGAGCATAATTTAATCCTACGGCAGCCGCAGCTTCAAACTGCCCCTTATTCATACCCTGTAAGCCACCTCTAACTACCTCGGCAATATATGCTGCAGTGAATAATATAATTGCAACCTGTGCTCTTAAAATTGCATTAATTGAGACCCCTTCCGGTAAAAATAGCGGGAAGACAACCGATGACATAAATAGCAAACTAATAAGAGGAACACCTCGAATCAATTCGATATAAAACACACAAAATGTTTTAATGACAGGAAACTTTGATTGCCTGCCCAGAGCTAGAGCGATACCTAAAGGATAAGATGCAGTTAATCCGAAAACTGAAAGTTGTAAGGTTAAAATAATCCCACCCCATTTTTCTATATCGACAGGGGCAAGACCAAATATACCACCTTTTAACACCACGCCCATAATTCCCAATGAGACAAGCCATGTATAACCCAGATATTTATTCCAATAATTTCTATTCCGGCTGATAACTAGTAGTGTGCAGAGCAATATGATGGCAGCAATCGGCCTCCATAAGACATCCTGAGGATAAAATCCGAAAAGGATGATTTTATAGTTAGCAGAAATAAAGGACCAGCAAGCACCGCCTGCTTCTCTACAATTGGAATCGGGTGCCCATGTGCTTGTAATAAAAGCCCATTTAATAAGTGGTATAATCGAAAACCATAAAATACTTAATAAGCCGAGTGTGAGAATAGCATTAATTGGACTTGAAAATAGATTTTTACGCGTCCAACCAATTATACCGACGTCTGATATCGGAGGTTTAACAATTTCTTTTTTTATATTTTCATTGATAGTTTCCATAAGAAATTATCTAGTCTCCTTATCTTTCAACTAATGCCCTTTTCTTGTTATACCAATTCATGAATGCTGAAGTTAACAGACTGAAAATCAGGTAAACGATCATGATAAACATAACACCTTCAATTGCCTGGCCTGTCTGATTTATTGCAGTTCCAGCCACTGAAACAAAATCCGGATACCCAATGGCAACTGCCAATGAACTGTTTTTCGTTAAATTGAGCATTTGGCTGGTTAATGGGGGTATAATAACGCGTAGAGCCTGCGGCAAAATAATCAAATTTAAGACCTGCCCAGGTTTAAGTCCGATGGCAATGGCAGCTTCCGTTTGACCCTTTGAAACCGCTTGTATTCCAGCTCGAACAATCTCTGCCACAAAGGCTGCTGTATAAAGGACCAGTCCAAGTAAGAGGGCAGCGAACTCAGGGCTGACAGTTAATCCGCCTTTAAAGTTGAATCCTTTTAGTGCTGGCATATTCATTTCAGTTGGCATACCACCAAATATCCAGGTTAAGAGGGGAAGACCAATGATCAGTCCAATTGATGTAGAAAAGACAGGGAATGCCTGGCCGGTTTTATTCTGTCTGTTTTTAGCCCATTTTTTTATAAAATAAATGATAATAACAGCAAGAATAAGGGCTGCGGCCATATATTTATAAATTGGGTTGGACGCAGGTATTCCAACAATCAAACCACGATTGCATATAAATAGTCCAGCTATCGGATTAAAGGCTTGCCGTGGTGATGGCAGCATTTCATAAAAGAATGCATACCAGAAAAATAATTGTAATAAGACTGGGATATCCTGGAAAATTTCAATATATGCAGCGGCGCATTTGTTTATTAACCAGTTTTTAGATAACCTGGCTATTCCCAAGAATGTTCCCAGTATAACAGTTAAAATAATACCAATAAAAGAGACGAGCAGGGTGTTTAAAAAACCTACAAAAAGTGCTTTAGAGTATTTGTCTGCAGCCGAGTATTCGATTATGGACTCACCAATTTCAAAGGATGCTTCCCTGTCTAAAAATTCGAAACCGGTGGCAATGGACTGCCGTTCCAAGTTAGCGGTTGTATTAGAGATTAAATACCAGGCAACAAAAGCAAAAAGACAAGCTGCGCCTACTTGATATAATATCGCCCGTTTGTCGGGATCATACCAGAATGATATGTGTGATGAAACATTATCAATATCTTTATTCACAATACCTTCTAAAAGCCCATAAATAGTAATGGTGCAATTTGAAACAAATCGCACCATTACTAATGTGAAAATTAAATTTTATTTAAATGGAGGAGAATACATCAAGCCACCATTGATCCACAGTGCATTAAGACCTCTTTCAAGTTTTAACGGAGTGTTCACGCCGACATTTCTTTCAAAAATCTCCCCGTAGTTACCTACACCTTTAATGATTTTGTATACGAAATCTTCATCAAGGCCCAACGCTTTTCCATTTCCTTTTGTAACACCTAAGAATCTTTTGATTTTGGGATCATTGCTTTTCAACATGGAATCAACATTGGCTTGAGTGATTCCCATTTCTTCTGCATTAATCAGTGCAAGTGTTGAATAGTTCACGATATCTTTCCATTTGTTATCGCCATGTCTTACTGCAGGAGCAAGGGGCTCTTTTGAGATAATTTCAGGAAGAATCATGTAATCATCTGGGTTTGGAGCAACTGTACGGATGGCTGCCAATTGGGAAGCGTCTGTAGTGATGCAATCGCATCGTCCTGCGAAAAATGCCTTGTTAAGCTCGGGAGTTGATTCGATCACAACTGGGTTCATTTTCATGCCATTGGCTCTGAAATAATCAGCTGCATTCAACTCGGAAGTTGTACCTGGAAGAACACATACAGAGGCACCATCAAGATCTTTGGCACTTTTCACACCCAATTCTTTTGGTACAAGAAATCCCTGGCCGTCATAATAGTTAACAACACAGAAGTCCAGACCTAGCGCAGAGTCTCGACTTAAAGTCTGGGTACAATTTCTGTAAAGAACATCAATTTCGCCGGATTGCAATGCTGTGAATCTTGTTTTCGCAGTAAGAGCGGTGAATTTCAGTTTGTCAGGTGTCCCAAATACCGCTATGGAAAGAGCTCTTGCACAATCAACATCTAACCCTTGTTCAACGCCTTTTTCATTAACATTACCAAAGCCGGCAACGCTGCCATTATACCCTACTTGAATAAATCCTTTTGCTTTTACATCTTCAAAGGTTCCTGCCATGGCAAATGTTGACATCGCAAGAACGGTGACGCAAACAGCTAATACTTTAAATAACTTCATAGATAACTCTCCTCCATTTACATAAAATTAATTAGTTATGGCCAATTCTTCACCCCGGAGGGCAATACGTTTCTGTTCGGTTTCTGCACGACCCGGTTGGATGAGATTTACCAGTACATTGCCCATTATCACTGATAGGGCGGTGGTAATCAAGTAATAAGTAATGGTTTTGCTCCCAATGACACCAAGCTTTCGAACATCCCCAAGCCGGGTAATGCCAACGACCATAGACGTCATCACCAGTAGAATCACAAGCATCAGTAGCGCCTTAATGAATATTTCACCTATAACCTTCACCGCTATTCCCGCTTCGGGCCATGCACCACCTAAGGCGATACCAAACACAATGCCAATGAGGATGGCGATGAGCAATCGGTTTGATGATTTGTTTTTATTCATTTGGTAACTGGTTAATAATCTACAAGAAATATTTTAGGAGGACAATGTGTAAAATTCATACTGAAGTTAGTGTAATTGTGGGTATCCTGTTGGCTGTCGTGAGACATGTTAACTCGAAAAGCATTTACACTGACACATTCGTATAAAGCAGTCTCATCCAAGAACAAGTACATATATATTGTCTTGAATAGTTGCATAGTAGTGTTGGAATTTGCAGATGATAAAATTAATTTCACAGGCACAAGATGAATCAAACGCCCCTAAAATATGTTATTCTTTTTACAGTTCTAGTAGCATTAACTGTATATTTTATTATGTTGAATGCAGCTACTTTTCGTTTTCATACCGTCCGGGATGATTTTATGGACTGGCATTTCGCCAATAACCCCACTTCCGCCACGTGGATTGGCATACATGATTACGATGGCCGATTACCGGATATTAGTGCGAAAGGCCGTGAAAAAGAACGTGTGCAATTGTTTGAAGTTAAAGAAAAGTTGGAAGCCATCGATGGTAAATCACTGAATGATAATGACCGCATCGACCGACAGATTTTGCTGGATATGATCGAATCCAGCTTTTTTAATATGGATGAATTGCAGAGTTTTTCATGGAATCCACTGGAATACTTGTGGGGATTGGGTTACGCTTATGAAAGTTTGTTAGCCTATGATTTTGCTCCGGTAGAAGAACGGGCGGAGAATTTATCCAGACGATTTTTAGCCACATCTGAATATCTGGCTCACGCTCAAGAAAATCTGGTGGAATTTCCTAAACCTCATTTGGAGACTGCCGTAAAGCAAGCCAAGGGGTTGGCGGGTATGTTCGATTCATCTATCCCGGAAATGGCAGAGAAGCTCAAAGATGACTTTCGAAAGAATTTTGAACACAATGCAGGCTTGGCTAAACAAGCTTTAGAAGAATTCATTACATTTTTGGAAAGTCATCAGGATGATGAATCATTCAGGGATTTTAGAATTGGCCGGCAGCTGTATAATAAAAAATTATTTCATACACTTAAGGAAGGCATTTCTGCGCCGGAAGTTTTGGAACGAGCCGAGCGTCATTTACGTGTCATTCAAAATGAGATGTTCGCCTTGGCAGAACCAATATACGCTGAATGGTTTGGAGAAACGCCGACTACAAATAGCCATGAAAATAAATTGAAAATGACGCGACGAGTATTGGACAAAATTGCTGAAGATCATGCACCGCGAGATCAGGTTGTGGAAGCAGCACGGGAAACCATCGCGGAGCTGGAGCAATTCATCCGAGATAATGATCTATTAACTTTAGATGATTCTAAACCATTGGAAATTCGGGAAACACCGGAATATCAGCGCGGTGTGAGTGGGGCGTCATTGCAATCGCCGGGACCCCTGGAAAACAACTTACCTACTTTTTACAATGTGTCTCCTATTCCGGAAGATTGGACAGATGAACAAGCCAATTCGTTTTTGGAAGAATACAATACCATTTCCATGAAGATCTTGTCCATCCACGAAGCATTACCTGGGCATTATGTACAGCTCTATTACGCCAACCGCCACCCATCATTAGTCCGGGCATCATTTGGTAGCGGAGTCATGATTGAAGGCTGGGCGCATTATACGGAAGACATGATGGTAAATGCTGGACTTGGCGGTGGCGATCTCCGTTATAGTTTGGTGGAAAAGAAATGGAAACTTCGTGGTATCGCTAATGCCATCATAGATCAGAAGATCCACGCCGAACGCATGACAGAACAGAAAGCGCTGGATCTCATGATCAATGAAACGTTTCAGGAAGAATCAGAAGCCAATGGAAAATGGCGTCGGGCTCAATTGACATCAACGCAATTGGCTACGTATTTTACAGGATATATTCTCTTTTTAGAATTATTGGAAGATTACAAACAACAGGAGGGAGATGATTTTGTTTTGAAGAAATTTCATGAAGAATTGCTTTCATACGGATCAATTCCCATTCGCTATATACGCGAAATGATGATAAACGAATAATGTCATACTGAAGGAACAAAGTGACTGAAGTATCTCAAGCGATTGATTTATAAAACATACTTTTGAGATTCTTCACTTCGTTCAGAATGACAAAATAAAATGACATATTTTTCCATTATCCTACTTTATCTCTTCACTTTAATCGGTGTGGGGATATACAAATCCAAAAAGATCAAAACTCAAGCCGACTTTGCCGTGGCGGGGCGCAGTCTTTCTCCATGGGTTTTGGTGGGCACTATGCTGGCCACATGGATCGGTACCGGCTCCATTTTGGGAAACGCCGGAAAAACCTACGAAACGGGTATGGCCGCATTGATTCTCCCTCTTGGTGGAACATTGGGAATTCTTTTACTGACGCAAATTGCTGGAAAAGTCCGCAGCTATGAAAAATACACTGTGCCTGAAATCATCGGTGATCGCTACGGCCCCGGAGCGCGACTCTTGAGCGTTATTGCGTTGGTCATGGCTTACATGGTTATCGTCAGTTACCAGTACAACGCCGGTGGTGCCGTCATTTCGACTATCCTTACGGATGAGAACGGCGTTTCTCTAATTTCATTGGAAATGGCCACGGTTGTTGCTGCGGTATTTATTATTGCGTATACCATGCTGGCGGGACTGGTGAGCGTGGCTTATACCGATGTGGGCAACGGCATTATTATGACCATTGCACTCATTATTGCTTTTCCCATCCTCTGGTTCAAAGCCGGAGGATGGAGTGGAATGGAGGTTGCTTTTGCAGGAATGGGTAAGAATCAGCATATGCAGTTTTTTGGTGTGTATTCCGGGATGGATATTATCAATTTTTGCTTACCTCCTTTTTTGCTGGTGTTGGGTGATGCCAATATGTACCAGAGATTTTTTGCTAGTAAAGATGCAAAAGGCGCCAAGTCTGCAACCAAAATACTTGTGTTTGCTGTGGTCATAATCGAATTACTCATTATTGCTTCAGCTTGGGTAAGTGCTTCCATGATTCCAGATGCAGAAGTGGGTAAACATGTGCTTATTTATGCAGCCCACAGATTCTTACCCACATTTCTGGGCGCTATCATGATGACGACGATTGTGGGTATTATTATATCCACGGCTGATTCATATTTGCTGGTGCCGGCGACCACGCTCATGCGTGACATTTATTTAAATTATATAAACCCCAAAGCATCAGAAAAGAAAATTGTTCTATTGAGCCGGCTGTTGGTGTTGGCTCTGGGCATTGTTGCATTTATCGTTTCCAGAAGCTTTGCAGAATCGGAGGGCTTTTTTGAGCGTGCGCTTTATGCCTACACCATTTACGGGGCGGCTATTACACCTGTTTTAGTTGCGGCGTTATTTTGGAAAAATGCCACCAAAGAAGGCGCAGTGGCGTCTATCATTTTCGGAACGGTGATAACGCTGTTATGGAAAGAAGTGCCTGCATTGTGGACTTGGCTTCCGGGTGGTCTCTATGGTTCTGTGGATGAAGTTTTGCCAGCAATTTGCTGTTCTGTCATCGCCCTGGTGGGGGTGAGTTATGCGACAAAAAAATAGCTAGATTGTCTTTGCTAACGGAGGGTTTTGTGTCTGGGTAAAATCCGGTTTTGGGCCCAAATCTCGGCTGTAATATTCAAAGGTAAACCCCGTACCCTGCCAATTATCCACCCGGTTAATGATCTTTATATCTCCGGTAAATTTGGAAGACTTACCCAGCTTTACGTGACCTGTAATAAAGCGAATGCTGTCACGCTTCTTGGCCCAGCTTAAATAAACCCGTTTCAAAATTTTTGCGTACCCGTTACCCTTGTATTTGTCCATAATGACAAATGCGTAGGTATAGAGGGTGTTGCCTTCACCAAAGTTTTCGTCCAAGCGAGCCCAAGGTTCAGATGATAAATCTTCAATAGCTACACCGATAATAAAGCCAATGATTTCTCCACGGTAACGGGCGATGAATGGCAGAGAAGATGGTTTATTAAAATATTTGTGGATGGTGGCCTTGGAAAGAACGGCCTTTTCACCGTATTCATCAGACAAATGCTCGGAAATCTTGATAAGCTGTGGATAGTCATCCTCGCCTACGTGCTGCAGAAGTTCGACCTGAAAAACACCGGACGAGGCAATGATTCGGGATTTAGATCGGTGTTCAATATCAAGGGAAAGCTGTTTCATTATCAGTTAGGTATTTCCAAGTATAAACGACAGCATATACTGGTATGGCAGATCTTTTTGATGATCAGTTAATAAATAACCGGCTTTTCCCAGTTCCATTATAACATCTTCCGGTGAAAGTTTATGTTCATCGGGCGGACCCACAGGTAGATCACCTTTTATGAAATCCACGATAACTAATTTACCGTCCTGTTTAAACTTTCTCTTTATATTTTTAAAGTATTCCACTCGATCTTCAATATGGTGGTAGGTATTACAGATGAACACAATGTCAACAGGTAAGGGAATATTCGGGTCATGAAATTCTCCTAAAATACTTTTGAGGTTATGTATGCCTTCTTCTTGGGCACGATGATTCAAGTAATCTACCATATCTTTTTCAACGTCAACGCCAATCACATTTCCTTGGTGAACAACCTTTGCGAATCTAACTGGGAAATATCCCGTTGCAGAACCAATATCCACAATGATATCGTTAGGTTCGATATTCATGGATTGAATGACTAAATCCGGCTGCTGCCATTCATCTCTCTCGGGATTCTCAAATATCTTCGCCCATCGTTCTGCATCGCTAAAACTGTGTTTATTGGATTGACGTTTGAAATCATGTTCCTGGGCTGGGAGGAGTGTGGTTAATAAGAGAAATAAAAGAATTTTTTTCATTATTGAAATCCGATAATTTTTTCATTAATTGAACCTCGTAATTTAAGGATGGATTTATGTTAAAAAACTACATTGTCAGTTTGATAATTCCGTATTACCGGAGTAAGAAAAATGACAAGTATAATTAAATCTAAAGCAGTTGAAATGCTTATATCATTCTATTCCTTCAGTTTAAAAGAAAATTCATGTTCGTTCTTCGAAGTTTGGTGGTAGGTACGGTAAATTCGCCGCCGATGGAATCCTTCAATTCCCGACTTTCAAATCACATTGTGGCAAAACAGTCTTGGCTTTGCGTGGGGCTGGACATAAATCCGGAAAATCTGGCATCTGAAAATCCATCTTTTGATGACTTAAAAACTCACACGAAAAAGGTCATAGATGCCACCCGGGAATTCGCAGTTGCTTTTAAACCAAACTTGGCTTTTTTCGAACGCTGGGGCAGCACCGGCTTTGCCTGGCTGGAAGAAACGATGGACTATATTGGTAGTGAAACGATTACAATCGGCGATGCGAAGCGTGGGGACATCGGACACACTGCGGCTCAATATGCTCACAGTCTTTTCGATCATTTTGGTTTTGACGCTGTCACGCTGAATCCGTATATGGGCCGGGATGCCATTGACCCCTTTATCCAAAATCCTGAAAAGGGTGTTTTTGTTTTATGTCGAACATCTAATATATCCGGCGGCGACCTTCAGAATTTGAAAGGAAACGGCAAACGTTTATTTGAAACGGTCGCCGAATTTTGCACTGGTTTGAATAAATTTAACAATGTTGGTTTAGTTGTCGGCGCTACTGTTTCTGAAGAAATTGAAATTGTACGCAGCCATGCACCTGGATTACCTATGCTTATTCCGGGAGTAGGAGCACAAGGCGGGGATTTGGAAGCAAGTCTCACAGCCGGTAATACGAATGGTGCTGCACTTATAAATGTTTCCCGGGGAATTAGTTTTGCCGGAGATCAAAGCAGAGAAGCGATTCACGATGCAGCAAAAGATTATGTTGAAAAAATGAGACAAATATCATAAATATAAATTATGACTGACAATTATTTAGAAATTTTCAAAGAAACAGGCGCTCTTTTGGAAGGGCATTTTGTGTTGACATCCGGTCGTCACAGCGCTACATATTTTCAATGTGCCAAAGTACTTCAGCATCCTGAACATTTATCTCATTTTGCAGAAACAATAGTGGATTATTTTAGTGAAACAGAAATCGATACTGTTATTTCACCGGCTGTAGGCGGAATTGTTATCGGTACGGAAGTGGGGCGGCAGTTTGGTGTAAAAACCATCTTTGCTGAAAGGCAAAATGGCAAAATGACACTCCGCCGCGGATTTGAGATTACTAATAGTGAAAAGATATTAGTCGTGGAGGATGTCATTACCACCGGCGGTTCGGTAAAAGAAGTGATGGATGTGGTAGAAGAAAACGGAGGAATCGTGGTTGGAGTTGGAGTCGTTGTTGACCGCGGCGGAGGAAACGTGGTCTTACATGAAAATCAATTTGCTGTCACAACCCAGACAGCAATGAGTTATCGTTCTGACGAAATTCCGGAAGATCTAAAACAGGTTCCAATCGAAAAACCAGGAAGCAGGAGTTTAAAGTGAAACAATTAACGCTCGTATTAATAGGACTATTATTGATGAATGCATGCACAAAAGAAGAAGACGTAGCAGTGATATCAACCCGTTTTGGAGATATGGTATTAGAATTTTATCCGGATGTTGCACCAAAACACGTGGAAAGTTTCAAAATTCATGCTCAAAACGGATATTTTAACGGAACCACATTTCACCGAATTATTCCCGGATTTGTTATCCAGGGCGGTGATCCAAATTCAAGAGATGACGACAAAATGAATGATGGCCAAGGAGGCCATGCTGCCAAGTATTATGGTTTTGGCGATGAAGCAAGAGATACTTCATGGACGATCCCGGCAGAATTTAACGATCGTCCTCACATAACCGGTGCCTTATCCATGGCTCGAACTCCGGATGAAAACAGCGCCGGCAGTCAATTTTTCATTTGCGCAGCTGCTGTTAACAGGCTTGATAACCAATATACTGTATTTGGTCAAGTCATATCCGGGTTGGAAGTGATTCAACAGATCGTAAACACTCCCCGGGATAATCGTGACAATCCCAAAGAAAAAATTGCAATGGAAGTATCCATTATACCCAGGAGTAAAGCGCTAGAAGAATGAGTTTGTCGATTGGTTTAGCCTTGGGCGGCGGAGGAGCTCGCGGCGCAGCACATATTGGAGTACTTCAAATTCTCCATGAAAATGGAATTCGATTTGATAGCATTGCAGGAACAAGTGCCGGGTCTATTATCGGTGCCATGTATGCCAGTAAACAGGATCCAAAATGGATCGAACAGCGATTCCATAAATTCCTCAATTCGGATGATTTTCAAGCCATGGGGACCCATCGTATTCGGGAAGATCAATACCCGGATTCAGCCATGGGTCAAATGGCCAAATATGTTCGAGATAGAATTGTACTTGTCATGTCCCAACAAAAATCGTTTATCATCAAACGAGAAAAACTGGAAAGAGCCATCGATTTTTTAATCCCGGCCAAACGCTTTGATGATTTAACTATTCCATTATACGTAACAACAACGGATCTTCACAGTGGAGAGCAAGTATTATACGATCATGGAAATCTGATTGATGCCGTTGTGCAAAGTTGTACAATTCCAGGTTATGTTCAACCCACGGAACGTGGAGAGCAGGTCCTTGTGGATGGTGCAGTTATCGATCCAATTCCTGTTGAAATAATGAAATCTCAAATGGATTATGTTCTGGCAATCAGTATTACTAAAAACAGTTTACCTGATATGAAGAAAAAAAATATTTATGAAATTTTAACTCGAGCAGAACAGATTACATCCAGATTTCTCTCCAAGTCTAAAATGGAAAAAGCAGATTTTGTAATTCATCCCAGCGTTGGCGGTCTCCATTGGTCGCGTTTTGATGAATTTGACACTCTTCTGACAAATGGCCGTGATGCGGCAATTGTATCATTAAATGAGTTAAAAATGGATTTAAAACGTAAAAACAGTATATTTTTTCGATTGAAACAAAAATTGGGGATAACGAGTTAAAAACACTATTTTCCTCGCCGAATATGAAACATAAAAGAATCATTTTAATCATTTTAACCTTTGCGACGGTCATCTGGGGACAAATAAACCCGGTGACAGTTTCGGCATCGGCCAGATCAGCTGCCCGAGCCGGTGAAGTCGTCCATGTAGAAATGACTGCAGAAATGGAGCACGAATGGCATATTTATGCACTGCACGATGCAGGTGAAGGTCCCATTGCCACTGTCATTACGATAAACGGTGATTATGTTTCCAGGCAAGGTAAGATTGATGAACCCGAGCCTATAGAAAAGTATGACGAAGGGTTTGATACAATTACGCGCTATCATGAGGGAACGACACGCTATACGATTCCTGTTCAATTAGACGGCAATATCGATCCCGGGGATATCATCTTAAAAGCATCCATACTTTACCAGGTTTGCAATGCGTCATTGTGTTATCCGCCAAAAGAAGTAACAGTGGATGTTCCTATAGTTATTGAAGCGGGAGAGCCTAGGAAAGATCATATCGAATTTGTTGCGGCAACCATCACTGACGCCAGCGGAAATATTGACCTGGATGCAGCCATCAGCCAGGGCTTTTGGCCGTTTGTTATTTTAGCACTGACCATGGGTTTTCTGGCGCTGCTAACACCTTGTGTTTTTCCCATGATTCCCATTACAGTTTCTTATTTTACACACCAGGGTGAATTGGAAAACCAGGATCCCGTCAAGCAAGCTTCTGTTTATGGAGTTGGCATTATTGCCACTTTTACCTTATTGGGTTTGATTTTGGCAATAACACTGGGCGCATCTGGAGCTAACCAGCTGGCAGCAAACCCCTGGGTTAATTTATTTATCGGTGCACTATTTACATATTTTGCCCTGTCTTTATTTGGCATGTATGAGATACAGCTGCCCACCAGCCTGCGGCAATTGTTCCAAAATCAGGAAGGCAGGGGCGGTTATATCGGTACCTTGTTTATGGCTGTTACGTTTACCCTGACGTCTTTCACCTGTACAGTTCAATTTGTGGGCTTATTATTGGTGGCCGCCGCCCAGGGCCAATGGTTCTGGCCTATGCTGGGCATGATGATCTTTAGTGCTGCTTTTGCCTTGCCGTTTTTCTTTTTGGCCCTCTTTCCCCAATACTTGGCCCGCATGCCCAAATCCGGCGGCTGGCTGAATTCGGTGAAAGTAGTTATGGGTTTTTTGGAAATGGCCGCAGCCTTTAAATTTTTCAGTAACACTGACCTGGTCTGGAACTGGCAAATTTTTACACATATTTCCGTATTGGCCATTTGGGCGATACTTATGTTCTTTACCGGTTTTTATTTGTTGGGTAAGATCCAATTACCCCATGACTCTAAAGTTGAGATAGTCAGTGTCCCGCGGATGATGTTGAGTATCTTCTTTTTAGCCTTCGCCCTCTACTTAAGTACAGGCCTGTTCGGACGTCCCATCCACGGCTTGATTTATTCCTACCTACCTCCAAAATTGTCTGAAGAGGTCGGTATGATCTCTGAAATGAATGGCGGAGAAGAATTGCAATGGTATACGGAGTTGGATGATGCGTTTGTTGAAGCGAATACGATTGGTAAAAATATTTTTGTGGATTTTACAGGTTATACCTGTACCAACTGCCGCTGGATGGAATCGAATATATTTACGAAGGATGAAGTGAAAGACCGTTTTAAAGATTTTGTGCTGGTGCGCTTGTACACAGACGGCGGCAATAATTACAGGGAAAAACAACAGTATGAGATCGACCGTTTCGGTACGGCGGCGCTGCCTTATTATGTTATTTTGAGCCCGGAAGATGATGTGCTGGGGAAGTTTCCCGGGATGACTCGGAATCAGGATGAATTTTTAAAATTTTTGGATAAAGGATTAACTAGATAAATGAAACATTTTATAACCATTTTAACCTTGCCTCTAATTTTTTGCTGTGGATCAGTTGAAAGCCAAGATGAAAAGAATTCAAACTCTGTTAATAGGATTTTCCCCCAGCCACAATTACCTTCCAACGCCGTTAAAGTCCCAGGTTTTAAATTGGCAACGACTACAGGTGATATTGTCACACTAGACGACCTGAAAGGAAAAGTGGTTTTGTTGAATTTTTGGGGGTCATGGTGTGGCCCTTGCAGATCAGAGATCCCTCACCACAATGAACTACATGAAAAATATAATAAAGATGGATTGGAGATCGTTGGGATCACCATACGGCGAGGTGAATCGATTGATTATATACATAAATTTGCTGTACAGTGGAAAATGGAGTACAAAGTGTTGGTTGATTTAAAGAAATTTGAAACATTTAAACTCCAGCGAGATATCAGCCAAGTTACGAAAGAGCAAATTGTGGGATATCCGACAACATTTCTTATTGACCGTAACGGTTATATAGTAAAACGATATCTCGGACCCCGACCAGGAAGTTTCTTGTATAACGAGATCAAACCTTATCTTTAAACAATAAAAGCACACATGAAAAAACAACATTATTTAGGGGCATTCTTTCTGCTGCTCGCAATAACTAATATATCATTTGCTGAAGAAGATTATTTTCAGCAATTCGTTCATTATACAATGGATGTAAAGCTGGACATTAATGAGCATACTGTTGGCGGTAGTTCTAGCATTGAATACACAAATCATGCACCCGATGAATTATCTAATATGTATCTGCACTTGCTGCCCAATGCGTTTCAAGAGGGGTCGGTTAAGCATCGGGAATACCTGCAAAAGTACGGCCGGATGGGCAGAGCAGCAAATTTCATTGGAGGGAAGGACTCATTTTTCAGTAAAATAGAAGTAAGCAATTTTACAATCACCAAAAATGGAACTTCAGTTGCGGATACGTTCCAAATTGATGATACGATCCTATCAGCAAGCCTTGCCAGTACTTTAAAACCAGGTGAAACATTAACCATGAAATTTGAATGGGTCCACCATGTGGGTGAACAGGTGGAAAGAGCCGGACGTAAAGGAGACCAGTATAACCTTGCCCAGTGGTACCCAAAGGTTGTTGTGTATGATGAGCGTGGCTGGCACAATATACCTTTTCATGCTGAAGGAGAATTCTATGGTGAATTCGGCACCTTCGATGTGACTATGGATGTTCCCGGATGGTACACGGTGGGTTCCACAGGTATTGTCACGGCAGGTGATCCGGGCTGGGCAGAAGTGACTGTGGATACATCCAAAGATTTCAAAGAATGGCTGGAAGAATACAAAGAGAATAAAGCGGAAATTGATTCTACCTCCCGCCGGACGGTTTCATTTCACGCAGAGCAGGTCCATGATTTTGCATGGATAACTTCACCAAATTTTCTTTATGAGCACGGTTCCTGGAACGGCATCGATGTCCACGTACTTTTTAATCAAAAGAATGGTGAAAAATGGACCAAAAAAGTGGTGGCACGTTCGGAAAGGGCATTGGCATGGTTGAGCACCAAGTTCGGTATGTATCCCTATCCACAAGTGACCACCACAGATCGCCTGGGCGGCGGCGGAATGGAATACCCTATGCTGGTGATGAATGGTAGCGAAAGCGAAGGCCTTATTCTCCATGAGATTGGGCATATTTGGTTTTATGGCATAATGGGGAATGATGAAGTAAGCGAAGCGTGGCTGGATGAAGGCTTTACAACATTCCAAACCGGTCAATATATGATCGATCGCTATGGCCCCTATGGCTTTGACTTGCAAACATCAAAACGCTACAAACCATTTGAAAAAAAGCTCGGTAAGTTCAACAACATGCTGGGCAGCAGTCAATGGTCCACCATACGCTTTCAATTCAGCGGCAATGATGAGCCCATCAGCCGCAAATCCTTTATGTTTAATAATGGCGGTTCCTATCGCTATAACGCCTACACTAAACCAGGCCTGATGCTGGCTGAATTGAATTACGTTTTAGGTGATTCCATTTTCTATGCTGCTATGCAGGAATATTATGATCGCTGGCATTTAAAACATGTTAATGAAAAACGCTTTGTGACTGCCATAGAAGATGTGAGCGGGGAAAACTTGGACTGGTTCTTCAATCCCTGGCTGCATAATACACGCATTTTAGATTATGGCATCAAGAAATGGAAAAAGACAAAACAAGCAGATGGCACCTGGCAGGTAGATGTAGAGATTGAAAAACTGGGAAAGCGGGAAATGCCGCAATTATTGGAAATCACTCTGAAAGATGGAAACAAAGAGCGCATCTGGTGGAAGAATCATAAATGGCGGGCAAAAGACACATTTATATTCAATCTTGCCCAAGAGCCTAGATCTGTTGTGCTTGATCCTGATGTCATGACCTTGGATGTAGACAGAAGAAATAATGCTAGTAACCGTATGCAAAGTGTGTGGCAGTTTGATTGGTTAAATACTGGTTTCAATCCCCGCAACAGTTATTATGTGCGCTGGATACCTGCATTAGCGTACCACGAATCAGATGGCTATGTACCAGGAATTTCTTTAAACCGAAAATACGGTCACTGGGAGCATCTTGATCTGAAAGTTAATTATGCCCTCGAATCACAAAATGTTTATTGGTCTTATCTTAAAAGGCGTAAACCGGTGCACAGTTTTGCCGGTTTTTCAACAGCTGTTCATGCCTTCGATCTGGGTGGTGTAAATGGCTATGGATTAGAAATCAAGAATCACCTGAATGAAGCATTTGCTGATTTTATGACCAACTATGCGTCCATTGGTTTTTATGTCACTTTTGCTAAAGATACGTCCCTGACCAATCTATATGATCCCGGGCAGGTAGCCGTTATATACAGCAAGTATAGTTTTTCGGTGCAGAATTTGGCCAACGTCAATCTGGACGTTGCAACAACTCCCGGCTCTGTTTCTGGATGGTCATTCACGCGTTTCAATGCAACAATTACTTTTGATATGGACATCAAAAAGATTGGCATCCGCAATCGTTCTATATTAGGCCATATTATCAGTGAATCTGGTGTGCCGGCCCAGGAGCGCTATACCATTGAAGGAGCCGGATCCGGTGATCTTTATATGAAACCATATTTGCGGGACCAATCATCTTTCTACGGTAATACAGATTTGCGTAATCATTATCATTTACCCGGTGATGCTAATTTGCGAGGCTATTTTGGTGAAGGACTAGCTGGCGCTGAATCAGCCATCACCAATTCATTTGAAATGTTTTATAAACCATCCTTCAAACCATTGGACATAGAGTTAGCAGCGTTTATTGATGATGGATGGGTTTGGGGTAGTAAGTATGCCCAAGGAGACGAGGGTTTTAATGGTGACTATCTTTTTGATGCCGGTTTGGGCCTGCGCTTGAGAAAAACAATTTTGGGTAAAAAATTCTATTTGCGACTTGATGCACCATTTTTTGTAAAAGATGTAAGTGAATCTAAAGATGGTATACGTTTTAATAGTAACAAATGGTTATTCAGTTTTTCAAAAGGAATCTAATTAAACGATCCGTTTTTCTACTGGGAATGATTATTGCGCTTTCCTGTGATGATCGAAATCCCCAGGAAGTGCAAAAAGCATACATCACCCTCCAGGGCCAAGATCGAATCGCCGTGTTGGATATCAATGCGGGAGAAGTCATTCATTATATTGATGTAGATTTCACCAACATAGGCGATATGCCACACTATATTGTAATTGATGAAACCCATAATTATTGGTATTGCACACTCATTGCCAATGGCGCTGTATTAAAATTTGATTTGCAAACGGACGCAATGGTGGATTCCGTTTTTGTTGGCAATATGCCGGCGCTGATGGCGTTGGATGAAGAAAGAGAATACTTATACGTTTCCCGATTTATGCCTATGATGGGTATGAGCACAGCTTCCCAACTGGTTCATAAAATCGATACACAAAATATGACAATCGTTGGGACGGTAAATGTCGGTGCTGATTCTCCCCATGGAATTGCCTTAAGTTCAGATGGGAACACTCTTTGGGTGGCCAGTAACCAAGCATCTCATTTTTTCAAAATTGATACAGATCGATTCGGTGATTCTTCATATCAACCGCAAAACTTTCCCATTGGTTCAGATGTGCCATCTTCTTTCGAAATTAATGATGGTTTTTACAATGCGCTGGAGCTTGAATTAAATAATGACGATACAAAGCTGTATGTTTCCTGTTCCAATAGCATGGAAGTGCGGGTGTTTGATACAGTTACAGGAGATAGTTTAAATACATTTTTTACCGGAATAATGCCTTGGCATTTTCAACTTTCTAAAGATGATACGCAATTATTTGTAACGAACCGCATGGCAAATAATATTACAGTAATAGATATTGCTACCGAAGACGTATCAACCCTTTCACATAGCTCTATGGATATGCTTCACGGATGTGCTTTGTCAGGAAATGATGATTTATTAGTTGTAACTTCCTCCGGTAGCGGAAATGCCTATGTTTATGATACTGAAAAAGAAACGTTATTATACACAATCAAACTTGGAAATGACAAAACAGCAGATCCAATTCCAACGGGTGCAGCAATCGTACAATAGACTGTGTTATTCAGTCTTCTTCTTCTTTGCTATTTCCTGCAATGATTTAAGCAAAGAATCACCCCACACGGATCGCCCGTACCAAACCACATTCAAAGTTGAAGATTTCAGTTCTGCAACTGAATGCCAAGACTGTCATCCCAACCATTATGAAGAATGGTCTGCATCCATGCATGCCTATTCTGTGACAGACCCGGTTTGGTTTAAACTCCAGCAGAATGAACAGGTAACTCATGAGGCACAAGGGATCATATTGGGAGATTTTTGTATTCAATGTCATAGCCCGATTGCTGCATTGACTAATGCCATAACGGATCATAAAAATTTAACACCGGAAGTCATAAGTGCTTTACCACCACAAATTCAGGAAGGTGTAACATGTGACGTGTGCCACACACTTACTCATTTACCGGAATCAACGGATATTCAGACAGCTGAACAAAATTTTGAAACAGCAGATTTTAAATTTTATATGGATGGAACGCGATATAGCATCATTGATAATCCTCAAAAGAATTCATTTCATGAATCAGAGTATCATGAAGGATATGATCAGTCCAATTTTTGTCGCAACTGCCATAATCTCACTGTGAATGGAGTGGATGCAGAAGTTACGAATTCTGAATGGGAAGGATCTGCCTTCGACGCAATGGGTTCCGAATGCCAAACATGCCATATGCCTCTTTATGAAGGATATGCAGCTGAAGGAGGCCCATTAAGAGAAAATCTGCACAGCCATTATTTCCCCGGGGTTGGAACATCAATAAATGGCGAATCTGATGATGGTTTGGAGTCAGCTATTGCAGAGTTGCTGGAAGAGTCAGCAGAAGTGAATTTTTTTGAACCAATTGCAGATACAGTATTATCTAATGAACCTTTAACAATTCAAATAATCATCAGCAACAATGCAGGACATAATTTCCCCTCTGGAGTTACATTTACAAGGCAACTATGGTTAGAACTCACTGCCAGTATTGATGGAGACACTATTTTCCAATCCGGGCATTTGAATGAAAACGGTGACATAAATGATTTTTACACCGATCCGGAAAAATTGTTAGACCCACAGATAAATGTTTTTAATACCGTTTTATATAACGAAGCAGGTGACTCAGGGATTATGAATGTGAGTGTAGAAGATATGGTTTGGATGAATGATTATACTCTCCCGGTCAGTGGTTCCCGGACGGTCAATTATTTCATTGATTTACCCACTGTTGTTCCGGAAAGCGGATCAATTTTGGATATTTCCGTACGTCTTCGTTTTCGATCATTTCCGCCATTTTTACTCCGACATATAAATCTAAACGAAGAAGTAGAACGGCTGCTAATTTGGGATATTGATCAAATTTCCACTTCTGCTGTTTTAGAATGAAAAAGCCAGCAATATTAATTCTACTCCTCAATATTGTTTTTTCCCAAGGCTATGTTAGAGATGTAAGCCCCTTTACCGTCACTTTCGATGGTGAAGAGATTTTTCAACCATTTACTGGAGGGCTGAACCAGCCGGACCCGTGCTTCATCGATTGGAATGGAGATGGCACTTTGGATTGCTTTATCAATGATCGGGATGGGTATTTGCAATATTGGGAAGGAGTGGCTGATTGGCAGTTCGGGAATATTCCATTGTTCACTTTTGTGACCAAAACCTTTCAAGATATCAATGTTGGCACTTGGTTTACTTTTCATGATTTTGATGGTGATGGTGATGAGGATCTTTTGAGTCATACTTCTGATTCAGATAACGTCAGTTACTGGTCCAACGAGAATGGTGAATTTGAATTGGTTGCGGATGAGCTGCTGGATATAGATAATCTACCAGTATATGGCGGACAGATCGTAATTCCGGCCATTGCTGATATTGATGGCGATGGACATATAGATTATTTTATTGGCGATATTTCAGGACGGCTGGCCTATTATAAAGGCTATGGTATGTCAGCGGGACTGCCGCAGTTTGAGCTGATCACCAGCACCTTTGAAGATATCCAGATCGTCTGGACACCGAGCCGCCACGGCGCTAATGCAGTGGAATTTTACGATATGGATAATGATAACGATTTGGACTTGATCTGGGGAGACTTTTATCAGCCGGGGTTGTTTTATTTGGAGAATTATGGCACGTCTACAAATCCCGATTTTGATGATTTACTGATGGTCACTGATTTTCCGCAAGGTACGGACTTTGTCACAACAGGATATAATATTGCTCGTGTTGTCGATTTTGACCTTGACGGCGATGGCGATATGGTGGTGGGGGTTCTGTCAGGAGCATACGGCACAGAATACCTGAATAATCTTTATTATTTTAAGAACAACGGTACCGCAGAGAACTGGAACTTTGAAATGGTAACATCCAGGCTTTTGCCGGGTTTAGATTTTATTTCAGGGACACATCCAACATTGACAACTAATTGCAATTCAAATGCAGTAGAAATATGGATTGGCACCGATAGTGATAGCGCAAATCTAAATTGGAACGGTAGTATATATTATTTAAATAACAATGGATCAGCTGCAGAGCCAGCATTAGTGGGTGACGGTGTAAAATGGTTTACGCAAATTGGAAATAACCTGGTGCCTGCTTTTTTTAATTTTAACAATGATGGCGGAGAGGAACTATTTGTTGGGGAATTTAACGGCAAACTTTATAAGATAGATCAGTACCAGGACTATCCATTTTTTTGCATTTTTGGAGACCCGGAAGCTGACTTTTTGAATATTGATTTAAGCGGTCGGGCCACCCCATCATTTGGGGATATAGATCAGGATGATGATGATGATTTGGCAGTTGGGGACAAGAATGGCGTCATTCATATTTACTGGAATCAGGGCAGCGCTGATTCAGCTGTGTTTGATTCAATGTCATACTTGAATATTGATATTGGCGATAATGCATCTCCGTGCGTTTTGGAGAATGGACATATCATAGCCGGGAATGAAGAGGGTGAATTATACGAGATCACTTATCTGGACAGTGAGGAATTGACAGCCGAATTAAGGACAGATATTCCGTACATGGGCAGGAACCTCGCACCGGCAGCACTGTATTGGGATGGCGAGAGTGAACCGGATTTAGTTTTCGGTACTCATGCAGGCGGACTTCAGTATTTTCGTTACGATTCAACTTCTGTTGGAATTGAGGAAGACTTTTTACCTACATCATTCACTGTGAGTCAACCATATCCCAATCCATTTAATAATCAGTTTTCAATTACCATTATTCTTGAGAAACGTCAGATGGTGGACGTACAGTTAATAGATATAATCGGACGTAATGTACAAAACATTTTCAATGGCGAATTATCTATCGGTAAACGGAATTTTAGTATAAAAACTGATTTACCAACAGGGATCTATTTCCTTAAAATTCATACAAATGAACGATTACTTATTCGAAAAATAGTATTATTAAAATAAAATGTGCCCGTGCTCACATTTTTCATTAATGAGAGTTTTATCAATTGAAAATCAATTCACTTTGAGTAAATTCATGAGTATTTTCGTTTCCAATATAATGGCATTAAATCACCATTTATTATCCACTAATGAGGAGGCATGCATGTCATTCGTTAAAAGATTGAGACGCATCACAGCAATAATTATTGTACTTTCCGTCCTGACGGCCCAAAACCGCGACGAAGTCATAGAATTAATAAACCCTGTTTCAGGTACTGTTGTTGATACAAACTTTGTTGATATAGAGATTACAGTAGCTGATTTTTTCACGATAGGTTCTCCAGGTTGTACAAATTGCGACGGCTATGTGCAGATCACTATGGATGGCACAGCTGCGGGCCAGATTACATCTGCTGCTGCTGTAACCGTTTCAGGTTTATCTGAAGGAACACATTTTGTCGAAGTTGAAGCCCTAGATCCTTCCGGAGCCAGTTTTGCTACGGTTGTTTATGATTCTGCTACGTTTACAGTGGATATGGTTTCCGTACCCAATCTTTGTCCTGCTCGAAATTTGAGTGTCGTTGCTGGGGATGCTCGCAATTTTTTGAATTGGTATGACCCAATTGCATTATCGAGTCTAAATCCCTTTCCGGCTGTTCCGCAATCCGCTGACTATCATACCGGTACGACCAATGGTTCAACCTTCCCTCAAAACAGTTTAATTCAGGCTCATGGCGGTACTGCGACCAGCAAAGAAGCAGGCTGGGCTATTTTTGACATTGCAGGATTGAATTCTAATATTGAAGTGGACACCATCATTTTCAATTATTATGTAAATGCTGCAAACTGGCCCTACTGGAGCGCCACAGCGGTGGATGTTAATCCGCTCACTGCATCAGCCGCAGATCTCCATACTGAAATTCTATCAGGTACCGATGCTGCCACTGCTTACCTGTACCAGAATGAAGCATCTACATTTGGA